>VFQS010000947.1_pt1 | contig 28598 bp, 29 predicted proteins | sample 3512361 | NCBI WGS metagenome assembly VFQS01 (sample SAMN10412375, study PRJNA504923) | tailings metagenome | isolation source: Relicate 1 Philex TSF3 active mining | place: Philippines
ATTAGCTCAGTCGGAAGAGCGCTACGTTCACATCGTAGAAGTCGTGGGATCGAGGCCCGCATCGCCCACCAGAAGTCGGCACGCGCCGAATGCGCCACTCGGCGCCACTTGAGTCCCTACTGTGGGAGCCGTGAATCGAAGTTGCGAAAAACTCGGCTGCAACGAACCAGCCGAAGTCGCCTTCGGCATCGACCGTGCGGCCTGCGTGGTGTGGTTGGAAACCTACGATGCCGACGAGCCGCGTCACCTCAACCGTTTGTGTGGCGATCACGCAGCGCGACTCACCTTGCCACGCGGATGGACGTTCGACGATCGTCGCGAGAAGTCGCCACGACTCTTCGTAGCCCCTCGTCCTGGCGAAGCGAAAGCCAAGCCAGCTGCGAAAGTCACGCCCATCGCAAAAGCGACTCGCTCCGCATCCACCAGACCCGCAAACAAAGCGGGGAACAAGCCGTCGCGGACGTCATCCAATAACACCACCAGCATTCCGCGTCGCACGTCGCGCGACACTTCGGCGCCGGTCAAGCGTTACGACGGTCCGGGACTGTTCGATCCCACCCTGCCAATCGGATCACCCAAGTTGGATGCATCGTTTGCGCGCGACGTCACCCGCGAAGTTGCAGTATCGACCGAGCCGATCGGGGGAGACGACACAGCGGCCACCGACGTACAGAACGAGTCGAATGACGCGCAAACTGCGGCCACCGACGCACAGTATGCACCGAAGTTCGACCGTACGAGTGACGTCGGCGGTGCGCTCAAGGCCACCGGCCGCTTGCTGAGTCGTGCGTTCTCGAGCCAGACCAAACCCATCGAGCGCCCGAGCATGCCCGATGCAACGAGTGGGCAACGGCGCAGCTCGGATACCGACTCGTTACCGCAAGGCGATCACATCGACGACTTCCACCAGGGTGACCACGTCGAATAATCGACGGCCTTCAGTCGCCACGTAGTAGCGCCACACGACGGAGCATTGCGCAGATGGATATCGAAGCGGGCCTCACTACATCGGCCTCGGTGGATGCCGTGCTGAAACACGTGGATGATCTCGCGGCTTATCCGCAGTGGATGTCGCTCGTACATTCCGCCACGCGAGTGGCCGACGCCGTGGATCCAACCTGGGACGTAGAGCTGCGCGCGAGCGTGGGGCCGTTTGCACGATCGAAGCGATTACGTCTCGTGCGAACCGTGCACGAACGCGGCCGCATCGTGTTCGAGCGACGCGAAACCGACGGTCGCACTCATGCAATGTGGCGACTCACCGTCACGGTTACCGGTGTCCCCAACACGGCTGCGTCACGCGACGACCGTGGTGGAGGTTCGACCAACCTCACCATGCAGTTGCATTACAACGGACGTTTCTTCGTTGGTGTGGTGGAGTCGATATTGCAGCAGCACATCGACGCTGGCCGAAAGCGCCTGAGCGGGCTGCTCGCCGCAAACGCCTGAGCGGGCGACTCGCTAGACGCTGCGGCGACCGGTGAGCACCACCGGCTGTCCGGCGGCCAATTGACCGCACGCAGCATCGATGTCGGTGCCGCGGTTGCGGCGAATCGTGGCGTTCACTCCGCGATCAGCAAGACGATCAGCAAATCGTCGCACACCAGCAGCGTCGGTGCCGCGTGTGGGGAAACCGGGCGTTGGGTTGAGAGGGATCAGGTTTACATGCGCGGTTGGCTTCAGCGAGAGTGCCAGCTTCGCAAGCTCGTTTGCATCGCGGGCGGAATCATTCACACCGGCGATCATCGCCCATTCGAAGCTGATGCGACGGTTCTTCACCCGAAGGTAGTCGCGGCACGCGGTCATCAACTCTTCCAACGGGTACCGCTTGTTGATCGGTACGAGGTCGTCGCGCAAGTCGTTTCGTGCGGCATGCAACGACACCGCGAGATTCACCGGTAGCGGGCGAGTGGCCAACGTGCGAATTCCCGGCACGATGCCAACGGTGGAGACCGTGAGGTGTCGCGCAGAAATTCCCATGTCGCCATGGAATCGTTCGATCGCACCCCACACCGCCGGCTCGTTGGCGAGCGGCTCACCCATGCCCATGAACACGATGTTGGCCACGCGCTGCTTGCGCTTCTTGGCGTGGCGCGACGCACGAACCACTTGCTCCACAATTTCACCCACGGTGAGTTGACGGCTGAAGCCCGCTTGGCCCGTTGCGCAGAATCCGCACGCCATGGCACAGCCCGCCTGGGTGCTCACGCACACCGTGACACGATCCGCGTAGTGCATGAGCACGGTTTCGATCGGGTGATTACCGTCGGCCAGACGCCACAAGAACTTGATCGTGTCGCCCTTGTCGCTCACGCTCTCGCGAACCAGCACCAAACTGGTGGGAAGCTCGGTATTCAACTTTGCGCGCAGTGGCGCCGACAACGTGGTGATGTCCTCCAGCGATTTGCACTGCTCGTACAGACCGGCCCACAACTGCTTCACGCGGTATGCCGGTTCGCCCGCCAGCACCGCGGCGAGTTGTGCTCCCGTCGCGTCATACAGTGAACGCGGCCGCGCCACCTCTGCATCGGCAGCGTCGGGCTGGGGCCTCATGTTCACTCCGTCAAGTGTGTGGCCAAACCACGCAAAGTGTGGGATACCCCGTGCGTACACTATCTACGATGCGAGATACCAAACAGGGCACGGCTCGTGGCACCGCTGCCGCCTTGTTGCGCCGAGCTCGCCACGAGGCGGGGCTCACCCAGACCCGCCTGGCGGAACTCGCCGACACGGCACAATCTGCCATCGCTGCCTACGAGGCCGGAACTCGCGAGCCCACGTTGCCGGTGCTCACGCGAATGCTTGCTGCTGCCGGCATGCGGTTGGAGCTCGACATTGCGCCAGATCGGTCGCTGTATCGCATGTGTGATCTTGCGCGAGACATTGCCGCAGTAAAGGTGTCGGACGAGAAACGTCGACTGCGGTTGGTGTTCGAGTTCTTGCGCGCCACCAACGACGACGCGCAGCCCCTTGCGCTGTTGGTGGCAGTGGCACCCGAGTCCACAGGCGACGAGCGGTTCGACGCGCTCCTTGCCGCACTCGCCGAGCATCTTTGTGTGCATGCCAATATCGATCCACCAACGTGGGTGTTCGAGCCATCTCGTTTCCTCGAACGCGCTTGGTGGGTGAGTGATCTTGCGTCCGCGAAAGCTGCGGCGCTGGTGCACACGCCTGCGTCGTTGCGTCGACGTGGCGTCATGATCGATCGCCGAGACTTGCAGAGCGCATGACCAGCAACCTGCGCACGGGCGTTACGGCATGACCCAGCCGCTCCTCGATCGCAAGCTTCTGCGCGCTGCATTCGGAGTACTTGCAGAAAAGCTGTCGCGCCGGGGAGTGGTTGGCGAAGTGCACATATTCGGTGGTGCGGCAATGGTGCTGGCCTTCAATTCGCGTGCCGCTACCCGTGATGTCGACGCAGTGTTCAAACCCGACAGTCATGTGCTCGAAGCAGCCCACGAGGTTGCCGACGAATTGCGGCTACCGAAGTCGTGGCTCAACAATCAAGCATCGGTGTATGTCTCCGGACGTGCCGGACGTGGCACCCCAGTGTTCGATCACCCCAACCTTCGCGTCATGGTGACACCGCCAGAGCACCTACTGGCGATGAAGGTGCGTGCCGCTCGTGCGACCCGCGACGTTGACGATGTGCAGGTGCTCGTCAAGCACCTCGAGCTGCGAAGTGTCGCCGCCGTTGTTGCCATCGTGACGAAATACTTCCCAGACGAACCACTCAATAGTCGTTCGCGCTTGTTGTTGGAGGATTTGTTCCGGTCTACTTGAGGTGTGGCGTGGCGAGCTGCTCGTAGTCGCGCATACGTGCACGCAGCACATCCAGCGAGGCGGTCCAGAAGTCTTCCTTCGTCACATCCAGACCGAATGACTGACCAAGTTGCTCGGCGGAGTCCATGCCGGCTCGCGACAACAAATCGTCGTAACCGTTGCGGAAACGCTCGGGGTCGCGCTGATACTGCGCATAGAGACCCAAGCCGAACAACAATCCGTACGTGTACGGCCAGTTGTAGAAGTGGCTGCCGTAGTAATGGGGCTTCAGAATCCACATGTACGGGTGGGCAGTGGTCTGGTCGATGCCATCGCCGTAGGCGCGGTTTTGCGCATCTCCCATCATTTCGTTGAGTTCGCTCACGCCGAGGGTGCGGCGTTGACGACGAGCGAATACCTCCGACTCGAACAGGAATCGGCTGTGGATGTCCACCACCACTTGGGCTGCACCTTGGAGATCCACATCGAGCAACGCCAAACGCTCGTCACCCTGCAATCGCGAGAGGCCTTCTTCCACCACCAGGGTTTCACAGAAGATGCTCGCGGTCTCCGCGAGCGCCATCGGCAAACCGCGCTGCATCGGTGTTCGGTGCGCCAATTGCGTGTTGTGGTACGCGTGACCCAATTCGTGTGCGGTGGTCTGCGCGGAGTCCACGCTGCCGCTCCAGTTGAGCAGCACCAGCGAACGATCGTTGACGAACGACATGCAGAACGCGCCGCCCACCTTGCCTTCGCGTGGCTCGGCATCGATCCACTTCTCGTTCAGGGATCGATCAACCAAACCGGCAAGGCGGTCGCTGTAGGCGCTGAACGCGCCGCGCACCAACTTGACGCCTTCGTCCCACGAAATGTTGCTCGGTGCAAACGACAGTGGCGCCAGCAGGTTCCACCACGAAACGCCGTTCTGATCGCCGTTCAACTTGCCCTTCACGCGTAGCCAACGGCGGAAGTCGGGGAGCGAGGCATGCACCGCGGACTGCATCGCATCGAACGTTGCTCGGCTCACGCTGTTGGCGTACAACGATGCATCGAGCGGAGACGACCAGTCGCGACGACGGTTCACCGTGTTGGCCTCACCCTTGATGGCGTTCATCGCGGCTGCGCATGCCGTGCCGATGGTGGGCCAGGCGCGCATCTCGGCTTCGTATGCAGCCTTGCGAACGCGGACATCAGGGTTGCTTGCCAACCCGCGGACGGCGGCCATCGGAAGTTCCTTGGTGCCATCGGGGAGTTCCACCGTGGTTTTCAACTGCGAAGTGAGGTCGCCCTGCAAACGTCCCCACGACGACGATCCGGTGGTGGACAACTCTGCGTAGAGGTTCTCCTCGGCCTCGCTCATCTGGTGTTCGGCACGTGCCTGCAAACGACGCAACGGACCGAGATGTTCACGTGCTTGTTCGCTGAGTGTGGCCAAGTCGTCGGCGTTGAGCGACTTCACCCACTCGGCCAATCGGGCCACCAGCGGAGACATCTTGCTGTCGATCACCTCGAGTTCGGACAACAAACCTTGCGCACGCTCGTGACGCGAATCGGTACTCACCGTGGCGTACACGTAGGCACCCAGCACATTGTTGGCTTCGGCCACGGAGTTGAACGCCGTAATCACCGCATCGGCAGCCTGCCCGTCCTCGGCGGTGGGCTTGCGTGGTGTGACACCGCGGACGTTGTGCTCGTCGAACAGCGAGCTCAGGCGACCCACATCGGCGCCGAGACGCTCCATGGCATCGGTGAACGAACGCGAATCGAACGACTCGTGGACATCGGCAACACTCCAACGGGGCAAAGCAGGTGTTTCGGGCATGCTGCGAAACTATCTGGTGCGTGTCGCCGGACGATGACGGTGAGTGCCGCTAGGCGACGACGCCGACGAACACCTCGTCGTGTTGGGCCACGGTCATCCCGAGCGACGAATACAAACCGATTGCTGCGGTGTTGTCCCCGGCTACGTACAACATGCCGCGCCGCAGGCCCTGCGCGGCCAGATAGGTAAACCCCGCGATGGTGAGGGCACGACCCAGCCCCTTGCCGTGGTGGGCAGGGTCGACACCAATCACGTAGATCTCGCCGGCGGGTTCCGTTTGATCGTGGTGGTGCGCTCCGCTGTGGTCGTGCTCATGGTCATAGTCGTGGTGATGGTGCATGTCCGCGTCGCGGTGTACCTGCGTCCAGCAAAAACCAACAATGCGTCCATCAACTTCGTACACGAGGAAACCATGCGGATCGAACCACGGCTCGGCAAGACGTTGGGCGAGCACATCGTGGTTCCAGTCACCTTGTTCGGGATGGCCGGCAAATGCACGGGCGTTCACCTCGAGCCATTCGTCGTTGTCGACACCCGGGCGAAATGCACGGGTGACGAAGCGGTCAGGCGTGCGATGGCGCGCATCGAGGGGTAGGTCGCAGCGCATGAGCAGCAGCGGTACGTCGATACGAAGATGGTGCCGGGCCGCGCAATCGCGTTCAATGTCGGTTGGATTGTTGACGAACCAGCGAACCGACCCACCGCCGGCAGAACGAATGCTGGCGATTGCCGAATCGAATTCGACGGGTGAGACGTGATCATGACTTCTCATCACCCAACCACGATTCACTCGCGAAAGATGAACGTGCGACACGGCAGAAGGCTACCGATGTACCGAAGCGCCGATTACGGTTGAGCCGTGCCGACGAAGAAACCCGCGAAGTCGAAGCCCACGAAACCGAAGCCCGCGAAGTCGAAGCCCACGAAACCGAAGCGTCCCACAAAAGCCGAGTTGCCATCGCACGCACGCACGATTCTTCGTGAGCTGAAAAAGGACTATCCCGTGGCCATTTGCGAGCTCACCCATGAGTCACCGTTTCAGCTGCTCGCGGCAACGATTCTCTCGGCACAGTGCACCGACGCACGAGTCAACATGGTGACACCGAACCTGTTCGCTGCCTATCCCACTGCCGCAGCTTTGGCGGTAGCCGACATCTCGCATGTCGAGAACCTGGTTCGTTCAACCGGCTTCTATGGCACCAAGGCAAAGAATCTCATCGGAATGGCCAATGCAGTCATGACGCGGTTCGGTGGCGAAGTGCCGACCGCGATAGAAGACCTGGTCACGCTGCCCGGGGTTGGTCGAAAAACAGCGAACGTGTTGCGCAGTGTGGCGTTTGGTTTGCCGGGACTCCCGGTGGACACTCACGTGCTTCGGCTGTCGAAGCGGCTCGGCATCACCAAAGATGACGACCCCGTCAAAGTGGAACATCAACTGAACTCGCTATTGCCTCCCAAAGAGTGGGGGGAATTCAGCTTGCGAATGATCCTGCATGGGCGACGTATTTGTGATGCGCGCAAACCGAATTGTGCGGAATGTCGTCTCGCCAAGATCTGTCCATCGCGCAACACCTAGCCGTCCCGGCTCGACCCGCGGCAACATCTAGCCTTGCGCGACATGCCCAGCGACCGAAACGATGCATCGGCAGCAGCCGAACTCTCGGCGCTGGTGGATGCGGTCGAAGCGTGTCGTTCGCGTCTCACGGCCTTGGCCGAGCGCCGCAACGCAGCGGTGCGCAACTCGGACGACGACTCGGACTCGTTGCTGGTGTCGATCTATGAAGCGGAGCGTGGACTGTCGACCGCCATTCGGTTGTTGCAGCGCGCAGTGCGAACCGCGAGATAACTGCTTCAGTAGCCTTACCGTGTGAATCGCTACCCAAAACGCGACGATTTGCACGCGATGTCGGGTTACCACTCGCCGCAAGTGTCGGTGAAAGTGCGACTCAACACCAACGAGTCCCCCATCGAGCCACCCGCGGAGTTCGTTCGCGAGCTTGCCGTAGCCGTAAGTGCGGTTAGCTGGAATCGTTACCCCGATCGCGCTGCACGCGAACTTCGTGGCGAGATTGCCGCCATGCACAAGGTGAGCCCCGACAATGTGTTCGTAGCCAACGGCAGCAACGAAGTGTTGCAGAGCGTGCTGCTGGCGTACAGCGGCGCAGGACGCACCGTGGCCACGTTCGAACCGACGTATCAATTGCACGCCCATATTGCGCGAATCGCTGGTGCAACCGTGGTGAACGGCAAGCGAAACGCCGACTTCACCCTGAGCGAAGGCGAAGTGCAGCGCGTGCTCGCCGAACATCAACCGAGCGTCACGTTTCTCTGCTCGCCGAACAACCCCACGGGCATGGCCGAAGATCCGGCGATCATCGCCAGCACCATCAAGAACGCGCCGGGTGTGGTGGTGGTCGACGAGGCGTACGCCCAATTCTCTCCGCATTCGGCACTTCAGTACGTGAACGAAGACTCGCGAGTTGCGGTGAGCCGCACGTTCTCCAAGACATGGTCGATGGCGGCGGCACGCCTCGGCTATCTGATCGCACCAACGTGGATGATCGAAGACCTGGAGATCGTGACATTGCCATATCACCTCGACGCACTCAAACAAGTTGCCGGCACCATCGCGCTGAAATACTTGTCGGCGATGGAACGCGGCGTGGCCGACGTGGTTGCCGAGCGCGAACGACTGCTGAGCGCCATGCGCACGATGCCACTCACTTTGTGGCCGAGCCAGGCGAACTTCATTTTGTTCCGGCCGAACGGCACGGGCACCGCCGGGACCAACGGCACGGGCACCGCCGGGACCAACGGCACGGGCCGTGCCGTATGGCAGTCGCTCCTCGACGGGGGAGTCTTGGTGCGTGATTGCTCGTCGTGGGAGGGTCTCACCGATTGCCTGCGCGTCACCGTCGGAACACCAGAAGAAAACGACGCATTCCTCGCAGCGTTGCGCAACGCCCTGTCGGCGCGAGACTAGAAGCCATGGCTCGATCCGCCCGACGCTCCCGCTCCACCAAGGAAACGTCGATCGATGTATTTATCGACCTCGACGGCCCGTCTTCCACGAACGTGTCCACCGGGATCCCGTTCTTCGATCACATGCTCGATCAGTTGGGAAAGCACGGTGGCTTCCGCTTGGACGTCCAAGCAAAGGGCGATCTCCACATCGACACGCACCACACCATCGAGGATGTTTCGATCACGTTGGGTGAGGCATTTCGCGAAGCCCTCGGCGATAAGGCGGGGATTCGTCGTTTCGCAAGCGGATCGTTTCCGCTCGATGAAGCACTCATCGACGTGGCGCTCGACCTCAGCGGGCGCCCGTTCGTTGCCTGGAACGTAGAACTGCCCGAGTGCCTGCCGCTCGGTAATCCACCGTTCGACCCGCAACTTGCCGAGCACGCAGTGTCATCGTTCGCCACGGCAGCTGCAATCACACTGCACGTCAACAAGCGAGCAGGAACCAACGTGCACCACATCATCGAGGCCACATTCAAGGGTTTGGCACGATGCCTGCGAGACGCCGTGCGAGTGGAGTCGTCAGGAGTGCCGTCCACCAAGGGCACGCTGTAGTGAACGCGCCGCTCATCGCGGTACTCGACTACGGCATCGGCAACCTTCGCTCGGCGCAGAAGGCGTTGCAGAAGGTTGGCGCCGATGCGCGACTCACCAACGATCCGAAACTCATTCGCGATGCCCACGCAGCCGTGCTGCCAGGCGTCGGAAACTTCGGTGCATGCATGTCGGCGGTGCGCGCTGCCGGCTTGGAAGATCTCGTCCACGAGCGCGTCACTGGTGGTGCGCCGTTCCTTGGCATCTGTGTGGGTATGCAGATGTTGTTCACCGAAAGCGAAGAGAGCCCCGGGGTGGCGGGCCTCAACGTGGTGCCCGGCGTGGTGCGATACCTGCCCGACACGGTGAAGCGACCACAAATGCAGTGGAATCGTTTGCAACTGCGTGGCGCGCGTGCCGTCGGCCGCAGCGGAAACTCCGCTGAACGCGACCCGATGTTCGCATCGCTTCCTGCCGAACCATGGATGTACTTCGTGCACTCACTGCACGGAGTGCCCAACGACGAGTCGTGCATCGTTGCCACCGTCGACTACGGCTGCCAGGTGACTGCTGCGGTGCGTGTCGCCAACGTGTTTGCGGTGCAGTTTCATCCCGAAAAATCGGCAGTCGATGGGCTTGGAATGCTGCAGAACTTCGTTGATGCTGCACGTCTCGTGAAGGTGTGACGAGACCGTGGACCTGTATCCCGCCATCGATCTGCGCGGTGGTCGTGTCGTGCGTCTCGAGCAAGGGGACTTTGCTCGCGAGCGCGACTACGGCACCGATCCGCTGGATGTCGCACGCCAATTCGTCGCCGATGGGGCAACTTGGTTGCACATCGTGGACCTGGATGCTGCCAAGGGTGACGGCAACAACCGGAACGTAGTGCAGCAGATCGCCAATGCACTGGGGAACAGCATTCGCATACAAACCGGTGGTGGAGTGCGCAGCGTCGAAGACGCTCAACAACTTGCCGACGCCGGAGTGGTTCGAGTGGTGATGGGTTCGGCCGCCGTCCGCGAGCCACAGTTGGTGGACGTCGTGGCACGCGTCGTGGATGTCGCCGTGGGTTTGGACCACCGCAATGGAGAAGTGGCCACCGACGGCTGGCTGCAAGGTTCCGCCCTCACGTTGGCGGATGCGGTAACCCGATACCCCGCAGCATCGGCGTTCGTGATCACCGACATCTCACGGGACGGCATGTTGGCCGGCCCGGATGTCGACGGCCTGCGCAACATTGCATCGTTGACCACCACACCGGTGATTGCCAGTGGTGGTGTCGCCGAGCTCACCGATCTTCGCGAGTTGCGCGACGTGCGCGGGCTTGCGGGCGTCATCGTTGGTAAGGCAATTTACGAGGGTCGCTTCAGCGTGCGCGAGGCACTGCGAGCGTTGCAAGCATGATTTCCACTCTGCGGGATTGTCGATCATGACTCGTGTTGCACGCGTGATTCCGTGTTTGGACGTGACCGATGGTCGGGTGGTGAAAGGAGTCAACTTCGTTGGCTTGCGCGACGCCGGTGATCCGGTGGAACTCGCAACCCGGTACGACGCCGAAGGAGCCGACGAAGTGGTGTTCCTCGACATCACGGCATCCAGCGATCAGCGCGTGACCATGGTCGACGTGGTGTCGCGTGCGGCCGAGCAGCTCTTCATTCCACTCACGGTGGGTGGAGGAGTCCGCGATGTCGACGCCGCACGCTCGTTGTTGCGTGCCGGAGCCGACAAGGTGAGCGTGAACACCGCCGCCGTACAACGCCCCGAGTTGATCAGCGACATTGCGCAGGACTTCGGTAATCAGTGCGTGGTGTGCGCGATCGACGCCAAACGTGTGGGAGACCACTACGAGGTGTTCGTGCACGGTGGTCGCACGGCAACCGGCATCGACGCCCGCGAATGGGCACAGCGAGCGGTATCGCTCGGCGCGGGAGAGATCTTGCTTACTTCGATGGATCGCGATGGCACTCGCGAAGGATTCGACATCGCCCTCACCCGTGCCATCGCGGATGCTGTCGACGTGCCGGTGATTGCAAGCGGAGGTGTGGGCACACTCGAGCACCTCGCGCAAGGTGTGCTGGAAGGTGGGGCGGATGCAGTGTTGGCGGCATCGATCTTCCATTTCGGTGAGTTCACCGTGGCGCAGGCGAAGGCGGCGATGGCAGCCCGCGGCGTCATCGTGCGTCGGTAGCCGAGCCGGCGCGTCAATGCGTCAGTAGCCTGACCCAAATGTCGGGCGACGAAAAACTGCCGATCAAGATGCTGAACGATCGGCTCTTGGTGAAGATTCCCAGCAGCGACGGCGAACGTCGCTCGGGCGGCGGAATCCTCATTCCAGCCACCGCACAAGTTGCCAAGCGTCTCGTCTGGGCAGAGGTGGTGGCGCTCGGCCAAAGCGTGCGCGCTGCCGAAGTTGGCGATCGAGTGTTGTTCAGCCCCGACGACCGCTACGAGGTCGAAGTTGGCGGCATCGACTACATCATGTTGCGCGAGCGCGATCTCCACGCTGTTGCTGCTTCGCGCATCGAGGCCAGCACCGGCTTGTACCTCTAGGGCTTGGCGTGCGCATCTCACCGAGTCGCGACGAGTTTCGAGTACTAGCGACTAGCTACGGCGTGGTGCCCGTATGGGCCGAAGTGCTCGCCGACCGTCATACGCCCGTCGGAGTCTTCCTGGCGCTCGTGGGTGACGAACCCGGATTTCTGCTGGAGTCCGTCGAACACGGCGAGCGATGGGCGCGATTCAGTTTCGTTGGATGCCGCCCGCGTGCCGAGATTGCGATCGTCAATGGGGAAGTGCGTGTGTCGGGCTCGGTGCCGGCGTCGGTGCCCCGCGACAAGGGATTCCTCGCTGCACTCGAGGCGATGCTTGCGGCCCATCGCGCACCCGTGATGCCCGAATTGCCACCGCTGCAAGGCGGCATGATCGGCCACGTTGGCTACGACATGGTGCGTGAGATCGAACATCTCCCCAACGCTCCACACGACGACCGCAACATTCCCGATGCAGTCATGAGCATGATCGGCTCGTTGGCCGCGTTCGATCACTGGCGACAACGCGCGTTCCTCATCGAAAGCGTGCCAACCTTGGGGCTCACTGCCGATCAGATTGACGCTGCCTACGACGCAGCCGTGGTGGCAGTGCAACGCATGGCGGATGACTTGTCCCGCGCCACCACCAGCGACGTAGTTGAGCCTCCCGTCGCAGGAGAAACCCCGAGTGCATTGACGTCGTCCCTGCCTGATGGCCGGTACCAAGATGCCGTGCGTGTTGCCAAGGAGCACATCCTCGCTGGCGACATCTTCCAGGTGGTGCTCTCGCAACGTTTCGAAACGCAGCTCGATGCCGATCCGTTCGACTTCTATCGAGTGCTACGACAAGTGAACCCGAGCCCGTACATGTATTACGTCAAGCACGAGGCACTCACGATCGCCGGAAGTTCGCCCGAGCCATTGGTGCAAGTACGCGACGGCAAAGTGGTGAGCCGACCAATTGCTGGCACACGCAAGCGTGGTCGCGATGACGAGCACGATCGCAGGCTTGCAGGCGAGCTCCGCGAAAACCCCAAGGAGCGCGCCGAGCATGTGATGCTGGTGGACCTCGCGCGAAACGACGTGGGTCGAGTGGCCAAGTTCGGCACCGTGAAAGTGGACGAACTCATGACCTTGGAGCGTTACAGCCACGTCATGCACCTCACATCGCAGGTGTCGGGGGAGTTGCGCGAAGGTTTGGGACCCATCGACGTGTTGCGCGCCACGTTGCCGGCCGGCACGGTGAGCGGAGCACCAAAGGTGCGCGCCATGGAGATCATCGATGCACTCGAGCCCGTGCGACGTGGCCCGTATGCGGGCATCGTGGGTTACGTGGACTTCAACGGCAATTTGGATGCAGCAATAGCGATCCGCACGATGTTTGCCAAGGGCAACACCGCGTGGTTTCAAGCCGGTGCCGGCATCGTTGCCGATAGCGACCCCGACGACGAGCATCTCGAGTGCCAGAACAAGGCAGCGGCACTGATTGCCGCGTTGCCCACCGCACGTCGAATGACGGCTCAACGCACGCGTTCCCGATGACCCCTCGATGCGAGCATCAACCATGAGCACCACCCCATTTCGCTTCGAAATCACCCGCGATGTCATCACAGCCACCGGCAAGGACGCACGAACGTTCCTGCACTCGCAACTCAGCAACGACATCGCTGCATTGAAACCCGGCGGAGTTACCCATGCATTCATCCTCGACCCGAGTGGAAAGTTGAACGCGTTCTTTCGTGTTCGCTGCACGGCTGACGATCACTTCGTACTCGATGTCGATGCTGGCTGCGGTGCCGCTGCACTGGCACGACTCAACAAGTTCAAGATCCGCGTGCAGTGCGACTTTGCCCTGAGCACCGAAGTGGTCGTTGCGATCCGCGGGCTGGCCGCAGTATCCAGCGCCGCGCCAGGCACCACGCCGGACGCCGATTCCTACGCTGTGCTGCTCGCGCTACCCGGCGCCGTGCCCGCTTGGCGTAGCGGGGATGGGGCTGTCGACATCTTTGCAGCGCATCCTGATGCACCCATCGCTGGCATCGCTGCGATTCGTATGGGCACTCACGACGAGTATCACGCGGAACGCGTGCGCTGTGCATGGCCGATCTTCGGGATCGACATCAGCGATACTTCGCTCCCGGCCGAAACCGGATTGGTGGATGTAGCAGTGTCGTTCACCAAAGGGTGTTACCCAGGACAAGAACTCGTGGAGCGTATGGATAGCCGTGGGAGCACTGCGCCACGAATGTTGATGCGTCTGCCTGCTTCGATGGCGGCAGCCCGTGTCGAGGTGGGACAGCCGTACCACATCGCCGCCGTTGCAACGGATGCCGACCACCACGGCAGCATCGACGTCGGCATGTGCACCTCCGTGGCCGGAGAGTACGCGCTCGTCCTTGTTTCACGGTCGCACTTGCCACGAGTATCTGCCCTATAGGCCAAGTTGCAGATGCCGCGGGTGGCTGCCGTAGCAGCCAACATGGGTCTACCGAGGTCTGGTCGCCAAACAATATAGGATTCGCGAGTCATGGTGTTTGTCTTCGACTTCGACCACAAACACCGCAAAGCGCCCATGAGCATGAAGGATTTGTTGGGTGGCAAGGGTGCCAACCTCGCCGAGATGATGACGGTGCTCAAGCTGCCGGTACCGCACGGCTTCACGGTTACCACCGACGCGTGCCGTCATTACATGCGCAGCGGCTGGCCGGCATCGCTCGACAAAGAGATTGCCGTCCACATCGCAACGCTCGAAAAGAAGATGGCTCGCAAACTCGGTGATGCCACCAATCCGTTGCTGGTGTCGGTTCGCTCCGGTGCCAAGTTCTCCATGCCCGGGATGATGGACACGGTGCTCAATCTCGGGCTCAATGATGCGAGCGTTGTTGCACTCGCACACTCCACCAGCGATGAGCGATTTGCCTACGACAGTTTCCGCCGGTTCATCGCCATGTACGGCCGCATCGTGCTGGGGGTGGACGGACAGCACTTTGAACATCCACTGGAAGATGCCAAGGCCACGCTCGGAGTAGCGAGCGATGCGGCACTCCCAGCGGCAACGCTTCGTGATCTCTGTACTCAGTACAAGACCGTGGTCAAGCGTGAAACTGGGAAGGACTTTCCGCAGGATCCCAACAAGCAACTGCGTGGTGCGATCGAAGCCGTGTTCCGCTCGTGGAATGGCGCACGTGCAGTCGCATATCGCGTGCGCGAGAAGATCAGCCACGACCTCGGCACGGCGGTGAACGTTCAAGCCATGGTGTTCGGTAATCGCAACGATCAGTCGGGTACGGGCGTGGGTTTCACGCGAAATGCGGCCACGGGAGAGAACACGCCGTACGGCGATTACCTCGTGAATGCTCAAGGTGAAGATGTGGTGGCGGGTATTCGCAACACCGAACACCTCGACGCACTCGAGCGACAATTCCCGAAGGTGCATGCCGAATTGCTCGACATCTTCGCCCGCCTCGAGCACCACTACAAAGACATGTGCGATACGGAGTTCACCATCGAGGACGGCAAGTTGTGGATGCTGCAAACTCGCGTGGGTAAACGCACCGGAGCTGCGGCACTGCGCATGGCAGTGGAGATGACCAAGAGCAGCGGCAGTGGGAAGCGCAAGTGGAGCATCACCAAGAAGGAAGCATTGATGCGCGTTACCGCCGACCATCTCGATTCGGTGCTGCACCCGCAGTTTGCCACCACCAGTCCAGCCATCGCCAAAGGGCTCGCCGCATCGCCCGGCGCGGCTGTCGGCAAGGTGTACTTCACGGCAGATGCTGCAGCCGACGCCGCAAAACGCGGTGAACGTGTCATCCTCGTTCGCAACGAGACGAGCCCCGAGGACGTTCACGGGATGATGGCAGCCGAAGGCATCATCACGTCGCGCGGTGGTCTCGTGAGTCATGCCGCCGTCGTGGCACGGGGATGGGGTACGCCAGCAGTAGTGGGTGCCGAGGCCGTGAAGATCAACGGGAAGCAGTTCACTGCGGGTGATGTGGTCGTCCGGGAGGGCGACACCGTTTCAATCGACGGCGCCACTGGGGACATCATGCTCGGCGCGCTCGAATTGGCGGCCGCTACACCGCCACCCGAATTTCACACCATCTTGAAATGGGCGGATGACATTCGCAAGGGCAAGTTGAGCGTTCGTGCCAATGCCGACACTGCCAACGACGCCGCCGTCGCTCGTTCTTTCGGCGCCGAAGGAATCGGCTTGTGTCGCACCGAGCACATGTTCCTCACGGCCGAGCGACTCCCCGTGGTGCGTCGAATGATTCTGTCCGATACTCCAGCTGAAGAAGCTGCGGCACTCGAGGAACTTCGCGAAGCCCAAAAAGAAGACTTCATCGGAATCCTGCGCGCGATGAGCGGATTGCCGGTCACCGTGCGGTTACTCGACCCGCCGTTGCACGAATTCCTCCCGCATGTGCACGAGCTGGAAGTGAAGCTCGCAACCTCGGGTCTTACTGCCGAAGAAACCAAACTGTTGCATATTGCCCGCGAGTGGGCGGAAGTCAACCCCATGTTGGGCACACGTGGCGTACGGCTCGGTGTCATGAAGCCGGGCTTGTATGCCATGCAAGTAAGGGCACTCATGCAGGCAGCCGAACAGGTTGCCAGCGAGGGACTCGAGCCGATCGTGGAAGTGATGATTCCTCTCACCATCACCGCCGACGAATTGGCCCTGGCCCGCGGATGGGTCGAAGGAGTGTTGAGCGAATTCGCCGACCTTCCGCGCACCACGCCGGCTGGCAAGCGCGCCAAACGTGCACATGTCACTATCGGAACCATGATCGAAACGCCTCGAGCTGCCTTGCGCGCCGAGGATCTGGCAGAACACGCGGACTTCTTCAGCTTCGGCACCAACGACCTCACGCAGATGACGCTCGGACTGAGTCGCGACGATGTGGAGAGTCGCATGATGCCGCGGTATCTCCAACTCGGACTCTTGAAGCGAAACCCATTCGACACCATCGACCAAGACGGCGTCGGAGAGCTCGTTCAGATCGCTGCCAAACGTGGACGCAAAACCAATCGCAAGCTGAAACTCGGCGTGTGTGGCGAACACGGTGGCGACCCCGAGTCCATCGCCCTGTTCCATCGAGCAGGACTCAACTACGTGAGCTGCTCGCCGTATCGTGTGCCGATTGCTCGGTTGTCCGCCGCACAAGCAATCATCGGCGGCGCAGTCGGTACGGTGAATTGATGCTCTGCAACGTAAGTGTGGCCGCACACGAACTCGCGGCTGGTGGCATGCATCCTCTCGCATCATCCGGTTCCGAAAAATTCGCCAGTGTGTCGGTGCCGGTGTGGGGCTGGCCGATGCTCATCAGCGTGATCGCTGCCGCACTTCTCGTGGACCTACTGGTATTCCACCGAAAAGCCCACGTAGTGGAAATTCGAGAAGCCGCCATCGAAAGCGCCGTCTGGATAGGTCTCGGCTTGGCATTCACCGGTGTGATTGCTGCCATGTTCGCCAGTCAAGGTCAAGCGGGACCTGCGGCCGTGGAGTACATCACCGCATACCTGATCGAGAAGAGCTTGTCGGTGGACAACGTGTTCGTGTGGGCGATCATTTTCGCCCACTTTGCCGTTCCTCGTCAGTACCAGCACCGAACGTTGTTCTGGGGAATCTTCGGCGCACTCATGTTCCGGTTCGTCTTCATCCTTGTCGGCACAGCAGTGATCAACCGATTCAAGATCTTGCTGCTGGTGTTCGGCCTGTTCCTCATCTATACGGGCTGGAAGATCATCAGTGGCAAGGACGAGGACACCAACCCAAACGACACCACCACCATGAAACTCTTCCGACGATTCGTGCCGTCTGTCGATCATTACGACGGTCAGAAGATGTTCACCCGGGTGAACGGCAAGCGATTCGCCACACCACTCTTGGCGGTATTGGTGATCATCGAGGTCACCGACGTGGTATTCGCCGTCGACTCCGTTCCGGCGGTGCTGGCCATCAGTCGCGAGCAGTTCATCGTGTTCGCCTCCAATGCGTGGGCAATCCTTGGCTTGCGGGCGCTGTACTTCCTGCTAGCCGACATGCGGGAGCGTTTCGTCTACATGCCCCACACCATCTCTGCGCTCCTCATCTATGTGGGAGTCAAGATGGCATTGGCATGGTGGGAATTCCACATTCCGGTGGCTCTCTCGCTGGCCATCATCGTCGCCTTTCTCGTCACGGGAGTGGTGGCATCGTTGGCGGCGAACAAGCGCAAGGGCTACGCCAAGCCGCGCGAGTAGCTGCTGAGCCACGGGTGTTGAGCGAGTTGCGCAACTAGTCTCTCGCGCGTGGCAATCTCCGACGACGACATCGAGCGCGTACGTGCAGCACAGCCCATCTCGTCGGTCATTGGAAACTACGTAGCCCTAAAGCGCGCAGGTCGCAACTTTTTGGGGCTGTGCCCATTCCACGGCGAGAAGACCCCGTCGTTCAACGTGCGAGACGAAACCGGCCGATACAAGTGTTTCGGCTGTGGTGCATCAGGCGACGTCTTCAAGTTCGTGCAGGAAGTGGAACGCTTGGATTTCGTCGGTGCAATCGAACACCTGGCGGCCAAATCCGGGATCACCATCACGTACACCACCGGTGGCCCGTCGCGCGATCGGCAGCGCAACAAGCAATTGTTCGAACTCATGCAGCAAGCAGTGGAGTGGTACCACCAGCGATTGCTCACGTCGCCCGACGCCAAGGATGCTCGCGAGTACTTGCGCACCCGCGGACTGAGTGGCGACATCGCGCGACAATTCAAACTCGGTTGGGCGCCCGATGCATGGGATGCACTGGCCACCGATCTCGGTGCTGACGCCGAAATGTTGCGCGACTGCGGGTTGGCATTCACCAACAGTCGCGGTCGCTTGCAGGACTCGTTTCGTGCACGCGTGATGTTTCCCATCTTCAAGGACTCGGGTGAAGCAGTGGCGTTCGGCGGACGCATTCTTCCGGGCAGCAAAGATCCCGCAAAGTACAAGAACTCCTCGGAGTCCAAGATTTACACCAAGTCGAAAACGCTGTACGGCTTGAACTGGGCGAAAGCCGACGTGGTGAAGGCCGACCAGATCGTGGTGTGCGAGGGGTACACCGATGTGATTGGTTTTCATCGTGCGGGCTTCACGCGCGCCGTTGCCACGTGCGGCACGGCACTCACCGAGGATCACGTGCGGCTCATGAAGCGCTTTGCCAACAACGTGGTGCTTGCGTTCGACGCCGATGCGGCGGGTCAGGGTGCCGCCGAGCGCTTCTACGAATGGGAACGCAAGATCGATGTCCGCGTAAGCGTGGCGCGATTGAAGGGCGGGAAGGATCCCGGTGATCTCGCCGACAGCGACCCGCAAGGGCTGCTGAATTCGGTGGAAAACGCCGAGCCGTTCATGGCATTTCGTGTGCGTCGCGTGCTGGACGGGGCAAAGATCGCCACGCCGGAGGACAAGGCCCGGGTCGCCGAACGCGCAATTGCCATCATCAACGAGCATCCCAATGTGATCGTGCGCCGCGACTACGCCACTCAGGTTGCCGAGCAACTGTGGGGAAACGACAAGAAGCAGATCGACGACATCGTCCAGAAGGTCGACCGAAAGTTCGAGACCTCCCGCTCGCGCAACGAGGCCCAATCAATGGCGCAAGCCAGCAACAAGGAAAACGCCGAATTCGTCATATTGGCGCTGATGATCGCCCGATTCGACGAGGTCACCGGCATCGTTGCCGAGGAGGTGTTCGGCGACGACACGCACCGACGCGTGTTCCGCGCACTCATGGCACACCGCGGCAATCACAAACAAGCCGAGGCCGACCTCGATCCGGATGCGCTCGAGTTGCTCTCCCGAGTAGAGGTGTTCGACTTACCAACCGATGCCGACCCGCGCAAGGAAGGCATCAACCTGCTGCGTGCTGCCGTACGCCGTGAACTTGCACGTCGCGTGTCGGACACGTCGAGCGCAGTCATCACGCGCGATCGTGAGATCAAGCAGAAGGTGGAACAATTGAGTGGTCGGGATGTGGCAGACTCGTTGATATCGGACTTGTTGGCATGGCTGTACGACGTAACGTCCGTGATCGAGGCTTAATTACATCGTGAAAAGACCAAGAATCTCCGGCGGCGATTCGCCCGACACGGTGCGCCAATACCTGAACGAAATCGGTCAGGTGCCGCTGCTTACTTCCGCCGAAGAAAAGATTCTCGGCAAGGCGGTGAAGGACGGCCAAAAGGCCCAACAACGAATCGACGAAGCAAAGACTTCCGGCAAGGCGAAGTTGTCGGCCGCCGAACGCAAGACCCTTCGCGACCTCGTGAAGGCCGGTGAGAAAGCCAAGGACCGAATGGTTCGTGCGAACTTGCGGTTGGTGGTGTCGATTGCACGCCGATACGACCGCAAGGAGTTGCATCTCTCCGACCTCATTCAAGAAGGCAACATCGGCCTGATGCACGCCGTGGACAAGTACGACTACGAGAAGGGATTCAAATTCTCCACGTACGCGACATGGTGGATTCGTCAGTCGATGACGCGTGCCATGGCCGACCAAGGACGCAACATTCGCATTCCCGGGCACATGATGGAAATCGTCAACCGCGTGCAGCGCTCGGAACGCGAGCTCACCGCCGAGTTGAAGCGCGACCCAACACCCGAAGAGGTGGCGGCTCGATGCGATATCACCGTGGAGAAATTGTTCGAAATTCAGCAGCTCACGTTGTCGACCGCCAGTTTGGATGCACCTGTTGGTGTTGACGTGGACGATCTCACCGTGGGCGAAACTTTGGCCAGCCCGGATGCAGCCGATCCGTTGAATGAAACGGTGCAACGAGAGTTGGTGAATCAGATCGAAAAGTCACTCGACGGATTGCCCGAACGTGAACGCCGCATCATGTCGATGCGGTTCGGGTTGGGGGAGTTCATCGGCAAACAGCACACGCTCGAAGAGGTTGCCGAGAAAGAGGAGATCACTCGCGAGCGGGTGCGTCAGATCGAGCAAAAGACGCTGGCCCGTATGCGTCATCCGCACAACAACAGCGGGCTGCGTTCCTTCGTCGAAGACGAATAGGCGAGGCGGTTCTGCGCTTGGTGCGAGTAGCCTGAGTGAGCCTTTCCGGGGTAGCTCAGTTGGCAGAGCAACGGACTGTTAATCCGTCGGCCGTGGGTTCGAGCCCCACCCCCGGAGCCACAATTTCCACCGGGGCCAGTAGCTCAGTGGTCAGAGCAGGGGACTCATAATCCCTTGGTCGTAGGTTCGATCCCTACCTGGCCCACACACTGCAGCACTGTGCGCGTGGCGTGTGACCGTCTCTGTAGTGCTCCGCGCGTGGCGCGCGACCAATTCTCAACTTTGTTTTTTGTACTGCTTCACCAGTTCTGATGCTTCGGTGTGACCCTTGTCGGCCAAAGCCTGAGCAATGTCTGCCTTCACGGCTCGCACGATGCGGTGCGTGCCGTTGCACTGCTTCTGTTCATCCGTCGTATATCCGCAGCCACATGCGCCCATAGAAGTACTCCTTGTCGTAAGTGGTTGACGAGACCTTATCAGCGAGGCCGAGTGGCACGAGCCCGGGTCTCACTCGAATGGGAGCAACCAGCGTGGGTGGCGCCCGGGTGGGTCGCCAATGGCATTACCCGGGTGAACTATGCTTTCGCCAAACAACAACACATACGGCACCCGTCGTATGAGGAGGAGACAACCAACTAATGAGAAAGCACAAAGGACTGAAGTCCGCTGCGCTCGCTCTCGCCGCGTTTGCGCTGATCGCCAGCGCATGTGGCAGTGACGACGCAGCCGAAGAAGTCACTGAAGAGACCGAAGCAGCAACCGAAGAGACCACCGCGCCGCTCCCCGGCGCAGGCACTCTTGCTTGCATGGTCACCGACACCGGTGGTGTTGATGACAAGGGCTTCAACCAGATTTCGTACGCGGGCATGCAGAAGGCTGAAGCCGAACTCGGCGTCACCATCGACTTGCTCGAGTCGTCCAGCGATGCGGACTACGCACCGAACCTCCAGTCGTTTGCCGACAAGGGCTGCAACATCACCGTGACGGTGGGTTTCCTCTTGGGCGATGCGACCAAGGCGGCTGCTGAAGCCAACACTGGTCTGAACTACGCGATCGTCGACTACGCATACGACCCACCGGTGGCAAACGCCCGCGGTCTCGTGTTCGCAACCGACCAGCCGTCGTTCATGGCCGGATACCTCTCGGCAGCAATGTCGCAGACCGGCATCGTCGGCACCTTCGGTGGTGTCAACATCCCACCAGTAACCATCTTCATGGAAGGCTTCCGCAAGGGCGTTGAGTACTACAACACCCAAAAGGGCGCATCCGTGAAGTTGCTCGGTTGGGACGGCACTGACGGCACGTTCGCCGGAAACTTCGAAAGCCTCGACGACGGCAAGAACATTGCCAAGAGCCAGGCCGACGAAGGCGCCGACATCATCTTCCCAGTTGCCGGCCCAGTGGGTCTCGGCTCTGCGCAGTTCGCGCTCGAGTCCGGTGGCAAAGTGAAGATCATCGGTGTCGACGTCGACATGAGCGTGTCGAACCCTGACGCAGCTGAGGTGTACATCGCCTCGGTGCTGAAGAACATCGACGCAGCCGTGTTCGCCGCGATCAAAGATGTGGTCGAAGGCAGTGGCGTTACCGACAACTACGTTGGCACCCTTGCCAACGGTGGTGTTGGTGTTGCCTACACCGCAGTTCCAGCTGACATCCAGGCCGAAGTTGAGGCCATTGGCGCAGGAATTGCAGACGGTTCGATCCAGCTCTAATCCAGCTGATCTGCGTTAGCAACGCGGGGCGGGTCGCGAAAGCGGCCCGCCCCGTTTGTTTTGTATGCGCGACGGTGTTGGGATGTCGCCCGTAAGGTACGGCTGCTTCAGCCGGGCCTGCTTGTGTTGTATTACTCTGTGGACCCTGAGGGGTGACTCACCAGATGAAGTTTGAACTGCGGGGAATCACCAAGCGTTTCCCCGGCATCGTCGCCAACGACAGCGTGAACCTCGAGGTGTCCACCGGCGAGGTGTTGGCCCTCATCGGCGAGAACGGTGCCGGCAAGAGCACGCTCATGAACGTGTTGTACGGCATCTATCGCCCCGATGAAGGCGAGCTTCGAATCGACGGGGTTCCCCAGCATTTCTCGTCGCCTGCCGACGCCATCGCTGCGGGCATCGGGATGGTGCACCAGCACTTCATGTTGGTTCCCGTGATGACCGTGGCCGAAAACGTTGTGCTGGGAGTCGAGCCGACCGGTCGACTGGGTTCGCTCGATATCGACGAGGCCCGCCGAATGGTGAAGGAAGTCTCCGACAAATACAGCCTCGAGCTCGATCCCGATGCGATCATCGAAGACCTCCCGGTAGGCGTGCGCCAACGCGTGGAGATCGTCAAGGTGCTCATGCGTGACGCAAAGATCGTGGTGTTCGACGAGCCCACGGCGGTGCTCACGCCCAGTGAAATCCTGGAGTTCTTCGAGATCGTTCGCTCGTTGGTGGCGGCTGGGCGAGGAGTCATCTTCATCACCCACAAGTTGAAGGAGGCACTCACCATCGCCGATCGCATCAACGTGTTGCGTCGAGGCAAGGTGGTTGGCGAGGCCAACCCGAAGAACGCCACCGAGTCGGAGATCGCCGAGATGATGGTGGGTCGCGCCGTGCAGTTGGTGGTGGACAAGAAGCCAGCCACACCTGGTGCAGCCATGTTGCAGGTGAAGAATTTGTCGGTGGTCGAGCCTGACGGCCGCACCGTGGTGGATGGCGTGTCGTTCGAAGTTCGTGCAGGGGAGATCGTCGGTATCGCCGGTGTGCAAGGCAACGGACAAACCGAATTGGTGGAAGCGCTGGCAGGCATGCGTCGTGCGGCTTCCGGATCCATTTCTCTCGGTGACCGCGACGTGTCCAACGACTCGCCGCGTGAACGTCACGCCGCGGGCATGGCCCACATTCCAGAGGACCGGCAACGTCAAGGGTTGGTTACCGAGATGTCAATCACCGAGAACCTGGTGCTCACTCGGTATCACGATGCAGAGTTCTCCAGTGGCGTTCGCATGAAGTGGGACGTCGCCCAGGCACGTGCCAAGGAACTGGTGGCGGCGTACGACATTCGCACCAACGATCCCTCACAAGCGGCCTCCACGTTGTCGGGCGGCAATCAACAGAAAGTCATCGTTGCACGCGAGTTGAGTCGAGACATTCGACTCGCGGTTGCAGCTCAGCCAACGCGCGGCATCGACGTTGGATCCATCGAATACGTTCACGCCCAGATCGTGAAGGAACGCGACGCCGGAGTCGCGGTGTTGGTGGTGAGCACCGAATTGGATGAAGTGATGTCGCTTTCCGATCGGGTGTTGGTGATGTACCGCGGCAAGATCGTTGCCGACCTCGACCCCAAGAAAGTGAGCCACATGGACATCGGTTTGTACATGGCGGGTTCTCGCCCGGCTGGAGCGGTGGCGTCATGAGCGAAACACTCAAGTCGCTGCGCTTCACCTTGCTCGCCGTCATTGCGGCGCTGTTCGTGAGTGCATTCATCATCGTGATCACCGATATCGAAGCCCTTGGTGACGGCAACTTCGGTAAAGCATTCAGCACGCTGGGCACCGCCTATTGGGGTCTCTTCAAGGGTTCGTTCGGTTCGTTGCGAGCAATCTCCAACACCATCACGGGTGCCACGCCGTTGCTTTTGGCCGGCTTGGCCGTGTCGTCGGCGTTCAAGGCGGGGTTGTTCAACATTGGTGCCACCGGACAAATGTTGGCCGGTGCCATGACCGGTTTGTGGGTGGGTTTCGCATTCCAACTGCCGCCGATCATCCACGTGCCGTTTGCGCTTCTTGCGGCCGCCGTGGGCGGCGCACTCTTCGGCGCAATTCCCGGAGTTCTCAAGGCTCGAACAGGAGCACACGAAGTAATCACCACCATCATGTTGAACGGCATCGCATCGTTCACCGTGTTGTGGTTGCTGAAGACCGAGTTGTTCAAGCGCGAGGGCCGAGACGATGCCATCTCCAAATTCGTCGAGGACTCCGCCAAGTTACCGAAGCTGTTCTGGTTCATGGGTAAGCGCATCGACCTCTTGGCCCACACCGGATTCATCGTGGCGCTCCTGGCCACGTTCGCGTTCTGGTGGCTATTGCGCAAGACCACACTCGGATTCGAGATGCAAGCCACGGGTTTCAACCAAGAAGCTGCGCGCTATGCGGGCATGAAGCCCAAGACGCTGATGGTGGTGTCAATGGCAATTGCCGGTGGGTTTGCCGGATTGGCCGGTGGCTCGGAAGTGCTGGGACTGTACGGCTACGCCAGCGGCACGGTGGCAGGTGACATCGGGTTCGATGCCATCGCGGTGGCGCTGCTGGGTCGCTCGACGCCGATCGGCACGCTCGTATCGGCGTTGTTGTTCGGTGCGTTGCAGGCCGGTGGGCGACAAATGCAAGTCGACACCGATGTGCCGATCGACCTCATCATCGTGTTGCGCGCACTCATCGTCATGTTCATCGCCGCGCCGCTCCTGGTGAAGGCAATCTTCCGTGTGAAGGGCGACGCCAAGGCGTTCGGCCAAACGTTCAGGGGGTGGGGAGGATGACCGCAGCAGCAATGCCCGAACGCGTGGTATCCGCCGAACAACGCAAGCGCGCCCGCAGTGTGGGCATCACCTACCTCGTGTTGGCGATGGTGTGCTTCTTCATCTTCACGCGTCGCCCCGGCGATGCCGGTTTCAGGATCACCGACACCAGCCAATTCACCTTGCCGGCGCAAGGATTCGGTTGGGCGCTCGGCATCGTGCTGGTGGCGGTTGCTGCAGCGCAATTGCTGCGTGGCTTTGGTCGCCTCTCCAACGTGGTGTTGGCGCTGGCCACAGCCTCGTTCTTCATGAGCTTCCTGGCGTGGGCGGCAGCGGGCGATTCGTTCAGCTTCGTTGGCATGTTGCAAGACACCGTGAGCCGCAGCGTTCCGATCACGCTCGGGGCAATCGGAGGAATCCTCAGCGAGCGCAGCGGCGTCATCAACATTTCCATCGAAGGAATGTTGTTGGCGGCTGCATGCACCAGCGCCATCGGCGCGTCGCTCACCAACCTGTGGCTGGGAACGCTCGTCGGGGTGTTGACCGGGGTCGGACTCGCCGCGATCCTCGCCGTGATGTCCATTCGCTACAAGGTCGACCAAGTCATCGTTGGATTCGCCATCAACTTCTTTGCCTTGGGTGTCACGTCGTTCATCAGTTTCCGCGTGTTGGTACCCAACCGCGACACGATGAACAACCTGCTGCCGGTGACACCGATTCGCATCCCGTTGCTGGCCGACATTCCATTCATCGGTCCGATCTTCTTCGTGCAGACCATCTTCGTGTACTTCTCGTTTGCTGCCGTTGCCCTCACCACCTGGGGCTTGTACCGCACCAGATGGGGTTTGCGAACGCGAGCCATCGGTGAGTACCCCAAGGCCGCCGGCACGCTCGGCGTTGACGTCAACAAACTGCGTTATCGCAACTTGCTGCTCGCCGGTGCAGTCGCCGGAGTCGGTGGCGCATGGTGGCCGATCGGCATCGTGGGTCGATTCGACCAGAACATCACCAACGGTCGAGGCTTCATCGCGCTGGCAGCGGTGATCTTCGGACGCTGGCACCCGGTTGGCGCACTCTGCGGTGCGTTGGTGTTCGCACTCGCCGAAGCAGTTCGCCTGAAGATCGGCAACTTCGACACGGGTATTCCGAGCGAGTTCCTCATCATGGCACCGTACGTGGTGACCATCATCGTGGTGGCGGGCTTCATTGGCGCGAGCCGCGCGCCGAAGGCTGCTGGTCAGCCGTACGAAGACCAGTAGGGAAGTCGTAACGACATGGTCGGGCAACAAGGGGCTGCTCCACACCACGATGCACGAACACCGCATTTCGGTTTTCGCGACAAACGAGTGGTGGTGACCGGTGCGGCATCCGGTATCGGACATCGTGTTGCCGAGCTGTTGTTGGAAGCGGGCGCACAGGTGATTGCCCTCGATCGCAGTGACGTCGACCTACCCGTCACGCAGTTCGTGCGCGTCGACATGACCGACCCGGCATCGATCGACGCAGCGGTCGGTGCAATCGCGGGAGAAGTGGATGTGCTGCTCAACATCGCCGGAGTTCCCGGCACGGCAAACCCCGAGGTCACCATGAGGGTGAACGTGCTGGGGCTTCGCATGTTGACCGAACGACTGATCCACCGAATCAACCGCGGGGGAGCCGTCACCAACGTTGCCTCCATCGCCGGCGCGCAGTGGCAGTCGCATCTCGACGAAGTGCAACGCCTGCTTGCCACTCCCGACTACGACAGCGGTGTCGACTGGGTGCGCGACCACCCGATGGACGGCAAGCGTGCGTACGACTTCTCCAAGGAATGCGTGGTGGTGCTCACCAAACAACACGGCAGGTTCCTTCGCGAATACGGGGTGCGGGTCAACTCCGTGAGCCCCGGCCCGGTGCAGACGCCGATCTTGAAGGACTTCCACGAGTCGGTTGGACCGATCATGGACGTAGTCACCCGTGAAACCGGACGTGACGCCACAGCGGACGACATCGCCAGAGTGTTGCTCTTCATCTCCGACCCCGTATTGCAGTGGCTGAATGCCAGCGATGTGCAGGTGGATGGCGGATTCATGAGCGGCCTCGTTGGTGGCTGGGTGAAGCTCGGCTGATTTTGCGCTCGTAGCCTTGAGGCCGTGAGCAACACATCGCACCGCTGGTACGCCGCACGCACAAGTGTCGAACAAGTCGAAGAAGGTCATGAACTCGCACCCCGCTTCGACGCCGACGGACTCATCCCGGTGGTGACCACCGACCATGCAACCGGTGAAGTGCTGATGGTTGCCAACATGAACGCAGAAGCATTCGCCAAGACCATCGAGTTGGGTGAAGCCGTGTACTACAGCCGCAGTCGCAAGCAGCTGTGGCACAAGGGAGCCACCAGCGGTCTCGTGCAGAAGGTGAAGGAGATCCTGATCGACGACGACCAGGACGCCATTTGGCTACGCGTCGACGTGCAGGGCGGTGCGAGTTGCCACGTGGGCTATCGCTCGTGCTTCTATCGCAGTGTGCCGGTGGCACCGACGGCGGATGGTCCACTCGACCTCACGTACACCCTCACCGAGAAGGTGTTCGATCCCAAAGTGGTGTACGGCGACGCGCCGAACCCCACGAAGCTCTAGCAGCGCCGACTAAAGTCGGCGCCACGTTATGCGCCCTTCGGGCGAAACGCCGCGAGTCCGCCGCCCACTTCCAATCGCGCACCGCCAATCAGGTCGATGCAGTACGGAATCGCTGGCAACACCGCGGTAAGGCAGTCGGCGATCGACGAGGGTTTGCCCGGCAAGTTCACGATGAGTGACGATCCACGGATTCCCGCGGTCTGACGCGAAAGAATCGCGGTCGGCACGACCTTGAGGGACACCGCACGCATGAGTTCGCCAAAACCGGGCATCATTTTGTCGCACACCTTCTCCGTGGCTTCGGGCGTGACGTCGCGCGGTGCGGGTCCGGTTCCACCGGTGGTCACGATGAGGCTGCAGTGCTCTAGGTCGGAGAGGTCGCGCAATGTGCGTGCAATGGTGTCGACGTCGTCGGCAATGATTCGAGCAACCGGTTCCCACTGGCTGGTGAGGTACGTGGAGAGGAATTCGCGAATCGCTGGGCCGCCTTTGTCTTCGTAGACGCCGGTCGAAGCGCGATCACTCACCGTCACGATGCCGATACGCGCCACGCCACGCACTCCGCCACCGGCTGCGCCACTTGCAGCGCCGCCTGCCGTGCCGCTTGCAGCGCCGCCGCCCATTACCAGTGAATTCCGCGTGGGGTGTTGTACATCCGCCCGAAGGAAATCTTGCGGAAGAACGCCTTGCGCACCTGCCGCACGCCGTACCGCGCCGACATGCGCGATTGTGCCGCACGAGAAACGCTGGTAACGCGCTCCACCGAT
>VFQS010000950.1_pt1 | contig 28537 bp, 29 predicted proteins | sample 3512361 | NCBI WGS metagenome assembly VFQS01 (sample SAMN10412375, study PRJNA504923) | tailings metagenome | isolation source: Relicate 1 Philex TSF3 active mining | place: Philippines
GAGGCGGCGGCCGATGAGGCCAAGTACGACTACGTCGAGATCGAGTGCGACGGCCACACCTACCTGATGAGGGCATGATGACTCCGCCTATCGTAGAGACCGCCGACGCCCTGCGTCGTGCGCAGATCGCCAAAGAAAGTGACGATGCCGGCGTGCGCGACGCCGGCGAAACCATCCTGTCGGCGCTGAGCTTCGTGCTGCGCCAACCCCAGGCTGCGCTGCCGCCCGAGTGCCGGCCGGCCTGGGACCTGATCAAGAACTTGAGGTACTGAACCATGCACCTTTCACCTGAGTACGTGACCCTCATGCCGCCCGCGAACCCTATCGACACCGGGTGCAGAGGGGCTGTGCGAAACAACGTCAGCGACGGCAGCACCGCCAGCTACTACGAGCTGCCCGAGGGAGCGACCGAGCTGCAGCACCTGATCAGCCACCGGGACATGAACGCGCAGATCGGCGAGATCTTCCGAGCCTGCTACCGCTACGGCATAGCGAGCCACAGCGACAGGCTGCGCGACGCCAAGAAGATCCGGTTCTACATCAACGCCGAGATCGAGCGCCTGGAGAAGCAAGCATGAAGCGCTGCGAGATCGTGAGCGCCGTTCGTCAGAACGACAGGCGGCGGGACAGGAACTTCGCCATGCTGATGGCGAGCGTCTGGCTGCTGCTGGGCACGCTGGTCTACCTAGTCAGGCATGCGTAACCACTGCATCCACGTGCGGGTCACGGCCGAGGAGCTGGAGCGGTTCTATGCGCTGGGCGGGGGTGATACCCTCCGGCGCATGCTGCAGAACACCTACCCTTCGGAGAACGACGTGACCCAGATCAACTACATCGCCTTGGCGATCAGCAAGCACGGACGGCGCGTCGTGGCCGATACCCTCGGCCTGTCAGCCAACAGGCTGGGCCTGCTGCTCGCCAGCGGAGACATGACGGAGCCCCAGGCTGAGGCCATTGCGCGTCTCGCCGGGGTGCCCAAGGAGAAAGTATGGCCAGGAGCCACGTTACGCAGTGCGAGCACGGCGTCGCCATGAACATGCCCTGTCGGGCCTGCAGTGGGCCCGACTACACCATGATGAAGATCAAGAGCCTGGCGGTGCGCGAGTCAGCGGCATCGGCCCGGCCAAACCCCGGCAATCCGGCCGGATGGAGGAGAACATGATCGCCGCCGCTTACTTGGTGCTGACGATTTGCAGCGGGCCGTGCGACGGCTACTACAGAAACAGCATGACCAGCCAGACTATCCCGCAGCCTTCTATGGATCAGTGCATCCGCCAGGCCAATGCCTTCAACAAACACCGCAAGGACTTGCGCGCCATGTGCGTGCCTGGGAGTGAGAAATGAGGGAATTGAAGATGCGGGAGCAGTTTGAGGCGTGGTGGGACACCTATTGTGGCAGCGGCGAGGATTACGCGTGTGCTAAAGCAGCGTGGGAGGCTGCCCTCGCCAGCGAGCCTGGTGTCGGGTTGGATAGAGAGGCAGCAGCACGCGCAGCCTGTGAGGTGTGTGGCGATAACCCTGACCACAAAGGCGACGCTCGCGGCAATGACTACCGCTGGCAGGACTATCTGGATGTGGTGGATGCCGTCCTCGCCGCCTCCCATCGCCAGCAGCCGGAGGTGGAGTTGACGGATGCGGAGATTGAAGCACTGGAAGGTCGCGCCGTAGTTGACCGAGATGCACAGGGATGGGGGTGGATGTGTCGAAAGACATTTGCTCGACTTGTCATCGCCGCCCACAAGGCCAAGCAGGCAGGGGGTGTGAAATGAAATACTGGCCCGACGTGCAACCCAAGCTCAAACCACAGGCATACCCAGTGGACTACCGGCACGACCCCGACAGGTACCGCGCAGCCAGGAAGAAGGCCCATGAAAACAAGAATCCACGTTGACCTGAAGTTCCTCAAGGCGACGACCATCGTCAAGTTGGCCGACGAGGCGTACAAGCGCGGCCTCAACACCATCGACGAGCTGATGGAGCAGATATACGACTCGCCCAAGGCCGTGTCTGCGCAGGCCGCCGAGATCGGTCTGGCCCCGTCCACCCTGACCCACATCATCAAGCGCGCCGGCCTGGTGGTGCGGGCCCGTGCTGGCAGCGTGCCGGGCCCCAAGGAGGGCTTCGCCCTGAACGCAGAGCAGCGCCTTCGCCAGCGAGACGCCCGGCGTGCCCGTGGCTACCTGTTCGAGGACGGCACGCCCTTCGGCGACTTCGCCGAGCGGGGGTACGGATACACCAACAGTCGGTGCAAGGAGTACCAGACGCTGCTCCGTCGGATGGTCAAGGCCAAGATGGTTCGCCCCGCTCATGAGTGGGATAGAATCCGCGCCAACAAAGCTCAGAGAAACACCGATGGAAGACCCGACAGACGACACGACACTGGCCGCACGGCTGCTCGATGAGAACCAGCAGCTCAAGGAAGAGCTGCGCGACCTGCGCGATGACTACGAGCATGCGCTGCGCCACCTGGACCGCCTGAAGGGGATCGCCCGTGAAGGCCAGTGAGCGCGCCAAGTACCTTGAGATCAAAGCCGAGCGCGACATGCTGCGCCGGCGACTGAGCACCGCCATAGACAAAGAGCTGCTCCTGCTGATGCAGGTGATCGAGCTCAAAGAAGAACTGGAGAGAATCCGTGAGGTACACCAAGGAGCAGACCGCCGAGCTGGTCAAGAAACTCAGTGAGCTACACGACGCCGGGCTAGGCCCGAAGCGCGCCGCCGACAGCCTCGGCATCCACTACCGCACCGCCGTACGCCTGATGATGGACAACGGCATGGTGCCCCGGTCCCGGCCGCGCAAGGCCGTGAAGGTGAAGGTCGACGCCATCGAGGCGAAGTACGGTCACAGCATCGGGAAGATCATCGAGGCGTTCCGTCGCAAGGGTGTGGGCCAACTCGAAGCGGCCGAGCGGCTGGGCATCAGCAACGTGCACCTGCGCAACATCTGCGACAGCCTTCGCATCCCGCGCCTGGGGCGCAACAACCGAGGGCACTATCACCCGCCCCGCGAGCAGAGCCTGGCCGCGAGCAAGAAGGCCGCCGAGAAGACCTCGATGCGGCTGACCCTGGGCGGCGTTACGAAAACACTCACCGAGTGGTGTGCTGAGTTGAATGTACCCAAGCACGTGTTCTACGGGCGCGTGAAGCGCGGCTGGCCGGAGGAGAACCTGCTGAGCGGCGAGTCGCCGTACGAGAAGGGCAAGGGGCACGGCGGGAGGCGGGTATGAGCTTTTGGCACCGCAAGGCGAAAGCCGAGAAGCACGACATTGGGGCGGTACTCGACCTGGCTTACGCCTACGAGAGCCGCACAGGCAAGAAGCCCGACATCGTTCAGGTGCCGTACGGCTGGGTTTTGCCGGAAATCCCAGCGGAGTACCGAGTCCGCGCCCCCTACCCGTGCTCGGTGAGCCTGTTCGGCATGCTGGTTCAGTTCGGAGATCGGCTCGGCATAGGCCGGAGGGAAGTCATCGGCGGCGTCACCCTGGAGTATTGGCAATGGCAAAGCTGACCCCGATCGTCCTCGACTTCGAGTCGTTCTGGTCGCAGGAGCACACGCTGTCCAAGCTCAACCCGGTCGACTACGTCATGCACCCCGACACCGAGATCCAGTCCTGCAGCATCACGCTGCCGGGCAAGGAGACCCGGGTCATCTTCGGCGAGGACAACCTGCGCGAAGCGTTCGCCCGGCTGCCGTGGGAGCGTCTCTACGCGATCGGCCACAACATGAGCGGGTTCGACGCGATGATCCTGGCCTGGCGGTTCGGCGTTCAGCCCGCCATGTGGGGCTGCACCCTGTCCATGTCCCGGGCGCTCTACGCCAAGGAGACGGCGCTGTCGCTGGACGCCATGCTGAAGTTCCTCGGGGCGCCGTTCGAGAAGGGCTCGCTGGAGGCGACCAACACCAAGGGCCTGCGCCTGGCCGACTTCACGCCGGAGATGCGCGCCGCCATGCGCGAGTACAACAAGATCGACGGCGACGGCTGCATGTGGCTGTTCAAGCGCCTGGCGCCAGTGATCGGGGCGCGCGAGCTCAAGGTCATCGACATGACCATCCGCATGCTGGTCGACAAGAAGCTGCAGATCGACGCCCCGCTGCTCGAGGAGACGCTGGCCAAGGTCAAGGAGGAGAAGCGCCAGGCGCTGCTCAACGTGGCCGACCTGCTCGACGTGGACTGGGAAGCCGAGGACATGAGGATCGAAGAGGTGCGCGCCAAGCTGGCCTCCGCGCCGAAGTTCAGCCTGATCCTGGAGCACTACGGGTTCGAGGTGCCGATGAAGGCGAGCAAGACCGCCATGGCCAAGGGCGAGCACAAGCTGATCCCGGCGCTGTCCAAGACAGACGACGCCATGAAGGAGCTCTGCGAGAGCGACCACCCGATCATCGGGCCCTGCGCTCAGGCCCGCCTCGGCGTGAAGTCCACGCAGCTGGAGTCGCGCATCGAGACCTTCCTGAAGTGGCACGAACGCACGGGCGGCGGGGCGCCGATGCCGCTGCACTACTGTGGGGCGGACACCACCGGGCGCTGGTCGGGCGCCATGAAGGCCAACGTGCAGAACCTGCCGGCCGTAGGCCGGGGCAGTAACCGTCACGCGGACGCCCTGCGCATGAGCCTGATGGCCCCGCCCGGGCACAAGGTGGTCGTGGCCGACTTGTCCGGCATCGAGCTGCGCGTTAACCACTTCCTCTGGCAGGTGGAGGAGAGCATGGCCCTGTACGCGGCTGACCCCGAGGCCGACCTGTACCGGGCCTTCGCCGCAGCGCGCTACGGCATCACGCCGGAGCAGGTTACCAAAGAACAAAGACAGTTGGCGAAGGTTTGCCTTTCCGAAGGATCGCTAGTATTGTTCAAGCACGGAGACGAAGCCTTCTGGGCGCCGATCGAACAGTACCAGCCGACGTACCAGCTGTGGGATGGAGAGGAGTGGGTATGGGCAAACCAATTAGCATCGAACGGCTTGAAGCCAACGCAGCAGCTCTGCGGGCTCTGGTTGACTCCGGATCACCTCGTGTTGTCCGGGACCCAGTGGAGGGAAGCCAGCTCACTGCACGGAGAAAGTCTCCGCCTCGCATTGGAGACCGGTCAGGAAGCCTGGTCATCACTGGGCTTATCGCCGGAAGCAAAGGAGGCCTTAAAGCGGCGATCGTCAAGTGCGACTGCGGGTACCCGGAGTACACGGTCGAGAGCAACAACCTCACGAGAGGGGCGTCTACCCGCTGCAACGTCTGCGCCAAGAAAGCCGCGGGGCAGAAAAGGTATTGGAGCTATCACGAAGCAATGCCTGACGTGGCAAGCCGGGCACGCCTGCTCAATAGGTTTTATGCCGCGGTCAACCGGTGCCACAACCCGAAAGACGCTGGGTTCGCTAACTACGGCGGCCGCGGAATACAAGTCCACCAGCCGTGGCAGGAGGACAAAGCGGAGTTTCTTCGATACGTGCAGACGCTACCGGGCTGGGATGACCCGGCTCTTGAGCTCGACCGCACAGATGTCAACGGAGGCTACGAGCCAGGCAACATACGGTTCATCTCAAGGCGCGAGAACATGCTCAACAAGCGTCGAGTTCAAGACCTCGAACGCCGGATCGCTCAGCTTGAGGAATGTCTACGACATCACGGACTGCGGCCCCCGGAACCGATTTATGGCCCTGACTGATGAAGGCCCGATCATCGTCCACAACTGCCACCTCGGTCTCGGCTTCGGGGCGGGGTCCGCCACGTTCAGGACCGTCGCAAAGCTGATGGGCGGTATAAATTTGAATGAGTCGGAGTCTGAAGAAGCGGTGGCGGCCTGGCGCAGCGAGTATTACAAGATCGTGCGCGGGTGGAAGACCTGCCACGAGAGCCTGACCAGCATCTACCTCGGCCACGACCGCGAGATCGACCCATGGGGCCTGACCTACACGTCGTCGGAGGGAATACACCTTCCGTCGGGTCGCGTCATCCGATACCCGTCGCTTCACGAAGAGCCGCGCGACAAGGGCAAAGGCAAGGAGTTCTGGTATGGGCAAGGCCGGCACCGGGCGCGCATCTACGCCGGGAAGGTCACTGAGAACATCGTCCAGGCGCTGGCCCGGGACATCATGGCGGAGAACATGCTGGAGTTCACACGGCGGACGGGCGTCTACCCGTCGTTGACGGTGCACGATGAGTGCGTCGCGGTTTGCCCAGAGGCCCAGGCCCAGGCTATGCTCGACGAGCTGCAAAGCATCATGAGAACCCCGCCCAAGTGGTGGCCAGAACTGGTCACGTGGAGCGAGGGCGACGTCGCCGACCGATACGGCGACGCGAAATAACGGAGAGAGCTATGTCTTTGGTCCCCTCGTGGTCCTACACGGCGGTCATGGAGTACATCCAGTGCCCGCGCAAGTACCAACTCAACCGCGTCCTGAAGGTCATGCCGTTCCAAGAGACGGAGGCCATGCGCCAGGGCAACATCATCCACAAGGCGTTCGAGGACCGGCTGCGCGAGGGCAAGAAGCTGCCCGAGCACCTGGAGCACTTCGAGAAGTTCATCGCCGGCATGGAGCGCAAGGTGATGAGCGAGCAGTGGTCCGAGGTTGGGGCCGAAGTCGAGATCGTCTACGACCGAGACATGCAGCCAGTGGGCAGCTGGGCGCAGACCAGCCCGCGCCCTTGGTTCTCGAAGCAGGCATGGTTCCGTGCCAAGTTCGACGTGGTGGCCATCATCGACAAGCGCCGGGCTTTCGTGGCGGACTGGAAGACGGGCAAGCGCAAGCCCGACCTGCCCCAGCTGGAGCTCTTCGCCGCCTGCGCGTTCAAGAGCCTGCCGGACCTGGAGGAGGTGACCACCGCCTACATCTGGACCAAGGACGCCAAGCAGGACAAGCGCGTGTTCTACCGCGAAGGCAGCGACGGCCTTCAGGAAGGCGTGTCGGAGAAATCAGAGGCGCAGATCTGGGGCGAGTGGCTTGGCCACGTTGACCGGATCGACACCTCGATGCAGCAGGACAAATGGCCCTGCAAACCCACGGGGCTGTGCGGTTGGTGCGATGCCACGCCGAAGCAGTGCCCACATTCCAAGAAGTGAGGAGAGGAAAATGGCCATAGCAGAAATCACGGTGGACAACGCCGCAAAGTTGTTCGCGCAGCAGATCAGAAGGCACATACAGGAGCGCATCCGCGAGGAGACGGTTCGTGCCATCGACGAAGCCCGCGATAAGGTTATAGAAGAACTCTCGCCTTCTATCAGGGCGTACGCCGAGCAGCTGCTCGTGCAAACAGACCTGGTGAAAATCATCGACCTGGACCGAATAGTCATGCACATCAAGATCGACGGGGTGGAGAAGTGAGCCTGAAGAAGAAAGCCCTGGCCAAGGCGTTGGCCAACGACCCGGACTACGTGCCGCCCACCAGTGAGATGCTGGCCCAGATGGCCGCTGAGGTAATGACGCGCAACCAGGACACCCTGGTCGCCAATTACATCCTGAAGAACCCCGACGTGCCGGCCGACGAGATCACGCTCGTGACGTGGACCGACGACAGGGGCATGCACTTCAAGGTGGAGCGCAAGGAGAAGTCGGAATGACCCTTCACTGCATGATCGACTTGGAGACCCTCGACAACGTCGCCACCAGCAAGATCCTGTCGCTGGGCGCCGTGGTGTTCAACACCGAGGGCAGCTTCCTGCAGACCTTCTACTCTGTCTGCGACCTCGACAGTCAGCCCGATCGCACGATCTGCCACGACACCCTGATGTGGTGGTTCAAGCAGAGCGACCAGGCCCGCCAGGCCTTCACCGGCCCGATGGTCCGGCCGCGCCATCTGCGCGAGGTGCTGATGAGCTTCAATATCCAGCTGGCCGGGCACAAGGGCATCAAGATGTGGAGCAACGGCGCCAACTTCGACCTGCCGATGGTCGGTCAGGCCATGCGCAGCTATGGGCTGAAGCCGGCGTGGGCGTTCTGGGATGAGCGCTGCCACCGCACGGTGAAGGCGCTCTACAAGGAGCAGTGCCCGGAGCCGAAGCGCGAGGGCACGTATCACAACGCGCTTGACGATGCGAAGCACCAAGCACACCATCTTCTGGCCATCCACCGGGCCGTCGGTGGGATTCTCTAGGAGCACCACCATGCCGCGCAAAGAACCCCGTGACTACCAGCAGGAGCGAGCCGACTACCACGGCAAGCCCGAGCAGATGGAGCGCAACCGCGCGCGCAAGAAGGCGCGGTACGAGCTCGAGAAGGAAGGCAAGGTGAAGAAAGGCGACGGCAAGCACGTCGACCACAAGAAGCCCCTGGCCGCCGGCGGCAGTAACGCGCGGAGCAACCTTCGCGTGGTAGACGCCAAGACCAACCGCCGGTACAAGCGCGACGAGAACAGCAAGCCGCTGGAGAAGCAGAAATGACCTACACCCACCTGACCGACGAAGAGCTGACCCGCCGCGTCATCATGAGTGACGAAGGCGGCCCGCTGGCCCGCGAGCTGGCCCTGCGCCTGGAGCGCGCCCTCGAAGAGATCGATGACATGCGCTGCGAGTCAGTCGAGAACCTGGAGCTGTGCCCGCACTGCGCGGAGCCGCTCTGATGGCGAAGACACCCGAAGGCGTCGTCAAAGACGCCGTCGACAAGCTGCTCAAGGCCGCGCCCTTCTGCAAGTACACCAAGCCGGTGGTGTCGCCCTACGGCGAGACGATGCTGGACTACGTGGGCTGCAGCCGGGGGAGGTACTTCGAGATCGAGACCAAGCGGGCTGGCGTAGCCAAGCCCACCGAGCGGCAGCAGATGCGGATGGACAGCATCGTGGCCGCGGGAGGCACCGTGTTCTTCATCAACGGTGCACAGGAGCAGCTTGACGCGCTGAGCGATTGGCTGCACGCTGAGTAACCCCCTGAGATAGCATCGAAGGGATTGGCGGCGAACGCGCGTAAGGGTTGGGGGTTCCTGGCCGGCGCGCTCAGCCCCCGCAGGGTCGACTGCGAGATCAACGCACCATACCAATAACCTGTCGGACACCGTCCGGCGGGCGGAGAGAGTCGTCCTCATGCTGGTACACGAAGCCAAGAAAGCCCTGCTGTTTGTCACGCAGCACCCCGGGCAGATCCTATCTGTCATCCCGAAGGCCAAGGCCCTGAAGGAGAAGAACGGCAAGACCGTCATGGCCGTGAAGCACACGCCTGACGTGGTCAAGGTGCTCAACAACATCGGCGTCCCGGCGCCGCACCCGATCAAGTTCTACTACCACTGGCCGAGCAAGTACCCCAAGCCGATGGCCCACCAGGTCGAGACGGCGGCGTTCTTGGCCAGCAACAAGCGGGCGTACTGCCTCAACGGCCTCGGCTCGGCCAAGACATTGTCTTCGCTCTGGGCGTTCCACTACCTCAAGCATGAGGGGCTGGTCGACGCGGCGCTGGTTCTGGGCCCGCTGTCCACGCTGGAGCGCACCTGGGCCGACGAGGTGTTCTACAACTTCCGCGACATCGACGCTTCGGTGCTGCACGGCACGGCCGCCAAGCGCAAGAAGCTGCTCGCGCAGGAGAGCGACGTCTACGTCATCAACCACGACGGCATCAGCGTGGTGCTGGAGGAGCTGCAGGACCTGATGCGCCGCAAGCGCGTGGTGCTCATCGTCGACGAGCTGACCGTGTTCCGCAACGCCCGCGCCAAGCGGTGGAAGGCTTGCCAGAGTCTGGTGGCGTTGTCGGCGTTCGCCTGGGGCCTGACCGGCACGCCGATCCCGAACGACCCGTGCGACGCGTACGGCCAGATCAAGCTGCTGACGCCCGAGCGCGTGCCGCGCAGCTTCACTCAGTTCCGGGACATGGTCAGCCAGCCGGTCGGCCCGTACAAGCGCGTGCCGCGCAAGAACGCCACCGAGACGGTGCACAACATGATGCAGCCGGCGATCCGCTACGCCACGCGCGACTGCGTGGATCTGCCGCCGACGACCTACGTCATGCGGCACGCGCCGCTAAGCGAGGAGCAGGACAAGGCGTTCAAGCGCATGCAGCGCGAGAAGGTGTTCCAGCTCACCGACCAGAGCGCCAAGATCGTCGCGCCCAACGAGGCCATCGTGGCCATGAAGCTGCTGCAGGTGGCGATCGGCGCGGTGCTTACCACCGAGGACGAAGGCGTGGCTCGCCTGCAGAGCCCGCAGCGCCTCGAGGTTGTGCGCGAGATCATCGAGCAGGCCGAGGGCAAGGTCATCGTGTTCTGCCCCTTCCTGGGGGGCCTGGACTACATCACCGAGGAGCTGCGCAAGGACGGCCGGCGCGTGTCGCAGGTGGACGGGCGCGTGTCGAAGGTCGACCGAGACAGGATCTTCAGCGAGTTCCAGACGGTCGGCACGGACATCATCGTCGCCCAGCCCGGCGCCATGTCGCACGGCGTGACCTTGACAGCGGGCAGTGTCATCGTCTGGTACGCGCCCTGCTACTCGAACGAAACCTACGAGCAGGCCAACGCGCGTATCGTTCGTCCAGGTCAGAAGCGCAACACGCTGATCGTCAACATCGAGGGCACGACGCTGGAGAAGAACATCTACGAGCGGCTCAAAAACCGACAGGCGGTTCAAGGCAAGCTGCTCTCGATGGTGGAGAAAGGTTGACATAGTATAGTAGTGTTTGATATAGTTTAGCCACAACAACAGAGGAGAGGTACCATGAAGATCGATGAGTTGGCGGAGCGCTACGCCAAGATCCGCGACAAGGTCGCTGAGCTGGAAGCCGCGCACAAGGACAAACTCGCGCCCTACAAGGACGCGATGGAGAAGATCGAGGCCCACATGCTCGGGGTGTTCAACGAGCAGGGCAGCGAGAACGTGAAGACTTCCTTCGGCACCTTCTACAAGGCCAAGGCCACAAGCGCCACGGTGTCGTCGAAGGAAGACTTCAAGGCGTACGTCATCGCCAACGAGCGCTGGGATCTGACCGATCTGCGCGCCAGCAAGACCGCCGTGAACGACTTCGTCGAGTCGGCCGGCGAACCCCCGCCCGGTGTGAACTGGACGGCCAGCTTCAAAGTCAATTTCCGCAAGTCCTGATCAGGAGTAACACCATGAGCAACATCACCAAGTTTGAAGGCGCCAAGCTGCCGGCCCACCTCAACAAGTTCGCTGCGCTGTTCGGCGGCAACGACGCCCTGGGCAAGTCCGGGCCCACCTACCCGGTGCTGTCCATCAAGGGCTCGAAGTGGCACGTGATCGAGAACAAGGAGCGCACCACGCTGCGCAACGAAGACGGCGACCCGCTGGCTGCCGTGCAGGTTGTGATCGTGCGCGCCAACCCGAACAACTCGAAGGTCTTCTACCGCGAAGGCTACGAGGAAGGCGCGAGCGACGGCGCCAAGCCGGACTGCTTCTCCAACGACGGCATCCGCCCGGACAGCGTGGTCAAGGAGCCGGAAGCCAAGTCCTGCGCCGCCTGTCCGCACAACGTGTGGGGCTCGGGCAAGGAAGGCAAGGGCCGCGCTTGCGGCGACAGCCGCCGCATCGCCGTGGCGCCGGAGAACGATCTGTCGAAGGTCATGCTGCTGCGCGTGCCGGCCGCCTCGCTGAAGCCGCTGGGCGAATACGCCGCCCTGCTGAGCAAGAAGGGCGTGCCCTACCAGGCGGTGGTGACCCGTATCTCGTTCGACGCCGAGTCGTCCAGCCCGAAGCTGGTGTTCAAGCCGAAGGACTTCCTCGACGAAGACGCCATGCAGACCGTGTTTGACCTGCAGGAAGACGAGATCGTCAAGGCGATCATTGGCCTGAGCGACGCCGCGGCGCCGGAAGAGCACGACGATGAGCCCGCCCCGGCACCGGTCAAGAAGGCGGCCAAGCCTGCCCCGGTGGAAGACGAGGACGAGCCGGCCCCGGTCAAGAAGCCCGCCGCCAAGGCCGCCAAGCCCGCGCCGGTGGAAGATGAAGACGAGCCGGCCCCGGTGAAGAAGGCAGCGAAGCCAGCCCCGGTCGAAGACGAGGACGAGCCGGCCCCGGCGAAGAAGCCCGCCGCCAAGGCCGTGGCCAGTGTCAGCGAAGACGACCTGGACTCGCTGCTGGACGACCTGGACCTCTGATCCAACCGCCGGGCCTTCGGGCCCGGCATCTTCCCGGAGAGAGACATGAGCAAAGTCGCATCCATCCTGGCCAGGGCGAAGGTCACCGTCGGCGACTTGTCGCGGCTCAGCGGCATCAGCCAACCCACCGTCAACAAGGTCATCCGCGGCCAGTCCGACAACACCTGGCCGCACAAGCGTAGCGCGGTCCTCGAGACCCTGAAGGAGGTGGTCGCCGCGCTGAAGAGCGGGCACCTGCCGATCGAGCGCATCACGCGTGAGAACCCGGCGGCTCGGGCCGAGCGTCTGCGCGCCGCGATCGAAGCCAGCCTGGCTGGCACAACATCTGGGGCCGATGAGGCCTGAGTTGACCGACGCCGGGAGCCGGGCGTAGTCTGGCTCCCCCAGCCCGCACATACAGAGAGAGGTGTCCATTGAGCACCCTGGACTTCCTACGCCGCATAATTCCAAGAAAGGGCTTCAAGATTCTCGGCGTAGCCCGCCCGGCCCCCTACAAGGGCCTGGTGCACCACCTGTTTGACTCCGTGGAAGACATGGCCGAAACGGCCGTAGAGTGGTCCGACGAGGGCCGCACCGTCTACCACGCCTGCGCCAGCTTCGCCGAGCCGAGCGTGACCGTACGCCGGCGCAACAAGAAGACCGGCGAGATGGAAGACGCGCAGGCCGTGCGCGTGCAAGACAACGCGGCGTTCTGCCGCTCGTTCTGGGCTGACCTGGACGTCGGTGAGGGCAAGCCCTACGCCACGCAGAAGGAGGCCGCCAAGGCCGTCCTGAGCGCCTGCCAGAAAGCCGAGCTGCCGCGCCCCATGCTGGTGTCGTCCGGCTACGGCGTGCACGCCTACTGGCCACTGACCGCCGACATCGAGGCGGCGACGTGGAACAAGGTGGCCTCGCGCCTGAAGGCGCTGTTCGCCAAGCTGGATCTGCACGCAGACCCGTCGCGCACGGCGGACGTGGCCTCGGTGCTGCGCCCGGCCGGCTGCATGAACTACAAGAACGAGAATGACCCGCGCGCCGTGCGCGTGTTTCTCGACAGCCCTGACACAGCCCCTGCCGACTTCATCAAGGCGCTCGTTGCCGCTATCAAGCGCTTCGGCGTGGACGTGGTGGACAAGCCCAAGGTCAACATCAACAGCGACCTGATGCAGGTCGTCGAGTACCCGCCGAGCAGCGCGCACAAGATCGTCGAGAAGTGCCAGGCGATGCGCCATTTCCAGACCGTGATGGGCGCGGTCGAGGAGCCGTTCTGGCGCGCGGCGCTGGGCGTGATCAAGCATACCGTAGAGGGCGACGACCTCGCCCATGAGTGGAGCCAAGGCCATGAGGGATACGATCGTTACGAGACCCAAGAGAAGCTGGATCGTTGGGCGGCCGGCCCGGCTACTTGTGCCACGTTCGAGTGCTTCGGGCAGTGCGATGGCTGCCCGGTTAAAGGCAAGGTCAAATCGCCCATTCAGCTGGGTGTTCAATTACCGGAGCAGGCCACCGCGCCTGTCGAACGGCGCGTTGATGCGGTGGCAAAGTCTGAGCGATTGGGTGTACCGGCCGAACGCGAATCACCTCAAGCTGGGGTTGAAGAAGTGGTGGCGGAGGAGGCACCTCGCGCTTTTCCTAAGCTACCGGAGGGTCTGTCATCGACGTACCGCTTCAACGGGCGCGTCCTGCTGACCATGATCGAGGACGACGATGGCGTGCCGCAGCCGGTCACCATCTGTCGCGAGTTCATCTACCCGCTGGAGATCTACCGTTCATCGGGCGACGCACGGCAGGCGAGCCAGGCCATGCTCCGCGCCACGCGCTACACGCCGTCGGCCGTGCCGGAAGAGATCAACATCCCCATGCAGGCCATCGCCATCGGCAACCGTGAGCTGGCCAGCTTTTTCGGATCGATAGGTGTCGTCGTGGACAACATCATTCACATGCGCAGCTACCTCAACTCGTTCATCAACAACCTCCGCGAGACGACGGACGACAGCCTGGCGGCGGACCGCATGGGCTGGAACGACAACGACTTCCTGCTCGGCCAGACTCGCTACTCCAAGCAAGGGTCGACCAAGGCCGTGCTGTCGTCGGCGCTGAAGGAGTACCAGGCCAGCTTCTCCACCAAGGGCAGCCTCGAGGGCTGGGTCGAGGCGATCGACAAGGCGTACAACCGCCCGGGCCAGGAGCAGTACCAGTTCATGGTGCTCTGCGGCTTCGCCGCGCCGCTGGTCAAGTTCGTCGGCGACTACCGAGGTGTCCTCGTGTCGGCCGTGTCGTACCAGTCGGGCCAGGGCAAGACCACCGCGCAGAACGCGGCCATCAGCATCTACGGCGACCCGGGCAAGCTCAGCACGGCGCACAAGCGGGGCACCGTCAACGCGCTCTTCGAGCGCCTGGGCGCCATGGGCACGCTGCCGTTCGCGATCGACGAGGTGTCGAACATCGACTCCAAGGAGCTCTCGGACCTGGCCTACGCCATCAGCCAAGGCGTGCAGAAGGACCGCTTGAACAAGGCCGGCGGGCTGCGGGCGCAGCGCGAGCCGTGGCAGACCCTGGTGCTGACCTCGGGCAACCGCTCGTTGATCTCCACGCTGGCCGCCGACGGCGCCGCGCGCGAGCCAGAGATGCGCCGCGTGTTCGAGCTGACCTTCAACACCTGCAGCGACCTGAGCAAGGCCGACGCCGACGAGATCTTCGCCGAGCTGAGCCGCCACCACGGGCATGCAGGTCTGGTCTACGCCGAGTTCCTGGCACGCAACCAAGAAGCGGTGCAGGCGCTGGTCACCAAGGCGCTGCGCAGCGTCAACGAGAAGTTCGCCCTGCGTCGCGAGGAGCGCTTCTGGGGCGTGGCCTTGGCCTCTGTTCTGGCCGGGCACGCACTGGCCGCCAAGCTGGGCCTGGTGCGCTTCGACCGCGCGGCCGTCGTGGCCTACATGGGCCAGGCGCTGACCGAGTTGCGCCACAGCGTGCGCCACGCGCTGGGCACCGAGGAGGATCTTCTGGCGGCCCTCATGGCCGACGTCGGGTTCGACTGCTACGTCACGGAGAACGTGGGCGAGCTGCGGGGTGGTGCTCAGCGTGCCGCGCTGGTGATGCGCGAGCCGCGCCGCGCTCCGAAGCTGGCCGGGCGAGTCGTGCGAGAGAACAACGAGCTGTGGCTGCGCCCCGAGTACGTGCGCCAGTGGTGCAGCGAGAAGCGCGCCGACATGCGCCACGTCAAGCAGCTGCTGGTCAACCTCGGCGCCATCAAGGACATCAACGAGGGCAAGAACCTCATGCGCGGCATCCCCGGCGCCGCGCCGGTCAAGAGCCGGTACTGGGAGGTCGACATGACCAAGCTCGGCGGTCTCGAGGTCGAGGTGGTCGAAGAGCCAAAGGTCGTTCCCATCCGCAGGTGAGTGCGGTACGCTGGGAGGACCTCTCCGGGCCTCCCGGCCCCTTCAACCCCGCCCGGGCAACCAGGCGGGGCTTTTTTCATGGCATGAAGTCCTCGTCTCCTTCCTCCACGATGACCCCGTCGACCACCTGAGACTGCTTTTTCTCGAGGCGCTTGGCAGCCAGTCGGATCTTGTACGGCGTGATCGGCCGGCTCGGGTTCTTCTCGTTCCACGACTCGATGTCGTCCGCGTCGGCCTTGCCCCGAGCCGCCTGGTTGAGCAGTCGGCGGTACTCGTTCTTGATCACGGTGCGGTAGCGGTACTGCGTGGTGCGGTCCATGGACTCGTTGGCGTTCGGGTTGAAGCCGATGAACTGCGCAGCGGCTTCGCCGAAGCTGTACTCATCCAGCACGACGCCCTGCTTGTTGGTCTGCCCCTCGTTGTACCGCACGATGGCCTTGCCCATGTCGCCGATGCCCTTGCCGAACAGCGCGGTGAAGCCCTCGATGTGCCGGTCGTTGTGCATGAGGTCGCTGGCGTCAGCGATCTGCTTGGCCACACCTGCGATCGGACCCAGGAGGTTCTCCACCTGGTTGACGACTTCTTCGCCGCCGGTCTTGCCCGGGTCGCCCTCGATCTTGACGCCGAGCGTCAGCACGTCGGTGGCGCCCACGCGGGTGCTCAGCGCGGTGGGCAGGATGCCCGAGAACAGCACGTTGCCAAGGGTATCGCCGAAGGTGTCGATGAGCCCAGCCTTCAGCGCGGGCTTCCACTCCCACGGTTCGTCCTCGTCATCCAGCGCACCTTCCACGACAGCGCCGATGAGGCCGGCGCCCGGCAGGCCCATGGCCCCCGCGAGCAGCTGGTGCATACCCGCCATGTAGGCCAGAGTCCAGCGAGCTTCCTTGGCGTCCTTCCCGTTACCCAGCGCCACGCGGGCGTTGTTGATCGTGAAGAAAGCGGCCATCTGAACGTACGACTTGAACAGCGTCAGCGGCTTGTAGATCTGACGGAAGTAGCGCGGGCGGTTGTCCGGGTTGTAGTTGCCGTGGGTGTCTTCGACGACCTGGTCGGCGTACTTTTTGGCCGCATCGTTGCTCATGCCGTCAGCCTTCGCCAGGCGGTAAGCGGTAAGGCCCGCGGTCAGACGGTTCATGACTTCGGTGTGGTGTGCGGTGTGCCACGACAAGCGGTAGAGCGTGTCCAGCGTCTTGTAGGTCGAGGCGCGCTTCATTTCCACGACCTGGCTGACGTTGAGGTTGTCGCGCAGCGCCAGGTACTCGAGCATCTCCTGCTCGTCTTCCTTGAGGGTCGACTTTTTCGGGTCGAACTCGTAATCCAGCGATCCCTTGCCGAGCAGACGCTTGAGCTGGTAGACCTTGGAGACGTTGCCCAGCGTGTCGATCATCATCTTGCCGGCCTTGGCCGGGCCGAACTTAGCGGCCAGCACCGGGTAGGTCAGCAGTGCGTTCTGCAGCGAGTTGAGGATCGGGAAGGCCGGAGAGATACCCAGGAAGAAGAACGCCCCCAGCTGGTTCAGGAAGTTCTGCAGCGGCATCGGGCGGAAGTCGCGGGTCAGCTGCTCGCGCGCAGCCATTTCGTTGCCGATCGACGCACGCAGCTCGCGGTCTTCAAAGCTCTTCGGACTCTCGGCCGGGTTGCGGATCGAGCGCAGGCTTTCGTCGAGGCGCTTGGCGTACAGGACGTTGGCGATCGAGTTGGCCATGGCTTCGCTGTGGCGCGTCACGTTGTCCAGGTAGTCTCGGCTGTAGCCGCCGACGCCTTCTCGCTTGAGCTGTCGCTTCAGCGCGCTGTTCTCAGGAGCCATGCGCAGGTAGAGATCCGCGGCCATGGCGCGCACCACGGCGGCCTCGGCGGACGGCAGGTCCTTACTGGCCTGGGCGCCGAACAGCGATGCGAAGCTGAGGCTGACGCGGCGGTCATTGAGCATCTCGTCGACCGGGACGTAGAACCCGCCATCGGTCTCGGCCAGCTTCTGCAGCTCCATCTCACTGTCGCTGCGCACCACGGAGTAGTCCTCGGCGTTCTTGCGCAGGCGCTTCACTTCCTGGCGCTTGGCCGAGACCTCGGCCGACACCTTGGCGAACTCGCTGTTCTTGCGGGCCTCTTCGATAGCGGCGAGCTCTTCGCGCAAGCGAGCCAGCTCGGCCTTCGCGTCCGCCATCTCCGCTTCCCTGCGAGTGATGTTCTGCTTCGACTTGGCGCGAGCAGCAGCCGATTCAGCTTCCGCCACGATGCGCTTCTGCGCGCCGATGCGGGCCTTCAGGTCACGCACCTTGGGGGCGTTGGCGTCGTCCAGGCTGAGCTTGTTCTGCCGCTCGAGCAGGGCTTCGTACTCGGTCTCCGCCTTGAGCAGGCCGGCGGACTTCTTGATGTAGACGAACGCGCCGGTACGCATCAGCGGCAGGTAAGGGCCAGGCTGCGCATGCAGATCCTTCACGTCCCCGATCGCGTTGGCGAAGTTCATGATGGTGGAGTTGGCGCTGTCCCCCAAGGTCTTGCGCAGCTCGAGCAGCTCGGTGCGGGCGCTCTTGTAGGCGTCCGAGTTGTACTTCTCGCTGACCAGCGTGCGGATGAGCCCCTGTGCCTTGGCCAGCTCATCACGACCCTTGAGCAGGGAGGAGAGCTCCTTGTCATAGGTGTCGGTGACGAACCGCAGCGAGGCTTCTTCCAGGCCGGCGCGCAGGCTGTCGTGGTAGTCGAACAGCTCCTTGAACATGCCCGCAGCATTCTCGTCCCGCTCGACCATCGCCTCGTAACGCTGGCTCAGTTCGTAGTGCTTGGCCTGGATGTCCTTGTCTTCGGCGTTGAGCCAAGGCTGGTCTTCCAGCGGGCGGTCCGGCCAGATGCGCTGATCTTCGGTGCTGTCGTAGGCCAGGTTGATCATGTCCTTGCCGGCCGGCGAGCTGTTGATGAAGTCGCGGATCTTTCGGAAGTGGACGTCAGCATCGCGGATGGTGTCGTTCTTCGACTTGTCGCGCTCGGCGCGCAGGCCCAGCAGCTCGGCCAGCTCAGGGATCTTGTCTCCGAACACGCGGCCGATCTGGCGATCGGTCAGGATGCCGAGTGTGGTGCGGCGCAGCTTGCGCCGGCCGACGAGCTTGGCGCGCGGGGAGGTCTCCGCGAACCACTTGGCGGTCATGTCCGCCAGTTTCTTGCCGTCCGGCGTGCTGCTGAGAGCGCGAGCCAAGGCGCCCTCCGAGGAGGTGCGCTGGTACGATTCTCCCTTGGGGGGCAGGTCCCGTGCCTCGCGGGTCAGGGCCTCGCTGAAGAACTTCTCCATGCGGGCTTCCAGCGCCTCGTAGGGCTGGAACAGCTCCATCTGGGTGTTGAACAGGCGCTGCAGGCTGGCCTGAACGATGCGTAGCGCGAGCATGATGACGCCGCCGGCGCGGTTGTCTGTGGCCTTGTTGGCCTCCTCGCGGAAGGTCGGGCTGGTGAAGTAGTAGTTGATGAACTCGCGAGCAGTCTCGAACTCGTCGCGTCGCTCGAACAGGCCCTCCACACCACCTCGCGCCTCGCGCGCCAACTTGTTGAGCTGCTTGCGCAGGCCGGCATCGGCCAGGATGCGGCCATCCATCGCTGCGTGGAACAGCTCGTGGAGTACGGTGCCGGCGGTGCCGGTCTCGTCGCTGATGGTGATCAGCTTCTTGCCGTACTCGATCTTGCCGGAGACCGGGTTGCTTTTGTCGTCCGTCGGGTTTCCGAAGGTGACGCGGTACCCGCGCAGGTATTCCTTGGAGGCGTTCAAGCGGTCGATCAGGCCGCGGTACTCGGGCATCTCACGGGCCAGCGTGGCGAGCCAGGCAGCGCCGTCGGCTTCCACCGGGCTGACCTTCTTGTCGAACTCCTCGGCCACGCGCTGGAACGATTCTTCATCGACGCTTCCGAGGTCAGAGTTGTCGATGCCGAGATCAGCGTTGATCCCGCCGAACATTTTCCGCGCCTTGGCCAGGCGCTTGTCGGCGATCTTCTGCGCTTCGCTCGCACGCTCTGTGCGCTCGCGGTTGCGCACCATCGACAGCACCGCCTGTGGGGTAGCGCCGTCTTCAAAAGCGTTGCGCTCGACGTCCGTCAGCTTCTTCCAGCGCAGGGGCTTGCCGTCCAGCGTGCGCAGATCTTTTTCCTCGGCGAGCTCGTCGAACTCGGCGGCGACGGCTTTCTTGGCTTCGTCGGCCTGCCGGATCTCGGCTTCCGCCTTGGCCTGGCGCTCGTTCTGAGGCTTGTTCGGGAACTTCTTCGGGTTGATTTTCTCGTCGACGACGGTCGGCTGCTGATCTGCATCTGCAAGCAACTTCTTGGCCGCCCGGCCTTCGCGCTCCGCCATCATGATTTCGCGTTCGGCGGCGATCACGTTGGGGTTGGAGAGCTCTACGTCGATCTGCTCCTGGTTCAGGCCGGCCTTCTTCAGGCGGGCCTTGAGTCGGCTCTTGATCTGGCCGTCGGAGATCTTGGCCACAGGCTTTGTAGATACCGCCGGCGCCGGAGCAGCTTGCGCCTCAGTAACCACGGGGGTTTCGGCGGGTGCCTCTGTCAATGCAGGTTGCTTGATTGGCGCAAACCCGCCTCTATCAGCCATCTCGGAGCTAGACAGCTTGCGACCCTCAAGCATGCCTCTACCGGACCACTCGTCCGGCCCGGTCTTCTCCCAAAATATGCCGGATTCTTCGGAGTACTCGGACGGGCGAAGCCGGGTCCCGAGCGGGGACGCCATATACCCCTTGGCCGCTTCGTCGCGAGCCGCGGCCAGCTGGCTCTTTATCTGCGCCCAGCCGGCGTTTAAAGAACCTCGGGTGTCGGCCTTGATTTGCTTGTCGAGCTTATCCATCGCGGGGCGCAGTTTGGCCTTGCCGGCGTCGTCGGCGGCCTTGTATTGCTCCACAAGCGAGTTCCATGCGTCGATGCGCTGCTGGCGGGCGGCGAGCAGAGGGTCTGTGGTAGCAGATGAATCTGGCTCTTGCGTCAATGCAGGCTGTTGCTCGGCGGCAGTAGGTACAGCACGAACAGCTTCTGCATCAGGTCGTCCAGCTCCGGCGGCGTCAGTATCCACCGCTCCTCCGACCTCAGCGTTGACAGCAGGTGCCGCGCCTCCTGTCGGCTGCACTGCCCCGTTCGTCGGAGCAATTTCAGGCCCGGCCGTAGGTTCAAGCTGAGCAAGTGCGGGCTGGCTTGTCGGTGCATTGGCTTGCTCCTGGGTGGTGGGCTGGGCCTCAACGACGGGCGGCGTAACGCCCGCAGCCTTGAACCGGGCCACGGCGGTATCGATGTCCTCGCCGCCGGACAAAGCCATGTACAGGCCGTTGAGCTTGTCGAAGGTGATCTGGTTGCTGGTCTTGTCGCCGGCCTCGCGCACCCGGTTCATCAGCTCTTCCGGGGAGGTGGAGGTCATCAGCTCCTGGCCCAGCTTGCTGCCGATACCGATCTTGTTCTGCATGAGCAGCTTGCGCGTGCTCTGGCGCATGGCGGCCGTCTGCATGACGACCTGCTCAGTCTGCTGGTCCATTCGCGGGCCAACGAACGGGTCCGCTGTGGTAGGAGCGAGCGGCCCGGGGCCGAACATGTCGGGCGTCGCGCTGCGGTCAACGACCGGCGGAGCCGTCGGCTCCGGTGCCGGCATCTGGGTGGCGCCCTGGTTGTAGACCTTGCCGGAGAAAATGTCGCGCTGGCCGGGCTGGCTGGAGGCGCGCATGTCCGGCACGCCGGACGGGATCGGGCGGGTATCCACCGGAGCAGTAGGTGCCGGAGGCACGCGCTCGTCGGCGATCTGCTGGTAGACATCTCCCATCGTACCCATCGACTCGCCGGTGATCGGGTTCACGACCGGCTCGTTCAAGCGGCGGGCCATGCCCTGCGCGCTGATATTGGCCGGCGCCGCCGACACGCCAGTCTGTTGGTCGATGAGGTCTTGCATCTGCAGCTGGGGCCCGCGAGCGAACGGAGCCAACGCGGCTCGAGTTCTCTCTTCTTGGCCAGGGCCTACATCCTGCAGCATCAGGGTTCCCTGCGCCGGGTTGAAAGGTGCGGGCTCAGAGGATTCCAGCGTTGCCGGGGTGAACGGCGCACCCTCCGATGGTTCTGGCTGCGCCGAGTCGAAAGGCACGATCTCCAAGGGTTCCGGCTGCACTACGGGCGCGAACGCCGCGCCGACCGGCGTACCGAAGAGCTCGCCCTGATCGCCAACCTGGATGTTTTCTTCCGGCTGGACGACGCCTGTGTTTCGATCGATGAGCTCGGCCGTGGACAGTTGCATGCCCGGGGACACGGCTGTAGCCAAAAGGTCCGTCGGCTGCCCAGAGGTAGGAGCGACCAGAGGTACTTCAGGTCCGCGGGTGCCGTCGCCGGGGCCAGGCTCACCAGGCGTGCCTCGCCCAAGAGCGCCACGGATGCCGCCGATCGGGCCCTCGATGATGCCGCCGACCAGGCCGCCGACCAGGAACTCTTCGCGGCGCTTGGCCATCTGCTCTGGGCTGAAAACGTCGAAGTTCTGATCAACAGCCCGGCGCGCCAGGGCGTCTGTCAGGAAGCCTTCGGTCGCCTCGGTGCCGCCCTCTTTGAGAAAGCCCTTGGCGCCGGCCTCCAAGAACCCCGCCGCACCTTTCGCGGTCGCTGCGCGGGGTAGCGACAGGGCAGCCAAGCGGCCCTCCGGCGCCAGCATGTTGATGGCCGAGGCCAAGGTGCCTGTGCCAAGCGCAGAAGGCAGGTCGATCTCGTTGGCTTGGTCTATCTGCGCCCCGACGGCTCGGCCGGAAGCAAAAGGAATGCCGGCGGCGATAGCTCCAGCGGTTCTTGCGATACCACGTGCAGCACCCGCACCGGCCCCGGGCAGGCCGCCGATGGCGAGACCGGCCAGGGCTTGCGCGCCGATCTCAAGACCAGACTTCGCGAGCGTGTTGGTCGCAAGGGAGAAAGCGTCCCCGACGCCACCAACCTGGCTCAGGCTCTGTGGCGCGGAGTTTCTCGCCTGGGCTTCCTGAGCGATGAGGTCTTGCTCAGCGGCGTAGCGCCGAGTGTCTGCGCCGAAGCCTTGGGCCAAATCGGCCAATGCGCGCTTGCTGCCGGCGACGCCTTCCGTGAAGCTCTTGCCGAGGTTGCCCTTGCCGTAGCCGGCCGGGGCGTCACCTTCAGCTACCGTCGGCGTACCCCCCGGACCGAGAAGTGGGAGGAGGTCTTTGAGCGTCTTGGCGGCCATCGGAGCGTACCTGTCAGTGGGCGTGCTCCGATTCTATGCCACCATGGCTACTTTGCATACGCCTGGCCGAGGCCGCCCATACCGCGCCCAATACCACCCAGCTCGTTGAGTCCGCCGGCGTCTCGGGTCTTTGGTTGCTGCGGCTTTCGGTTCTTGATCTCCTCGGTGACTTCCTGTGGTGTCGGCAGGAGCGAGAACCCGCGCGTCTTGGGCTGAGGCGAGAGGCCGGCCAGGCCCTCGAAGGTCTTTACGTCCAGCCCGGCGAGCTGACCCCGCTTGAGAGCGGCGAGCTTTTCCTCCGGGGAGCTGGAGGGCCACACCTTGCGCCACTCCGGCGTCTGCTTATCCCACGCCTGGATGCGCTGATCGACGATCTTCTGGCGGAACGCGGCGGCGTCCTTCGGGTCTTGGATCTGGGTCGAGAAAGCGAGCGGGTTGTTGATGGCGACAACGTTGTTGGTGTTGGCCCCGCGGATGCCGAACCCGCCGTCAGCGCCCAGGGTTACGTTGTCCGGCGTGAAGCGGTTGTTGACCAACACGTCCTGCACGGCCAGGGGTGAGTTGCCGAACTTAGCGAGCTGCGCGGCGAGCGGGGCTTTGTCGGCACCGACCGTACTGTTCCAATAGCGCAGCTCCTTCAGGTCGTCCCCGCCCTGGGCCTTGGCCGCCCGAGCGTCCTTGGCTGCCTCCCTGGCTTCGATGCCAGCCAGCATGGCGGCGAGCTGCCTCTGCTGACGAACGTCCATAGCCTGCAGTCCGGCCAGGAATCTTTGATTGCGACCTTCCTCAATTATCAACTGCTGTTCGGTTCGCTTCTCGGCGTCGGCGACGCGGCGTTCCTCTCGGGCGTCCTTGTTGGCGGCTAGGATGGCGGCCTGCACCTTGGGGTCGGACATCATCAGGCTGCTCAACCCCGCAGCCGGGGCGCGGGTTACGCTGCCGTCCTCAAGGGTTAGCACGACATCATTGCCGAGGCGATCGGCGCGCAGCGCGTTTTGACCGAAGACCAGACGGCCTACCTCGGCCGGGCCTTGCCAGATGCCGCCGGTGGTGCTGCCCATCAAGTTCTGCGCCACGCCAATACGCTGCTGGGAGGCGAACTCTTCGCGGAGCTTGCGGGCGTCGTTCATCGCCTCATACGCCGCGGCCTGCGTCTTGGGGTTGGAGGCGTAGGCGCGGGCCAGCGCTTCGCGCTGCTTCGCGGCGAACAGCGGGTCTTCCATCTGGCGGATGTCGGGCTTCGACTCGCGGGCGGCCAAGCCATTCGACAACGCATTCTGCGAAGCCTGCTGAGCGGTGCCAAGCACGTCGCCGCGAAGGACCGACATATCGTACGGCTCAGCACCGCGGGCCATCGGCATCTGCTGCGGCTGCGCCGGGCGGCCCAACGCGCCAATAGCGCTCGCCTCTTGCTTGTACAGCGGCGCCACTTCCTGCGGGGTCGGGGCCCGAGCGGCGGCGTAGTCTACCTGACCCGGCTGCATCTGCAGCGCCGCCTGGACCTGCTGGATAGACTGCGTGCTGGCGGCAGACTCGGCCTTGGCGGCATCGAGCGCCTGCTGGCGGACGGCCATGGTCTGCTCGTCCATTTTCATCTGGCGCTCGTCGGCGGCCTGCTGGCGCTGCAGCATGGCTCGCTTGGTGGCCAGCTCCGAACCAGCCTGGTACCCCTGGGCGAGGCCGCCCAGGATGTTGTCGATTACACGGCGACTGCGTCTGCTCATGTGCTACTCCTTACTTGCCGCCGGAAACAGTGTTGCCGAGAGAACTGCCAAGCTGGCTACCAAGTGCACCGCCAGTAGGGCCGCCGATGGCCGTGCCGGCCGCCAGACCGACGATCTGGCCAATGCCGGCGCCGAGCCCGCTGGAGCTTGACTGATTGGCGGCTTCCGCTGCGGCGGCCAGCTTGTTGTTGACGTTCGCGATGTCGCCATAAGTGTTGGCCACGTTGCCCAAACCAGCGGAGAGCGTATTGAACACGCCGATGTTCGCGTTCATAGCCTGGCCAGAGTAGGCCGGCAGCGCGCCAATGAGGTTGTTCTGGTTGACCGCGCCGGTCTGGGCAATCTGGTTGGCCTGGCCGGTAAGCCCGCTGAGCGTGCTGGTGCCGGTGTTGAGCGCCTGGTTGGCCTGGCCCAAGAGGCCGCCGGAGGTACTGAGCGCGCCCATGCCGGCCTGGTTGGCCTGACCTGTGAGGCTGCCAGCGAGCTGAGTGCCCTGCTGGCCAAGCGCGAACCCCTGGTTCGTGAGGTTGCCGGCCTGCTGGTTGCCCTGAAGGCCGAGGCCAAAGCCCTGACCAGCTGCGCTGGTAGCCTGCTGGTTGCCCTGGAGACCCAGGTTGAACCCCTGGCCGGTGAGCTGGCCGCCGGTCGCCAAGCCCTGGTTGGCCAGGCCGTAACCTTGACCGATGAGCTGACCTCCGACTGACTGACCCTGCATACCCAGGCCAAAGCCCTGGTTGGCCAAATTGCCGCTAAGCTCGGCGCCCTGCATACCCAAGCCGTATCCCTGCCCTGCGAGCTGCCCTGCCAGCTGGTTGCCCTGCTGACCAAACGAGTTGGCCTGATTCAGCATGTTGCCGTAGATGCCTTGGTACGTGCTGCCGATGTTGGCGGCGTTCTGCAGCGCGTTGGCGCGCAGCTGCTGCGCAGCGTTGAAGTTGCTCGATGCCGCCTGCTGGGCCGCCAGAATGTTCTGCGGGAGAGCAGCGCCGAGAGCCGCGGTCTGAGCGCGCTGACTGAAGCCAAGCTGCTGCGCGGCGTTGCGCGCCTGGTTGGCGGCGAGCGCTTCAGTTGCCGCACGCTGCGCGTCCATGCCCTGGATGCCGGAAGCGAAGCGACCGCTTGTCGGGTCTACGCCATACGCCTGAAGCTGGCGCGCCGTTTGAGCGCGAGCCTGATCGGCGCTTGCCCGAACGTCTTGCTGCGCCATGTCGGCGGCACGCTGCATCGCGGCGTTTCGGGCATCCGCGTAGACGTCGGCGCTTCCCAGGCGGGCGGCGACTTGTTCTTCGGTCATGCCGGCAGCGAGGCTGCGCTGGCGCAGGTTCTCCGAGAACGCCTGACGCTGGTCAGGGTTGATGTCGAAGTAGCCCATGGACTCCAGAACCAGCGAGTCTTCCACCGGCTGGAACAACGTCTGCATGCGCTGGGTAAAGTCGGTGGCCAGACCCATCTGGTCCTGGGCCATCTGGGTCTGCTGCTCGGCCCCGGCCTCAGCGCGAGACAACTGGCCTTGGGCCTGGCCGTAGAGCTGATCTCCCTGTGCCTTAGCGCCCGACAGAAGGCTCATAGCCTGGCCACGGTCCTCGAGGCCCATTGCTTCCGCGCGACCAGCGCGGGCCAGCATGCCGGCCTGCGCGCGCATACCTTGCTGGTACGCTCTCTGCGACTGCGCCAGCAGGTTGCCCATCCCGTCGCGGCCTACGTTCATGGCCTCCTGGCCCGCGCTGCGAAGTTCTCCTAGTCCCTGGTAGCCAGTATTGACCGCCTGAGTGCCCATACGCCCGAGGGCGTCCTGACCGGCCTGACCACGAGCGAGGGCGTCGCCCGAGAGCTGAAGCATGTTCTGCATGCCGGCGTTGCCAATCGCCGAGGCTTCCCCGGCGCGCTCGAGCATCATGTTCTGCCCGGCCATTGCGTTCTGCATGGCGGAATCGGACAACGCGGCGAAGCGGGAGCGGTCCTGCGCTCCGATGTCTAGCGCGGTGTTGCTCAAGTTCTGGAAGCCGGCTCGATCCTGCAGCATCTGACCTTGGTACATACCAGCCAGGTTGCCCAGGGCGGCGCGGTCTGCTGCGTTCGCTGCGGTCAGGTTGCCCAGGCTGGCGCTGGCGGCCTGCTGCGCCTGGCTAAGGGCCGAGCGGTAGTCAGCGAGGTCTCCGCGCGCGGCGTCCGCGTAGGTTGTGACGAGGTCGTTGTATGCGCCAGCCACCTTGGCCATATTCCCGAGAACGTCGGCCGTTCTGGGGCTGGAGATGGCCTCGTTGCGGTTACTAGGCGGCCCACCGAACACGTCGGTGTTGGTGTTGTTGCCGCTGATGCCGCCTTGTCCTGGTGCCCCGGACTCTGCCTGGCCGGCTCCCCCGCTCTGTTGGCCCGGGCGTGTCCCGTACAGCTGTTCGTACAGCTGCTCGTACCCGTTTTGGCCGGGTCTAAGCGCGGCGCCATTCGGGGCGAAGAGAACCCCTTCGCCGGGGCTGCCTGAGCCGGTGATGGCGCTGGACGTTTCGCTGGGCGCGTTGCCGGTAGAACCCGCGCCGCGAGCGGCCGCAGCTGACGTGAACTGCAGGCGGTTGCCATTGCCGTCCTTGACGCCGCTGTTGACCATCTTGTTGACTTCGTCGTAGAAGCCGCCCTGCGTCTTGTTCAGCAGCTTGTCGATCTGCTTGTCTGTCGGCCTCTGGCCAGTCAGGGCCTCGAACTGAGCAGCTACCTCAGACCGGCTCTCGAGAACGTAATTGGCGTCGTCCACGAGGATCTGACTGCGCAGGTCCTTACCGAACGCGGCCTGGATCTCGGCGGGGGTTTTGCTGGTCATCCACGACAGGACGGCCTCTGTAGGCTCCTGCCCGGGAAAGTAGTTGGCGAATAGCTCTTTGGCTTGCTGAACCTGGGTCTTGGGCCTGGAAGAAATGGGTTTGGTGCTGGCCCCCACGTTGATGAACTTGTCCGCGCGAGCCATGACCTGAGCCACCGTTCCACCGGCCTTGAGCGCGTCGCGCGCTTGCTCAGTAGTCAGGTTGAACATCGGGCCATAAGTGCTGTGGATGGCGTCGCGAAGCTCCTCGACCGTCGTGATGGCGAGGTTCTGAGGGTCTGGCACCAAGCCTTTGCCGGCCGACGTGGCGTAGTAAGCTGAGACTTGGTCTGGCTTTTTGCTCATGGCATGAAAGATCATGCCGTCGGACGGAGCCTCCAGGCCCAAGGACTTGAGCTGAGCTGTCGCCGCTTCATAGGTCTGCAGGGGCTTGGTCGGCGCCTTCGTAGCGATAGGCAGGCCCGTGGTCTTGTCGGTAGCCATGACTGGCCCTCGTGTGTGCTTTGACGGGATATTACTGGAAGTTCAGGCGGGCGACCAGTTCGTTGATCTTGGCTACTATTTGGGCGGTTGTGGCGTCCTCCGCCAGAGGCTCCACTCTACCGCCGCGCTGCCCGGTGAGCTGCTCCAGGGCTTCTTTCACAGAGCTGTCGAAGTTGCTACGGGCCGGGTCGCCGTAAGGCACCGGCGGTATAGCGGGTTTTCTCATGGGGTGGCCTTGAGTTCGTTCACAGATGTCGCGATTGCGGCCGAAAACACCGGGGTCTGCCCGATCAGCTCGATCTCCCAGGTACGCGCCTTGAACCCGGAAGGCATGCGCAGCTCGCGCTCGCTGTCTACGGTCTTGTCAAAAACCTTGCGGCCGTCAGCGTACACGCGTAGCGCAACAGATCGGGCTTCAACTGAAGGAATGGTTTTGAAGAACGAGCCATTGGTCTCCACCGCGTTGACCGCGGTATCGTTAAGCCCCGCCCCGAAAGGGCCGCCAGCCAAAAGAAGCGATCGGTTAAACTCCTGTGCGGCGGCGGCCTGGGCGGCCAGGTCGGAGTCCTCGAACGCGTAGTTCGCGAATACCTGGCAAGCGGCCATAGACACGGGCATAGGCAAGCTGAAGCGCTTGGACCGCCACTGGTAGGGAGTGAAATTGGTGTTGTCAGCGTCGAGCTTCTCAATGATGTTCTGAGCCGCGGGAACGGCGAAAACCTCGGCCGTGCGATCGTCCAAGAACACCGACTTGGCTGAGTAGTCCAACACCGTCATGGGTGGGAAGTCGCCGTCGCGGCTCAAAACAAGGCACTTGGCCTCGAGCCCGGTGTCGTAGAACGCAAGGTACTTGCCGTCGAACATAGTGCCCAAAACTCTGGTCGGATTGTACCGCTGCCACTCGTCACGCCGGAACAGGCCGGCGGTCCAG
>VFQS010000951.1_pt1 | contig 28534 bp, 16 predicted proteins | sample 3512361 | NCBI WGS metagenome assembly VFQS01 (sample SAMN10412375, study PRJNA504923) | tailings metagenome | isolation source: Relicate 1 Philex TSF3 active mining | place: Philippines
TAATTACACGACTATTTACCAATGGTAATTGTGGATATCTTAATATATGAGCAACTGTATCCATTCTATAACGAAAATTTGTTGCATATATTCCCATCGCTTGTTTTCCCATCGCCGATTGGTACGTGTTGCGGGGGGATTGATTATGGTCAGAGAATGGGATAATACTAGCTAAAACACCTTGTAAGAAAGAAGGGTGGATTTCAGCGTGAGTATATTGATAGGTAATAGTTTTAGTACCGTTTTCATTGAGTTTAGCTTGAGTAATTGCAATCATACAATTATTTTCTTCTTGAACATCGATAAATTCGATAAAACCTTCACCTAATTCTTTTTGTGAATTTGTGGATTTTTCATTTAAACTACCTACAATGAGGTTATTCCATTTGAGTAATCCATTATCTATTTTTTTAATATCTTCGTTAGTAATAACAAAGTTATTATTTTTAATAATATATAATGGTCTAGTGCATCTACCCGCATCAGTATAAATTTCGATAGAATTATCATCAATTTTCCAAACTATAGAAGTATGAATATTGATAATACCTTGTCTTCTTAATGAAATTAAGATATCATATACTTTTTTAGGTTTATTAGTAACAAAGGACCAATTACCATTAATTAATATTTGACAATGACCAAATAATTCACTAGGGTCAATATCAGTAATTTTTTTAACATCTAATCCTTCAACAATATCAGTAACGGAATTAACATCGGAATAGTTAGTAATATGACATGATAATGCCAAATTTTTAACAACACCAACTGAATGACCTTCAGGAGTTTCAGCGCCGCAAATATACATCATTTGAGTTCCGTGTAATTTACGAGGAGCAACTAATTTACTAGATTTTTCCATAGGAGTATTGATTCTTCTTAAATGTGAAAGTGTCGAATTATAAGTAAGACGACTTAACACTTGAGCAATACCTTGTTTATTTTTATTGTTTTTAAGACCCCAATTACCAGTGGCTAAAGCGAATTTAATACCAGTAGTAATAGTAGAATATTTGATTATTTTATAAATATTGGTTTGATTAATAATATTTTCGAATGATTTGTTTGCTTTCCATGCACCACTAGTATATTCTTTATTAATATTGGTTTTCATATCCTTAATTAATTTAGTATAATATTGTCTAAATAAATTAGCCATTAAAATACCAGCAGTATCAATACGTTTATTAACGTAGCTATCACGGTCATCACATTCTTTCTTTTTTAAGAAAACATCGAGTAATCTTTTAACCATATGTCCTAAATAATATGCCTTAGAAACGTATGATTCACCAACATGTGGTAAAAAATCGTTTTTAATAATATCATTTAAATAGGTCATTCTTTTATCACGTTCGCTTTTATCTCTATCATAACCCATCATATTAACGTATTTACATAAATATTCTTTTGCAAGTTGTTGGGTATTAATAGTAGAAGCTTCTTCAAGAGAAGAGCGAAGAAATTGAGTATATTCACCCCATCCATCCTTAGCGACATTATATAATATATAATTAGTGATATCGTAATCATTAATAACGCCTAATGCTTTAAATACTACAAATAAAGGCACATCTTGTTTAATATGTGGAATAGATACTTTAATATTTTTTCCATGTAATGATTCTTTAGATGTAATTTTAACTTGTATATTTTTAGGAGTTACGATTTTTTTATCAGGTAATGATTTTACTTCACAAATATATGAATATTTACTTTGTGACTTAGAATTTTTGAAAACATAAATTTTATTTTCAGCTTGACGTTCTTGGCCAATAATAACTTTTTCAGTTCCATTAACTATAAAATAACCACCTTCATCGAATTCACATTCTTCGTAATCCATTCTTTTATTGAATGTTTTAGTTGATAAAATACAGGCCTTACTACCTAACATAATTGGTAATTTACCAAAATTAACTTTTGGGATTGTTTTACTAGTAGTTTCTTTCAAATCGTTTAATCCTTCACCATATCTTTCACGAACACGGAAACATACATTTGCATATATATTAGACGCATAAGTAAAATTACGTAATCTGGCTTCATTAGGATACATTTGTTTTTGACTACCATTATTTTCAAAAATAGTAGGTGGAGTAATTGAATGGAAAAATATTTCTATTTCCAAATCATATCTATGTTTATTAACTTCGATATTTTTAAATTCAATCTCTGTTTCAATGAATTCTTTAAATTCAGTTTGTATTAATTTTTCTTTTTCGGTATTACCACCTAAATGTTCAGATAAATCTATCTTGGTAACTTGATTATTTATAATTGAGTATTTTTCTTTGAATACTTTATAAATATCACTAAGTTCGATAAATTCGTTCCAGTTATTAATAATATTAGTTCCATCCGGTTTAGTAATGTATTTACTACCTTCTTTAAATTTATAAAATTGTTGTTTACCAACAAAATCATAATTTAAAGTAATTGGATTAAATTGTTCAATAACATTTTTCAATCCTTTATCGAGAAATTCGTTAAAAGGGTTGATTTGATGTTGAATTAGAAAATTGGGTTCTTTCATCATCAATTTCAAGATATTCCATGCACCAGTTTCCCAGTTAAATGTTTCATTTGAAATTGAATTTGAAGTTGAATTATTTATATTATGTGTCATAATTATATTTTTAATTATAAATTAGTTTTAAATCATTTTATATCAAATTTTGTTTTTAAAACAAATTCTTTAAGTATTTTTGCTCTTTAAATACAAATTAAAATTATTTAATTATTAATAATAATAAATATTATTATATTAAAATTTAAAAATATTTAATTATTAATATATAGTATTATCATATTAATCATGACTCGCTTTAGAAATCCAAATAAAAATAAGCACCGTTATAATTATTATAATAGTCCAAATCCAAACAAATTTAATACAAAAAATATACGTTCAAATAAATATAAACATCGTTATAATTATTTTAATCAGTATCCAAAACCAATTATTAATAATCCGCCAAATATTGTAAATAATCCAAATGAACAATGGATTGATATATCTGATTTATTTAATTTATTACCAAATAATATACCTTTATTCGTAAATCCTGAAAATACCTATCCACCACCTATTAAATCTAAACGTAAAAATAATATGGATGGTTCAGGTAATACTATTAATAATCAAGTTAAAAAGGATGCATCTGGTAATATTATTAAAAATAAAAAATCCAAATTATCAGACCCATCGAATTATGGAGATAAACCGATTAATATATTACCAGGAGTATCTGTTATAAGTATTACTCGTAAAGGTGGTCGTCCATCTGATAATTTATTTTCATCATTAATACCTGAAATAAATAAAGCATTAAATGAAATAGCTGATGGTGAAAAAGATAAATGTTGCATAAAAGATTCTAATAAAAAGGATGTTGAAAAAACAACTAAAAAAACACCATTAGAATTAACAGATGAAGAAGATAAAATGCCATTTGAAATAATTGATAAAAAAATTGAAACTATTGCTGATTTAATTCAATTAGGTAAAGATTATGAAACAATTTATAAACCAATGAAAAAAAAATTTAATTTAAATGTTAGAGTTTTAGCTGATTTAGTTCAGCCTCTCGAAGATTTAAATACCATGATTGGTATGGAAAATATAAAAAAATCCATTTTTAATAAAATAATTATGTATTTACAAGGATTGGAAAATACAAATAAAGATTTTCTTCATACTGTAATTTGTGGTAGTCCAGGTATGGGTAAAACCGATATTGCTAAAATTATGGGCCGTATATATGCAAAGATGGGATTTTTATCAAGTGGAAAATTTATCGAAGCAAAACTAACGGATTTAAAAGGTGGTTTTCTGGGTCAAAGTGAATTAAAAACTCAAAAACTTTTAGATGAAGCAAAAGGAAATGTATTATTTTTTGATGAAGCATATTCATTAGGTGGGAGTGATGATAAAATAGATTCATATTCACAAAGTATTATAGATGTATTAAATCCATTTATGGATAAATATAAAAATGATTTTGTTCTAATTATAGCTGGTTATAAAGAAGATTTATTAAAAAGGTTTTTTAAAGGAAATCAAGGTTTGCGTTCTAGATTTGGTTTATGGCTAGAAATAGACCCATATAAAGCTGAACAATTACGAAAAATATTTATTAAAAAAGTATTAGATTATGGATGGAAAATTAATGAAGAACAAATTAAAACCGAATTCTTTGAAAAAAATAAAGATGACTTTAAATTTTTTGGTCGAGATATGGAAAATCTATTTTCAAAATGTAAAATTGCACATGCTAAAAGAGTTTTATATTGTCAGCCATCTGAAAAAAAAATATTAAATGAAGACGATTTATTAAAAGGCTTTAAAGTTTATAAAAATGATATGAATGTTAATAAAAATGATGGTATAAGTGATTATATATTAAATCATATGTTTTTATAAAAAATTGAAATAAATAGATTTTTATAAAGTGATAAAATTATTATTTTATTAAAATTTGATAAAAATTAAATATTCTATTTTTTTTATAACTCGCTTTAATAAATATCTATCAAGATGTATATTAAAGCACAATTCAAGAACAGAAATTCTAATATTATTAAAAATACTAAAGATATTCTGAATGAAATATCATCAATGTATCCTGAAAATCTTTATCCAAATCAATCTGGCTATATGACTAGGTCTGAAATAATATTATTTACTATTTATGGAATAGCTATGCAATTAAATAATAATACAAAAAGTCCAACGTATGAATATACTTTAGATGAATTAGAAGAATATACTTATTCAGAAAAAGGTAAAGAGTTTAAGAATGACTCTACTGAATATGATTATGATTGTATTATCTATTTCTTAAAAAAATATAAAATTCAAACATGGTATTAAGTTATCTGGAATTTTATTTTTTATGCATTATCCTTTTATAAATTAAGTAATTGAAATAATTTATTTTTTATCCTTTTATAAATTTAAATTTGAAAAAAATTTGATATATTTGATTTCAAATAATAATTATAGTGTGCTAAGTTATGGCACGTTAAATAATATACCATGACAATACCGTGAAACATGACAAATAATCGGATGTGTGTTAAGTTATGACACGTTAAATAAGATACCATGACAATACCGTGAAACATGACAAATAACCGGATTTTTTTATTTTATCCATTTATAAAAATAATTTATTTTTTATCCATTTATAAAATTAAAATATAAAAAAATTTGATATATTTCCTTTTTAATAATAATTATAGTGTGCTAAGTTATGGCACGTTAAAGAATATACCATGACAATACCGTGAAACATGACAAATAACCGGATTTAAGTGTTGTGCTAAGTTATGGCACATTAAATAATAATACCATGAAATCCATTAAGCATGTAAAATATTTGGATATATATAATCTTAAGTTATGATGGTTGTATATATATTAATTAAATTCATACCATGACAATACCGTGAAACATGACAAATAACCGGATTTTTTTATTTTATCCATTTATAAAAATAATTTATTTTTTATCCATTTATAAAATTAAATTAAAAAAAAATTTGATATATTTGGGTTAAATAATATTAATAGTGTGCTAAGTTATGGCACATTAAAGAATATACCATGACAATACCGGAAAACATGACAAATAATCGGATATGTGTAAATTTAAGTTATGAGGTTTGCATATATAAATATTAATAAATCATACCATGAATAAGTATTCCAGCTGACAACATGTAAAAATACACTGCTGCACATTATGTTGATTTTGTTGTGTAAGTTTGGTTATGATTATTACACGTGAAACATATATCATATCCGTGAGTTTAGATAATCCACGAAGTGCTATCATAAATAGTATGATAGCAAATTATCTTTATGTGTTAAGTTATGACACGTTAAATAAGATACCATGACAATACCGTGAAACATGACAAATAACCGGATTTTTTTATTTTATCCATTTATAAAAATAATTTATTTTTTATCCATTTATAAAATTAAATTAAAAAAAAATTTGATATATTTGGGTTAAATAATATTAATAGTGTGCTAAGTTATGGCACCATGACCAACCTTGAAACATGACAAACTACAGGATTAATAATGTAAGCCTCTCTTGTATGATTTGAGGGCATTTATTGATGCATAATAAATAAATCATACCATGGATTTCCGTTAGCATGTAAAATAATAATAGGAGTTTTTAGTTAAATGTGCTAAGGTACGGCGCATAAACAAAGGTACCATTCCGAAAGTATTCTAAATAATCGGATTTTTTTATTTTATCCTTTTATAAAATTAAGTATTCTTTTTAATTTAATTTTATAAAATTATTAATAATTATGATAACTAGAAGACGGTCATCGAATAATAATCGAAGGGCATCTAAAAAACGCACATCCTCAAAAAATGATAAATATGGAGTTGGTGAAACTATTGATTCAAATGAACCCATTCCTAAAAAATCTCCACAAATATCTAAAAACAATAAAAAAGATAAAGATGTAAAAATATCAGTTATAAAAAAAGATGATATAGAAAAATATAGTCATCAAATAAAAATAGATTTAAATGAAAATTCGGAAAACAAAATGATTATTAAAAATTTTAATAATTCAACTAATAAAGATAAATATAGAATTTCTCCTGTTATACATAATAAACCAATATATCGTGAATCACCCAGTTTATTACAAAATTACAATAATCAAATAAACAATTCATATAAAAGACAACCTAATTTAGTTGAAAATAACTTACTTAGAAATTCACCTAGATATTCACCTAGATATTCACCTAATAATAATCAATTACCTAGATATTCACCAATCCAAATTAAATCAAATGATAAAGTATATTCGGAATATGTAAATAATGACCTACGTCGTTATTCACCAACATATATTAAAGATTATTCTAAACCTAGTCAAACTTATATAAAAGATAGTAATAATAATTTTGAATATACAAAACCAAAACAATCACCAAAATTAATTGATTATGATATTGAGTTAGGTATAAAAGGACGTTTTAAAGAATATAGAGAATCCCCAAGTCTTTTAAACAATCCTAGGAATAAATCACCTTTTATAGATTATTCTAAAAAAGAAAATGAAATTATAAAAAGAAATCATTCACAATCACCAAGAAGATATATTGATTTAACTAATAATAATTTTAAAGTATCACCAATTAATAATAGAAATAATGAATATCGAGAATCACCTAGTTTTTTAAGATATAATAATATACTTGATAATAATAAAAATATGTCCAATATTAATAAAAATACAGAAAATAAAAAACATTCACCTCAATTAAGAAATAATAAAATTGAAAATAAAAACCAAAAATCACCTATTTTACAATCACAAAAAAATATACCTACTCTTAAACAGTTTCAAAATACTCTAAAAGACTCAAATAATGATATATTCGCATTATCTGAAAAATCTGTTCCAATATTAACAAATTTAGATAATTTTATTTTACCCAAATCTCATTTTAAAGAATCACTATTTTTAAAAAATAAAGAACAAATTACTTATTTTAAAAATATGCCTGACATTACTGATAAATATATATGCACTATTATTTCGGATGGTATTAAAATAAATAAGCAAGAATTAGATAATAAAACACAAAATAGTTAAATTAAAAATAAAATAATATATTTATTTAAAAACATTTTTCTATTAAAACATAGAAATTAATAGAAGAATGTCCATAACAAGTATTAAATCTACAAAAGCTCATAAACCAACAATAATCGATGAATATCTTGAAAAACAGGAATATTATGAAAAAAAATATGGTGAAAATACAGTTGTATTAATGGAAGTTGGTGGATTCTTTGAAATTTATAGTGTTATTAATGACGATGAACAAAGAGGTCGTATTTATGAAGTAGCTGATATTACAAATTTAAATGTATCAAAAAAAAATGATAAACATCAACCAGTTTCTCGTTCAAATCCATTAATGGCTGGTTTTCCAAGTCATTCATTTGAAAAATGGAAAGATATCCTTCTTAAACACGATTATACTATAATCAAAATGGAACAAGAAGCACATGGTGGTAAAGGATTTAATCGTAGTGTAACTGAAATTATTTCTCAAGGTGTTAATATTGATTCAACCAATTTTTCCAATGCAATGATGTCTGTTGTTATTGAAGAAATGAAAGACCATAAAATTAATAAACCAATTTTATGTGTAGGTATTTCAATAATTGATATTACAACCGGTGAATCAGTTGTTTATGAAACACATTCATCAGCTGATGATTTTAAATTTGCTTTAGATGAGGTATTTCGTTTTATTCAAGCTTACTCGCCATCCGAGGCATTATTTCATACTTTTAATGTATCTATGACAAAAGATGATATAGTATCCTATTTAGAGTTATCAAATATTAATGTTCATTTTAATATATATGATAATGAAAATTATAAACATCTCTTACAAAATAAATTTAAAATTGAATTATTAAAAAAAGTATATCCATCTACTGGTATGCTAACACCAATTGAATATATTGATTTAGAACGTTCTCCATTTGCTTTAAATTCTTATATTTATTTAATTCAATTTACATATGAACATAATGAAAATATAATCCAAAAATTACATAAACCTAAAATTTGGGAACCAACTAAATATTTAATTTTATCACATGATTCGATTGTTCAATTAAATGTAGTCCCTGATAAATCTAGACAACAATCAAAAGGTATATCTTCTTTATGGGATATTGTAGATAAAACAAATACTCCAATTGGCCGCAGATTATTACGTGATAATTTATTAAATCCGATTTTAAATACAGATGAATTAAATAAAAGATATATATTGATAGAAAAACTAATGCCTAATTATGGAACTTTTAAAACCTATTTAAAAAATATTTCAGATATTGAAAGATTACATCGTAAAATGTCCATTAAAATGATTAATCCAGCTTCATTTGTTAATTTAGATATGAGTTATACTAATATTCTTCATATTATAAAATATATTAATGAATCTAATATATATGAATTGGTTAATATATTACCATCAACTGATGTATTAAATAAATTTAATGAATTTATTATTGATTATAAAGATAAATTAAGAATTGATTGTTTATCAGGAACATCATTAAATAATTTAACAGATTCTATATTTAAAAAAGGATTATATGATGAAATTGAAGTAATTATGGATGAAATTAATAATTGTAATTTATTTTTTTCAACATTTGCAAATCAATTAGTTCAATTATTTGAAAAGAATCCTACTAAAGATTTAATTGAATCGAAAAATAATGAACGTGATGGATTTTATTTATCTATAACTAATACTCGTGCTACTCTACTTAAAAAAGCTATAGGTAATCTTTCAAATAAAAATATTCAATTTAATATCAATACCAAAAACTACAATATTGATTTGTCTAAATTAGAAATTAAACCAGCAACTGGTTCATCTAAGATTTATCATGAATGTTTTAAAACAGTGTCTGATTCATTAGTTGCTAATTTTAGAAAATTAAATCTTCAAACTGAAATATTATTTAATAATCTTATTTTAGAATATTCTACTAAATATGATGCAACACTTACCAAAATTACTAACTTTGTAGCATATATAGATTTTTTAATATCAGCTGCTCAAATTGCAACCGAAAATGGTTATTCAAAACCTAAAATTAATATTGATTCAGAACAATCATATATAAAAGCATGTGATTTAAGACATCCAATTATTGAAAAAATAAATAATCAAATTCAATACGTTGCAAATGATATACATTTAGGTATTGATGGGCAAAATGGTATATTATTATTTGGTTTGAATTGTGTTGGTAAATCTACTATGATGAAAAGTGTTGGGTTAGCTACAATCATGGCACAATGTGGCTTATATGTTCCAGCTAAATCATTTGAATATTCTCCATATAAATATTTATTTACTAGAATTTCATCAAATGATAATTTATTTAAAGGTCAATCTACATTTGCTGTTGAGATGAGTGAATTACGTGCCATTCTTAAACGCACTAATAAAAATGCACTTGTATTAGGCGATGAATTATGTTCTGGAACTGAAACTACATCTGCTTTAGCAATAGTTACTGCCGGTGTAATGCGTTTATGTCAAAAGAATAGTAGTTTTATTTTTACAACACATTTACATAAATTGGCCGAAATGGATGAAATTAAATCTTGTTCAACTGTTAATTCTTTTCATATGGAAACATTATATGATGAATCTACTAAAAAATTAATTTATAATCGTAAATTACAACCAGGTAATGGTAGTGCTATTTATGGGTTAGAAGTTGCTAGAGCTATGGACTTAGATGATGAATTTATTGGAATTGCAAATAATGTTCGTAAAAGAATTATGGGAATTAGCGACCAATTAGTAGGTAATAAAACCTCACAATTTAATGCCAATGTTATTATTAATTGTTGTTCTATTTGTAAATCTAAAACAGAAGAAGTGCATCACATTAATGAACAACAATTTGCTAATCAAAATGGTATGATTGACTATTTTCATAAAAATAACTTATTTAATCTTGTTCAATTATGTCATAAATGTCATAATGATGTTCATAATGGTAAATTAATTATTGATGGTTATGTTCAAACATCCAATGGTGTTGAATTACAACATAAATATTCAGAATCTAAACCATCAGAAATTAAAGCTAATAAAAAGAAATATACTAAATCAGATATTGATTTAATTAAAAATAAATATACAACCCATAAAGCATACTCTTTAGTTAAAAAAGATGTCGAAACAAATCATAAAATGAAAATTTCAATTGCTACAATTAAACAAATTGTTTTAGGCGAATATTAATTTAAATAAACCCATTATTATAAAAATAATAACATTAAATTATTTTAATTTATTTTAAAAATAAATTGAATTAATTTTAAAAGTCAAAATTAATAAAATAAATTGAATTAATTATTAAATTATAAAAACAATTATAAATAAATAATTATATAGGTTTAATGGACGTAAATAATCTTAATAATGAATTAAATAATAATATTACTCAAGTTTTTTTAACAGAACTAAAAGGTATATCTTCTAACCTAGCAGAGTTATTAGAATTAAATGAAGATGAATTATATACTATGTCTTCAATTATTTCAGCTTTTAATAGTTATTTACTTACAAATAATTTATTTGATAAAATGACCGATACAGTTTTATGTAATAATCAATTAACTTTATTATTTGGCAAAAATAATATAAAATATAAAGATATTGCAAATTATTTAATAAAACATATTATATAAATTAATGACTAATAAAGTTTTTACATTTCAAAATACTAATAATATATTCATATCTATTGAAACTGATAAATATAAATTACTCGAAAATGATAAATTTAATAAACTCAAAACATATTTTCACACACCACATATTGTAAAAGACCAATTTATAAGTTTATTTAAAATAAATACTAGTTTATTATCTATTTCTGAAATATTACAAATAATAATTTCATATATTGAAACTAATAATTTATATTGTATAAATGATAATATCATAAATACATGTTGTTTTTATAGTGATGAAAACTTATCTATAGTTTTTAATATGAATTCATCGACTATTATTTATAAATATGAATTACCACGTTTAATATCATTAAATTTATTTAAATAATTACTTTTATTAAAATAAATAAATTAATTATTTAATTATATAATATATGTCTGAGTTAAAATTATATTTTGAAAATTATATTAATTTAAAAGATGTTTTTTATAAATCCCCGGAATTTAATGCATTATATAATGAATTAAGTAAATATGATGATAATGATTATTTAAATAATTTTATCAATAATATTAACTCTAATAAAATTGAAATAGATAATTTATTATTACATATATATACAATAATAAGTAGAGATTATGATGATATTCGTAATAAAATTATAAATATTAATAAACATACAAATATTAATAAAATTAAATTCATGATATCACATGATAAATTATTAATACCATATTGTTATAAGTTATTTTATAATATTTTATATTTAATAAAACCGGACATTATTAAAAATAAGATTAAAGAATTAAATATAAATAATATTCCTATTTTTCATTTTTTAATAATTAAATATCCTAAAATTAACAATTTAATTTATGATTATAAAGATATTTATTATTTTAATGATGTCAGTTTTATTAAATTTATATCACAAGTTAACGGAGAAAAAGCATTAAATAAAATAAAAGAATTAATAAATAAAATGAATCATATCTTTAATTCTATTTATGAAATTTTTAAAGAAATAATATTACTATTATTATGTAATTTTACTAAAGATGAACTTAATTTAGATGTTCAAATTAATAATCAACAAATTTCATCTTTAACATTCAATAATATATATAATAGTTTTTTAGATGAGGACTATATAGAAGCAGATATTTTACGAAATATAGTATTAAAAATAAATCCTAAATTGAAAGATGAAATTTATGAAATTTTGAAAATTAAAGAATTTAAAATTTTAATAGAGGATAAAGGTATTTTTTATAATGAATTAACTAATTTTTTAGATACTAATGACAGATTAAAAAACTTTATTAATAAAATTAATACTGATAAAAATTTAGATATTCAAATTTATAATAAAACAAAATTATTTGAAAGATTTCCGTATATTAATAAATCATTCTACTATTTAAATAAATTTAAAAAAAATATATTAAACAGTATTAAATGTAAAGGAATTAATAATAGCTATTATGAAGATTTAATTAATAATTGTTTTTATAAACCATATGAATATGATTTATTAGTTATATATAATAATGATATTCCTATTGCATTCACTAGTATTCATAAAGGTGATTGTCCTGAATTACCTGATTTATATGTTAAATATTTAACATGTGCTAATACAATTTCGGGGGTTCCTCTTGGTTCTTTATTACAGGCATTATATTTAATTACATCTAAACTTAAAAATTTAGATACTGGAGTTTTACAATTAGCTAATGGTTTTAAAAATGTAGATGCATTCTGTTTAAATGACAGATATGGATTTAGACCAAATTATAAATATGATAAACCAGGATGTTTTAATAATCAAAATTATTTTATTGAATCAATTAAACATAAAGAAAAATTTACAAGTAGTTTATTATCTATGGAAGTTAAATTAAATGATATTACAATTGATAATATTCTAGATGTTTTAATTGATGTCAATTTATATTTAGAATCTCCAAGTATTAAAAAAAATAAAGCTAAATTTATTTGTAAAAATTATAATAAATCTAAAAAAAATATTTTAGATAATAAAGAATATAAATTAAATCCTCATATATTTGAAAATGCAATTAATAGTTTAGTTGAAAATATTAATGCGTATCTAACTTTAGAACATGATGATAATGAAATTCATAAATACTATAATAACAAAAAAGAAGATGAAATATTTTCAATTTTAATCAACTATATTACTAAACCATTTATTACTTCACATGATATAAATGAGATTTATAATTTTACTAATAATTTATCTTTCAGAATTAAAGAGCATTTAGAAGATAACAATTTAGGAACAATTTTAAATAATAAATTAAATTATGATTCTAATTCAGATAATAAATAAATTTTATCAAGATATATAAATAATTCTATTAATTATTATAATAATGATTAATAAAATTAACGAACTAATTAACTATTATAAACAACAATACACTGATATTCTTATTGATGAAAATCAATTATATAATATAATTAAAAATAATACATTATCATTTGATACAGATAATTATAAATTAATATTAAAATCTTATTATTTAATTATAGAAAATAAAGAAATTTGTGCTAAAAATATTTCTTATTTAATTAAAAATTTAGATAATTTAAATCATTTAATAAATGAAAATACTTATTTAGTAAATAAAATTAAAAATTTATAATTATATCTTTTTATAATAAATGTCTAATTTAGATTCTCAAAACATTGAATCCATGATGTATAAAATTTCTAATTTATTTAATTTAGTTGATACCAATATTTTATTAAGTTTTCTTTTTATTATTGGCACATTTGCTTTAGTTTTTGGTAGTATTAAAGAAGGAAATATGGACCCTTCAACTATTATTTTATGTATATTAGTGGCTATGGGTGTTTATTTTTATATTAAAAAACAATATTCAAAAGAATTAAAAACATGTAGATTAAAAAATAAAGTAAATACTGGTATTAATTTATTAGAAGATTTATGTGAAACTCCTGAAACTAAAAATAAAGAATTATGTAATAAATTTAATGAAGCTAAATCAAATTATGCAAATATCACCAATGTTCTTTTACAACAATATAAAACAACTTTAAAATATTAAATAAATTTACAATCTATTTATAAGATTTAATAATCGTTAAAATAGTGTAGATAAATATAAAAATACATATTCGATATAAATCATATATTTATGGATGTAAGTCTTATATAAGATTACACAAATCAATTTACAATCTAGTTTTCAGATTTAATAATCGGTAAAATAGTGTAGATAAATATAAAAATACATATTCGATATAAATCATATATTTATGGATGTAAGTCTTATATAAGATTACACAAATCAATTTACAATCTAGTTTTCAGATTTAATAATCGGTAAAATAGTGTAGATAAATATAAAAATACATATTCGATATAAATCATATATTTATGGATGTAAGTCTTATATAAGATTACACAAATCAATTTACAATCTAGTTTTCAGATTTAATAATCGGTAAAATAGTGTAGATAAATATAAAAATACATATTCGATATAGATATTGTATAATAAATTTATTATGTTAAAATTATCATATAATTATATGTTAAAATATTATAATTATATTATAAAATGACTTTAGGTAATATTATACAAATTGAAGCTAGAGGTCCTGAAGACTCTTTATTATATGGTAATCCTCAAGTATCATATTTTCGTCAAGTATTTAAACGTTCAACTAATTTTGCGATGGATTATTTTAAAATAGCTGAAAATTATTTTATTCATGCGGATTTTGGAACAACAGTTAAAGTTAAATTACCGATGAGAGCTGATTTGTTAGGTGGTCTTTATTTAAAATTTAAATTTGCTGATTTAATTCGTGTAAATAATTTTTATAATCCAGATGGTTCTGCAACTAAAGACCCGCAATTTACATCATATGTAAATGGTATAGGTTTTCAAATAATAGATGAAATTAAACTTATTTTCAATGGTTCAGTAGTTGAAAGAATGAATGGTGAATTAATTTTTTTATATAATGAACTTCATAACTCTCAAAATCGTAAAAAATCATTCTATAGAATGACACGTTTTTATGAAGATAGTTTTCGTATTGGTTATACTAATACAACTGATGTTATGACTTATATACATATTCCATTCTTTTTTACTAGAGATCCTTCAGTATATTTACCAATAGCCGCAATGTCTAATACCGAAATTAATTTAGAAATTAAATTTAAACCATTAAATAAATGTTTAGTCCGTCAATATAATTATACCGGAGACCCATTACCAGGTGTAAATGGTTATATAGATGAATCTACTCCACGTGGAACAGTTCCAGAACAATATGGTATGTATGAAGAACAAGTAATAGGTAAGATTGAACAAGTAGAATTATATATAAAAAATATCTTTTTAGATAAAGAAGAACAAACATTCTTTAAAAAAGGACAGTTTAATTTATTAATAGAATTATTAAATATAGGTATTTCAGAAACATTAAATGAACCTAACGAACGTAATACATTTTTTTATCCTCTAGATTTTTGTCATCCTACTAAATATATATTCTGGGTTTTACAACGTGAAGATGTATATAAAGCTAATTTTTTAGATAATTATACTTCATCATTTAATATTAAATATGGTGATGGTATTTATACATTTGATTATGATGACCATCTTTTATCGGATGCAGTCATTTTAGCTAATAATCAAGAAATTAGTCCTGTTACTGATGAAATATTTTTAAGTTCAGTTCAATTATATGATAATTTTAGAACAGGAACTGATTATAATATTTATAATTATAATTTTGCATTAAATCCATGTTCTCATAATCCACAAGGTTCATTAAATTTTTCCAAAGTATTACGTAAAGACCTAAGCATCAGCTTAGTAAGTCCTACTAAATTCTCTAATAATGGATATAAACCAAATATTTTATTAAGAACTTATTCACATAGTTTTAATTTCCTTATTATTAAAGATGGTTTAGCTGGTCTACTTTATAAACAATAATTAATTTTCATTAAATTAAACCTTAAAATCATTTAATTTACGGTTTTATTTGTTAAATTCTATATGTATATTATATAACTAATATGAGTAGGAAGGATAACTTTCAGTATATTCCAAAACTACAAGTTAAAGAATTAGAAACAAACCTGATTGTTGCCGGAAATATACCAGGAAAAGATAAAGTTACAATTAATGGATGGCTTAATGTTGAAAAAACTGCTATTATAGTTAATGATTTATCTGTAGGAGGTCGTATTTATGGTAATGGTATTGATAGTAGTGGTGGTTCTAATTTAAATTTCTCCGATTTTTTTATGATTGGTGATTATCTTAGTGTTAATGGTATTTCTTTTTTAAATAAATTATCGGTTGCAGGTATTACTACCATGGAATATTTAAGTGTTGGTGATATTAATATTGATAACTTAGAAGTTAATAATTTAGAAGTTAAAAATACCGCAGAATTTGAAGAGGATGTTTTAATACATGGAGACCTAAGTGTTAATCGTAATATTTATGCTTCTAATATTTCTATTTATGGACTAACATATGTCAGTGATTTAGAAGTTGATGACCAAGCATATTTTCATAAAACTGTTATTATGCAAGATGGATTAAGTATTGCTGGTAATATTTATGGTAATATTAATGGATTTATTACTATTGATGAATTAAGTGTTGGCGGTAGTATTTTAATTGGAACTAACTTATCTGTTAATGGTAATCAATATTTTAATGGTTCTTTAAGTCTTAATAATAACCTTTTTCTAAATTCAGATATATCTATTAACGGAAACCAATATATAAATGGTATATTAAGTGTTCATGATACAGCTATATTTGAAGGTGATATTAGTATTAATGGTAAAATTTTTGCAAATAGTGATTTAATACTTGATTCTAATATTAGTATAACAGGTTCTACTTATATTGGAACATATTTATCAGTCACAAATGATGTTTTCTTCGATAATAATCTTACTGTTAAAGGTGATTTAACTGTTTTAGGAACTCAAACTATATTAGATACACAAACTATATCTACTAAAGATGGTGTTATTTTATTAGCTTTAGGTAATCCAGATGATATTTTACCTATTGGTTTCTTAGGTGAAACTACCGTGGATGGTTCTAATGTTTATACTGGTTTAGTTCGTGATATTGATGAAAAAAAATATTGGTTAATCCAAAATTATTTAGATGCTAGTGCTCAAAACTTTACAGGAGTTACGAATAATTCACAAAGAGCTGATTTAGTTATTGGAGATTTAGATGCACTTAATCTTAAATTAAATGGTTTATTAAGTATTTCTGGACCAATATTTTCAAATTCGGATATGAGTATTAATGGCAATATGACTATCAATAATTTATTATCTGTATTTGGTTCATCTACTCTTTCATCCACTCTTTCAGTTGCTAATAATACAACATTATCATCATTATTATCTATTTTTGGACCTTCTTATTTAAATAATACTTTATCTATTTCCGGTAATACTACATTACAAAATAATATTAGTATTGGTGGTAATACTACCTTACAAAATAATATTAGTATTGGTGGTAATACTACTATTCAAAATAATATTAGTATTAGTGGTAATGAAACTCTCGCGGGCTTATTATCCGTTTTAGGTCCAACTTATTTAAATAATATTTTATCTATATCAAATGCTACATATTTATCGAATATATTATCTATATATGGACCTATTACTGCAAATTCAAATTTATCTATTTCTGGACCTATTACAGCAAATTCATCATTGTCTATTAATTCTAATATAATTACAAATTCTACTATTTCAATTGGTAATACTATTTATGGTCAAAATGGATTATCTATTAATGGAGATGAAACATTAAGAGGGTCTCTTAGTATTTCAGATAATATTATTGTTTCTGGTTTAATGAGTATTAACGGTCCTATTATTTTGGATGGTGATATTTCTATTAATGGTAAAATTTATTCAAATGACTTAGAAGTTAATAATTCCTTATCTATTGGGGGGTCATCAACTTTATCATCAACATTATCAGTTAATAGTCAAACTACTTTATCTAATACTTTATCTGTTGTAGATAATGCTTATTTAAGTTCTGATTTATCTGTTTTTGGAAATACAACTATTAATAATAATTTATCAGTCAGCGATAATACTTATTTAAATTCGGATTTATCTGTTTTCGGTAATACTACTATTAATAATACTATATCAGTTGGTGATAATACTTATTTAAATTCAGATTTATCCATATTTGGTAATACAATTATTAATAATACTATTTCAATCGGTGATAATACTTATTTATCGGGTGATTTATCAATATATGGTAATACAACAATTAATAATACTTTATCAATTAATGAAAACGTTTATTTAAATTCAAGTATTTCAATCAATAGTAATCAAATATTAAATGGTTATTTAAGTATTAATGGTTCTATTTATGGTTCTAATTTATCTTTAACAAATACAGTTTTTTCTAATAATTTATCTATTTCGAATACATTAACTGTAAATAATCTATCCGTTTTTAATACATTAACTACTAGTAATATATCTATATCAAATCAGTTAACTGCTAATAATATATCTATATCGAATACATTGATTGCTTCTAATATAAGTATTAATGGTAATACAATAATCAATATATTATCTGTTAATGGTATTACTTATTTAAATAATTTTTTAAGTGTGAATGGTCCTGCAATTTTTAATAATTTATCTGTTGCTAATTCAACCACATTAAATACTGTAAATATTTCCGGAGCAACTACAATTAATAATACATTAAGTATATCAGGAAATACAACATTAAATGGACTATCGGTGGGTGGTTCCGTATTTATTTCTAATTTATCTGTATCTGGACCAGCTAGATTTGATACATTATCAGTTGCAAATAATGCTATATTTTCAAATGGTATAAGTGTAAATTCAACTGCAAGAATTAATAATTTAGATGTATCGGGTAGTGTTATATTTAGAAATGGGTTGAGTGTTAGTGGAAACGCAAGTTTAGATAATATTATGAGTATTTTTGGAAATTTGTTTCTCCAAAAAAGCCTAAGTGTAGGTGATTTTGTTACAATGCAATCCGGACTTAGTGTAAATGGTCCTATTTATTTAACTGGTGATATTTCTATTAATGGAACAACATATGCTAATAAATTATCTGTAAGTAATCAATATATTTCAAATATATTATCTGTTGCTGGTATTTCTTATTTTAATAATTCGGTTAGTATTGCACAAAACTTAACTGTTGCTGGTAATTTATTAGTTCAAGGAACTCAAACTATAATTAATACCCAAACATTAGATATTTCTGATAATGTCATTTTAATATCATCAAATAATTCAAGTGATAATCTTGCTATTGGTATTTTAGGTAAATATGTTGATTTATCTGACACTTTATATAGTGGTTTAATAAGAGATACCACCTCTAATAATACATGGTGGTTAGTTGAAGACTTATCTAGCAATGTTTCTTTTGCATTTACAGGGGTTAATGATTCTCAAAAAGCTGATTTAACTCTTGGAACATTAGATGCATTAAATCTACTTTTAAGAAATAATGCTACTATGTCTGGTACTCTAAGTATTAATGGTATTACAACTATTAATAATCAATTATCAGTTTCAGGTAGAACTACTATTGCATCTACTTTATCAATTAATGGTCCAACTTTTACTAATATATTATCTGTTTCAACTATTAATATATCTAGTAATTTAAATGTTAATATTTTATCTGTATCATCTACATCATTTTTAGGTAATACTGTTATATCTGGAAATCAAACTCTTCAAGGTTCATTATCAGTATCTGGAAATGAAACTATTCAAGGTTCTCTGTCTGTTTTTGGACAAACTAGATTAAATCAAGTTGATATTTCTGGTTCTTCTATTCTTAGAAGTATTTTATCTGTCTCTGGTAATACTACTTTTCAAAATAATTTATCTATTGGTAATACAATTTATACTAATACTATTTCAGTTGCATCAATGAATATTTCAGGTATAACATATATTAACAACCAATTATCTATATCTGGTTTAACAACTATAGATGATAATTTATCTATATCCAGTAATTTTTTTGCATCTTCATTATCATTATCTGGAAGTCAAACTATTACAAATACCCTAAGTATTGGGGGTAATGAAACATTATCCGGTTCATTATCTGTTTTAGGTCAAACTAGATTAAATCAAGTTGATATTTCTGGTTCTGTTGTTTTAAGAAATACTTTATCAATTGCTGATATTATCACTGCTTCTTCTGCTTTATCTATCGCTGGACCTATTTATGGGTTATCATTATCTTTATCTGGAAATGAAACTATTGGTGGAACCTTATCTGTTTCTGGTCAAACTAGATTAAATCAAGTCGATATTTCTGGTGATACTATCCTCCGAAATACTTTATCTGTCAATAATGCAGTTTATTTATCAGATATTTTATCTGTAAATGGAACTATTTATGGTTCAAATTTAAGTTTGTCTGGTAATGAAACTATTTCTGGTTCTTTATCTGTTTCTGGTTTAACAAGACTTAATCAATTAGATGTTTCAGGAACTGGTGTTTTTAGAGGTAATTTATCTATTCAAGGTTCTGTATTTAGCAATAATATTACTACAAATACTATTGATGTTTCTGGATTAGCTGTTTTACGTAATAATTTATCTATTCAAAATACTATCTTTGGTTCTTCTATCAGTGTAAATAATGCTACTATTTCCGGTAATTTATCTATTTCATCTATTAATGTCTCCGGTAATCTCAATCTTAATTCTTTATCTGTAGCTTCTACGGCTTATTTCTCTAATCAAATATCAGTAAATGGTCTAGGAACTTTTAATGGTGATTTATCTGTTTCAGGTAATATTTATGGTAATGGTCTTTCAATTCAAGGAAATACATTTTTATCTAATCTAGATGTATCCAATAATATAATCGGTAGTAGTAATTTATCATTAGCTGGTAATTTATATTCTACATCTATTTCTACTTCTGGACCTGCAATATTAAATAGTTTATCTGTTGCCAATACTTCTACTTTAAATGTTGTTAATATTACCAATAATCTCAGTGTATCCGGTTCAACTACATTGAATAATACATTATCAGTTGCAGGTAATACTACTATTCAAGGTTCTACCTCAATTAGTGGTTTAACTACTATTAATAATAGCTTATCCGTTTCTGCTACTGTATATACAAACCTATTATCTGTTAATAATGCTATAATAGATGGCGATACTACATTTACCGGTTCTGTTATTATGAATAGTCCTTTATCTATTAATTCATTAATATTACCAGATTATTTAAGTGTTGGTGGTAATGTCACTCTTGGTAATGTTGTATCAATTCATGGACCTGTTTTTGTTAATCATGGTTTGGACGTTTCAGGCGATTTACATGTTAGAGGTAATTTTCTTTTAGATGGTAGTTCAGTTGTTATTAATTCTACTAGTATTCAAATTCAAGATGGTGTTATCGGTCTTGCTAATGATAATCCAGGTGATTATATGGCTATTGGTATTCTTGGTGAATATAAAAATATTGATGGTTCTAAAAATATGACTGGGTTAATTCGTGATACTACTCTTGACCATAAATGGTGGTTAATTAAAGATTATTTACATTTAGATACTTCTGGTGCTATATCATTTTCGGGTGTTGATGATTATCTACGTGATACATTAGTTGTAGGTGATTTAGAAGTTTTAAATGTTGATATTTCCGGTTCTGCTTCCATTCGAAATAATCTATCAATCGGTGGAACTACTACTCTTTTTGATTTATTATCTGTTAATGGTAAATCATTCTTTACTGATTCTGTTTCAATTGGTGGTCAAGTTACTTTATTTGATGCTCTGTCTGTTGGAAACAATACTACATTAGCACAAAGTTTATCTATTCAAGGTCCTGTTACTTTATATGATTCTATATCTATTAATGGTCAAGTTATTATGAATAGTGGATTATCTGTTAATGGGGTTGCTACATTATTCGATGCTATATCTATTAATGGTGTATTTACATTAAGCAATCAAATGTCTGTTAGTGGTTCAGTTTTCTTATATGATTCATTGTCTGTTAATGGTCCTGTTAATATTCAAGATACTATTTCAGTCAATGGATACGCTTATTTGAATGGATTATCTGTTAATGGAAACACTTACTTATCAAATACCGATATATCAGGTCGTTTATTTATTAATGATGTATTGTCAGTTGCTAATTTAATTACTATTGATAATAATTTAGAAGTTAATGGTTTCGCTTCTATTGGCGGTAGTATGTCGATTGCTGATTCATTAATTGTTCAAAATAATATTTCTTTAGGTGGTTCTTTAACTGTTCCAACTATTAATGTTGTAAATAACTTATCTATAGGTGATTCACTCACACTTAAAAAGACTTTATCTGTCGGTGGTTCAACTACTTTAGAAGATACATTATCTGTAAATGGTTCTACTACTATTTCGGATACATTATCAGTCGGTGGAACTACTACTTTATCTAATACTAATGTGAATGGTGCTATGAATATTTTAGGTTCTATGATGGTTAAATATACAAATATAAATGATAATACTCCTTCATTAGTCGATAATCAAGCGGCATTCTGTATTAATACTGATGCAAGTGGTAATACTTACTTATCAATTATATATGTTAAAGATGGTGTCACTAATAAGAATAACTTGGCATTCTTATATTAAATAAGTCAATACCATATTCAAAACTTACCATATCATAACATATTCTTATGATTAATAACATTTTTGAATTAAAAAAATAATTTAATTATTTAATTTTATAATTAAATTAGTTTTGTAAATTATATTTTAAATATTATTATAATTATCATGCCAAAGTTTAAAAATTTCAAAATCTAATTTATATCCTCTAACATGATGACTTGAAATTTTATTTAAAAATTTTAAATTTATTTTACTACTATTACTCAATATTTGACCAAATCCATTTAAACTAAAATCATAATAATAATTATTATTATCACACCATGATTTATATATTTCAAATAAATTTTTTGTAAAATAATTTTGTGATTGCGTAATTATTTTTTCATTATATAGATAAATAAAAAATCTCTCTAATAATATCCTAGTATTAATTTTTTGTGGTAAATTAATGTGTAATAGATTTAAATTAGTTATAATATTAGTTTTGTTTTTATTTTTACCAGGTATATTATTTATAAATTCAGTTTCGCTACTATATGGTATAACAGTTTTTGATAAATATAAAAAAAATGCGTTTTGAATTTTAATATCTGACAATATGTTATTCCAATATTCAATATTATTAAGTTGGTTTGATATTTCTAAATTAAATATATTTTTATCTTTTTTATTTTTATTATTACAATATGATATAAAATTTAATTTATTTTCGATATTAATTGATTTATTTTTAATATCTAATTGATTTAATGAAAAATAATTTTTAAATTTATACCAACTTGATTCTTTTGATGATGAATAAATATCATCATTAATATTAACAATTAATTTATTTAATAAATTTTCATGTGATTTATTTAAAAAATCATATATCGAATTACATTTCAAATAATAATCATTACCAATTATTTTATCAACAAACCAATTTATAAATAAATTATAAAAATTATTATAGTTTCCATTTTTATCATTAAAAACTAATATTACACCTGTCTTTTTAGCTTTTAGTATATTAGAAAGCCATTTTAATAAAAAATTTAAATTATTATTATCTTCATTTGATAAATAAAATAATATACCATTATTACCAATTAATGGTTTTATTAATTCATCAATTTCATTATCATTTATTATAATAGTATTTTTATTAATTTGAAAACCATTAAATAAATTATAAGAATTAGCTGGGTTATTATATAAATCAAAAATTAAATTTGTGAATTTAGATTTATTTACATCATCATGCCATATATTAAAAAATAAAAAACGTCCATTGTCAAATGAACTAAAATCTATATAAGATTCACGAAAAAACCTTAATGGTTTAATTCTAAATTCATTATTAATACTTAAATCAATATAATAATCATCTATTTTAAATCTAATTAATTTTGAATCAATAGTTGGATTTTCAATACCATATTCAAATAAATTTTTTTGTAAACTATACCAATTATTAAAATTATTAATATACATTTATTAATAATTAATTCTAAAATCTTTAAGTAGTTTTTAATGATTTTAAATACATAATATAATATAAAAAAACTTATATCTTTAAGTATATTTTGAGCTTCTTTATGATGTTTTAAGTTGATTTTTTAATTCTTCTAATTTATAATCTAAACTATTAAGCAGATTATCAGTAAAATCTTTAATTAATTTATTTTGTTTATTTATAAATTCTGTTTTAATTTTATTTTTTAATTCTTCTTTTAAATTATTTATTTCAATATTTTGTTGCTTTTTAGCTAATTCAACATTTTTTAAATGTTTTTTAGATTTATTATGTCCTGATAATGTATTTCGTGATATTTCTTTATCACATACCTCACATTTAATAACTTCTCTTAAATAAGCCTTATGTGCTTCACCATGTTCTTGATACCACTTTTCATAATATTCTTTTGTATTTTTAACCATAGTTTAGCTATTATTACTATATTTATTTATAATTATATTTAAATCAATTTTTTTATTTTATTTAGAAGATATTTTTTTATCATAATACGATAAATTTATATATATAATATATAATAAGTATATTAAAATGAATAATATATATGGATGGACTAATAATAATTTAGTTAAATTTCCCGACCTTTTAGTTGATAATCAATTTGTTAATGGTAATCTTAGTATATCAAATAAATCTTATTTTAATAATGTTGATATCTCTGGTAATACTTTATTAAATACTTTAAGTGTTTCTAATAAAATTATTAATTACGGAACTATTAGTGTTAATGGTGTTGCTACTTTCTCTAATATTATGAGTGTTGCCGGGCCATTATACTCCACTTATTTATCTGTTCAATCTATTAAAACAGGGTTCGTTTCGGCTTCCTCTGTTTATTCTGATACAATGGGAATCTTTAATAATATTGTAAATACTGGTACTATTATGTCATCAATTATTAATACTAATATTTTATCTACTGGTGATATTATTGGACACAATATTGATATATCTAATAACCTAAATATCGGCAATACTTTAAGTGTGTCCGGTATATCAACATTAACTTCTCTATCTGTAAATAGTTTTTCTAAATTTAATCAAATTGATGTAAGTGGAACTGTTTCTTTACGCAATACTTTAAGCGTTGCCGATACTTCTTTTTTTAATAATTCAATTAGTATATCTAATAGTGGATATGTTTCTGGTAACCTTTCTATTAGTGGTAATTTATATACTAGTTATTCTTATATCGGGGGCTATTCATCAATAATTGGTATGACAGACCCATCATATAATGATTTAAGTGGTAATTTAGCGATGGGAACAGGTAGTGATGTTTCAACTTATGGTAATATTATTCAAAGTATTTTTAATAGGATTAGCTATTTATCAAACAATGGTATAAATAGTGGCTCAATAATTGATACTAGTAATAATAGATTTAATATTTTAACAAATGGTTTATATAAATTTATTGTTTCAATCGGTATTTCATCATTTAGTAATAATATTAATAAAGATGGAAATGGTTTAATAGAAGTATTTATAAATAATTCTCAATATAGTAATTCACCTACTAATACTATACTATGGTGCAGAAAAACTTTACCCTATATATATGATAGTCATTGTAATAATTTACATTTTGAATATTTATGTAGATTATATAATGGAGATTTTATCGATGTCCGTGCAAGACAAGAATTCGCATCAAATGTAAATTCATATACTATTTGTAATGGTTCAACTATAGAATTAATTCGAATCGCATAAAATATTATCTATTATTATTTTATAATAATAAATAATGTCTGATATTCAAAAAATGGTTATGGATTTAATCGTTAAAATCGAAGGCACTTTAAATTCTACATTAGATAATGTCTATATTTCTACCACTATTAAAGTTTTTATTTGTTTATATGCCGCTTTCGCTGCACCTAAAATCCCACAATCTTTAGTATGGTTATTCGATAATATCCTTTTCCGTATTGGTATGGCTTTCGTTATTGTATTTATGGCTGTTCGTGACCCAGCTATTGCTCTTTTAATCGCTGTCGCTTTTATGATTACTTTACAAGTCGCTAACAAACATCGTTTATATAATACTGATTTATCTGTCGCTGCACCAGGTGAATTATCTTGGTTACCTTCTGTGTCTAAACAAACCGGGCAAAAATCATCTACTCCAGAAACTCAATCCTCTGATAAAAAAGATATTCAAGAAGTTGCATACTCTAATTTAGATAAATCTTGTAATTCTTGTTCATCCGTTCCATTAAATTCTCTTGAAGCTATTAAAGCTATGCAAAATGCAATGCCTTCCGAAAATTTAAAACAACCGGTTGTAGAACCAATGGCATCTTCTTTAGTTGAATCCGCTTTCACATCTCAATCACAATTATTAGATGCTGAATCTAATTTAGTCCCATCCGCTGACCAAAAATCATGTCCAGCTACATTTGCTAATCAACATTGTGTTCAAGGCTTAGATGAAATCGGTGGTTTTGAAAACTCTGCTTCTTACTCTGATTTTTAATTATTAAATAAAAATTATTTTATTATTTATTCAATAATTACTTTTTTAAATTACTTTTGGACTCCAATCTGGCTGTTTTCCACTAAAATCACGTTGCATCATATCACCAGTATAAACAGATTGTTCTCCTTCAACACCACCTTGTTGTTTTAAGACCCGAACTTGAACATTTTTATTATTCATTTGCATTTGTTTAGGTGATTTACGAACTTTCATTGGTTGTCCTGTTCTTTTATTTGTGACATACATATATTCTTTTTTTGCACCAGCAGTTTGACCAGTAGTAGGTGCATTTGCAACATTAACACTATTTGCCATTCCATTGACAGTTGTTGGATTACTTAAATCTTTTAAATATAATGGTTCTGGATATTTATTAAAAGTAGATGCTTCAGGTGCTAATGGTTGGTCAACACGAGTTACTTCTGCTAACCCGCCAATTTTTTGAGCATCGACATTTAAATAGTAATTACCACCTCTTTGTTGTTTTTTAGGTGATTTAGTGTTTTTTTTTGGAGATTGTTTTTTAGGTGATTTTCTTCTACCACCAGTTGCAGCTGTACTTACTGCATTGGTATATGCATCATCTAATTGTGCTAAAACAGGTGCTAAATTTGCAGATGCGGCAAGCGCAGTATCTCTTTCATTAGTTAAAGTCTGAACAGTAGCATTCGCATTATTTCTTTCAGTAGTTAAATTTGTAATTATTGTATTAATACCGGTCATAATAACATCATTTGGTGTAGTATAATTGCCAGCTGTAACTCCTACTATACCCGCGATACCACTAATTGAATCTATTAGGTTTCTTCTAGCTTGTGTTTTTTCACCTAATAAAGGTAATTTAGTTTTTATATATGCTATTTTAAACGTTGGTCTATTAGTGATTAAAGTCCAGGCTATATTTGCAGCTGGAACTGATGATGTTTGAATCGGAAGTCCTGATGTTTTTCCGTCTTCTGTTCCATTTCTAATCATTTCTAAACTTTGTAATTGTTCTTCGGGAGTTGTACCATAATTTGTTGCGTTTCCTAACCAAGTATCAATATCTAAACCGTCTGCTAATGCTTTTCCATCTTGAGTAAATAATGCTTGTATTTTTGTAACATCTATAGCTAAACCACCTCTTTGGCGATTTTTATAATCTTTTCTAGAACCACCAGTTAATGCTAATTTACCAACATCATATCTAGATCCAAATGCATTTTCGGATTGAGATGGTTGTGGAACTGCTAATTTATATTCACCTAAAATTTCTTTCATATGATTATCAACACCAGTTGCGGAGTTACCACCACGTTGTTGGCGTTTTTTAGAATCTCTTCTTTTATCTTTTGAATTTCTACGTTGCATAATCTATATTATAAATAAATATTATTTTCATTTAAACAAAAAAAATAATATTTCTTAAATAAATCTTTTAAATTAATTCATCAATATAATTTGGCTTTTCAATATTTTCACCAATCTTTAATAAATTATTTACGATT
>VFQS010000952.1_pt1 | contig 28530 bp, 24 predicted proteins | sample 3512361 | NCBI WGS metagenome assembly VFQS01 (sample SAMN10412375, study PRJNA504923) | tailings metagenome | isolation source: Relicate 1 Philex TSF3 active mining | place: Philippines
GAGAAGAGCTGAAGAACAGTTATTCGGAAGCAGGCGAATGGCGCGTAAGCATGATGATGCAGGGAGAGACTATTCCGAAAGAGAGCAACCATGTGAGACTTAGCAAAGACCAAAAAGACAAATGGGGAATGCCGCTGCTGATCACATCCATCGATTACGACGACAATGACATCAAACTGAAGGATGACTTCTTACAGGTTGCATCAGAGATGCTGGAAGTGGCAGGTTGCACCGACATCAAACAACGCGACAGCAAGCAAGCACCTGGATTGGATATACATGAAATGGGCGGTGTGCGAATGGGACATGATCCAAAAACATCTTTGCTCGACAAATGGAATGCCATGCATCATTGCAAAAATGTATTTGTAACAGATGGCGCGAGCATGGTTTCTACCAGCACACAAAATCCATCACTGACATTCATGGCATTGACTGCGAGAGCAGCAAACCATGCAGTCGAGGAATTGAAAAAGGGAAATCTTTAGTAGCGTCTTGGTCCGCGGTCCTGCTGAAATCCACCAGGACGTCTGTTGAAGTTCGAGCTGCCCGCACCTGGTTGCCGCTCTTCAGCAGCCTTCACCACAAGTGGCTTTTTACCCAGCGAAATATCATTGAGGTTTTCAATGGCATCTTTGGCTTCTTCTTCGATTGGCATTTCTACAAAGCCAAATCCCCTGCTTTTACCTGTCATTTTATCCATTGCAACTTTTGCAGAGTCAACTTTTCCAAACTTTTCAAATATTTCTTCCAACTCTGCGTCATCCAGATCATAGGGCAAACCAGCAACGAAAATTTTCATGAGGGACTGTTTGTTTAAAGGTACTAAGAATTGAAACTCCGAATTGTAATACAATTGTAAAATGCCAAATAATAAATACCTAACTTAGAAGAACAAGCATTCCATGATACACAACATCATAAAAGACAAGGGCACCAGGCTTTTTCTCATACTAGGTGGATTTTTTGTAGCCAATACATTGATGGCAGAAGTGATTGGGGTAAAACTTTTCTCGCTTGAAAAAACACTTCACCTCGATCCGGCAAATATGACATTATTGGGTGAAAGCGGACTGGGATTTACCCTCACTGTGGGTGTACTGATTTGGCCAGTGGTATTCATCATGACAGATTTGATCAATGAATATTATGGCGTAAAGGGAGTCAGGTTCCTATCCATCCTTACCAGCATTATCATCATCTTTGCCTTTCTGGTATTTTACGGTGCGATACATCTTGCACCCGATAATTACTGGATCGGATCACAAAAAGAAAATGGTGTGCCAGACATGCAAGCAGCTTTTGCACAGGTATTGGGCCAGGGGATGAACATTATTTTTGCTTCGCTAACTGCATTTCTCGTGGGACAATTGGCAGATGCAACAGTCTTCAAGAAAATCAAACAAATAACAGGAGAAAAAGGAATCTGGATGAGAGCAACTGTATCAACGCTTGTTTCTCAACTGATTGATACCATTTGCGTCTCTTACATTTACCTTTATTTTTCACTGGGATTTTCATTTCCAAGGGTAACAGCCATTGCGTTGACTGGATACGTGTATAAATTTTCGGTTGCCATTCTCTGCACACCCATTATTTATCTCGTTCATCACCTGATTGAAGAATATTTGGGCAAAAGCAAAGCCGCTGAAATGAAAAAAGCTGCTTTGCAGCATTAAGCTGAATTTCTACCTGCATTGATAATGCCGAATGAACAACGCATGACCAGTTTCTCATAACTGCTGCGCAACTCAGAGGGTATATTTTTCTCTTCCATCTCCCTCACTTTTGTGATGGCATATTGTTGAATGGTTGCAATGGGTAACACGATTCGCTCCCTTGTTTGAATTGAAACCTGTTCAATAGGATAATCAGACATTAAATCTGATTTACCAGTAAGCAACAAGATGTATTTTTTTGTAAGCTCAAACTCCTCCTCAATATTCCTCCAGAGTTCACCATACTTTGGATGATCAGACAAGAAAGCGGTGAGTGGGAAAAAACATTTCCGCATGGCCATCTCACAATTGTCAATCAAGGTCTTAAAAAACGCAGAGCGTACATACAGGTTTTTCAGGTCCTGGAACATCCCCTTCTCTTCCATGATTTTCAGAGCAGTCCCCACACCATAATACCCTGTGACATTTTGTTTCATCTGGCTCCAGGCGCCAACAAAAGGAATGGCTCTTAAATCCTGCAAAGTCAATTTACCCGAAGCTCCCCTTTTCGCAGGACGACTTCCGATATTGGTTTCTGCATAAAATCGAAGTGGACTCGCATGATAGAGATAGTCAAGAAAATAAGGATGCGATTTCAATGAGGCGTAAGATGCAAACGACTGCTCAGCCAGCAATTGAAGCAACTCTTGTTCTTGCTGGCTGAAAGTACTCAAGCCATCAGAAAAAATTTCATTTCCTACTCCTGCATGAATCAATTGCTCAATATTGTATTGTGCAGCTTCTACAGTTCCGAAATTTGAACTTACAGTTTGTCCCTGAACTGTCAATTCAATTTCCTTGTTGGCAATGTCACTTCCCATGGAAGCGTAGAATTTATGTGTCTTTCCGCCTCCTCTGGCAGGGGGTCCTCCCCTTCCATCAAAAAACACGATATCTATATCATATTTTGCAGAAACAGCCGTCAACTCTCGCTTTGCTTTGAAAATACTGTAATTGGCCATGAGATAGCCTCCGTCTTTTGTGCCATCACTGAAACCAAGCATCACGGTCTGCTTATTCCCTCTGCGCTTTAAATGTTCTTTGTACATCGGAAAAGAATAGAGTGATTGCATGACTGCTGCAGCATTGTTCAAATCTCCAATTGTTTCAAACAGCGGAATGATGTCAACCGAAATGGCATCTCTTTTCCACCCTCCCAACACGAAAAGTGCAAAGACCTCCAGCAAATCCACCGCACTGTTGCATTGACTGATGATATACCTCTCGGCACCCGGTCTCCCGTTTTCCGCCTGAATCTGTTGAATGGTTTTGACAGATGCAAGTGTATCCTTTACGATGGGACTCGCATTTTCGGGCAGATCGATGGGAGTATCGATGGATGAAAGCCATTCAATTTTGGCCTCATCTGTCATGGATTCATAATCTCCTGCCTTCAACACTGTGCATATCTCTGATATAACTTTTGCATGCACAGAGCTGTCCTGGCGGATATCAAGTGAAGCAAAATACAAGCCAAACAAATGAACGCGGTTGATCAATCCATCAACAAGATTCAAAAACAAACCATTGTGGTTGTATAAAATGATCTCGCGGATGGAGTGCAGCGTTTCAAGGATTTCCTCTTTGGTTAAATCAGTTGCGTGTCCGGGTATGAATATATTATTGTAAAGCTTGCCCTCCAATGTTGTAAGCTTCGCATCAACCCCCTCAAAAGTGAGTCTTCTTTTAAGCTTTCTGACATCCATGTAATAGCACTTGATGATGCTACCCCTCAGGGCCTTTGCAACTTTAGCTGTTGTATCACTTGTAACAAAAGGGTTTCCATCGCGATCGCCCCCCGGCCAGAATCCCATGCGAATGACTTTATTTTCCGCATCATACAAGTCAGGGTATTGTGCCGCCAGCGTATTGGTTATTTTCCCGCTCGCAGGATAAAAAACATTTTCCAAGTACCAAATCAGGCTGACAGCTTCATCATAAGGTGTTGGTTTTTGTTTTTTGAAAAAAGCAGTTTTTCCCAGTTGTTGCAGATATATATTGATTTGATTCAGATTGTTTTCTGCAATGGCCTTGGAGAGATCATTGATAATGCCCAAGACTGAATCAGGATAAAACTGTGTTGGGTGAGCGGTCAATACCAGTCGAACACAAAAGTCTTTTAATTTTTTTTGAAGCTGGGTATGTCGTTTGGTTTGTAGAACTTCCGTCTCGAGATGCTTGAGGGTACCCACACCCTGCATATCGTTTATTTTTGAAAAAGCAGCATCTTCCAAAGCATCAAACAATACAACCTGTCTTTCGACATATTGCACAATGCGAAACATTAAATCCAATTGCTGCTGCTCAGTATTGTATGTAGTATGGCGCGAAAAAAAATCTTCCAAAATTTGGTTTGGATTCATCCGTTTTTTGAATCCATCTTCACAGTTTGATTGCAGGAGCGACAGCAAGATGCCTGTTTTCTCAATGCGGTGAAAAGGCAACGATGTAAATAAACTGTTGTAGAGCTGGTAACGGAGTCCAACCTCTTTGGTAAACTTTGACAATTCATTAGACGAAAGTCCGCTCATGAGTCGATTTTATTGGGAAAACGAAAACGATCGAGTAATAAAATTAAATAAAAATCAACAATTCAGGATTTTTACTTAATTTTGTATCATCACAATGAAATCAGTCCACGACATATTCACCATTTACAACCCGCAGGCTACTGCGAAAACGACTGTTTTCACCACAACCACTACAACCCTTTAGGGGTTGAACGTTTCATATTACAATTGGGCTTTTAGCTGATCCGGGGACTTACTCCTGTTTTAAATTTTACGACCTACCATCAAATCGAATATGAAACTTATCAAAATTGAAGGATACATCCTTTCAAATGCTGAAAAAATTGAACAGATTGTGCAATCCATTGCGATGCTTGATCCAACAGAGCTGAATATCATGATTTCAGGCAATACAATACTTGAACAACAATTCAATGATCTTGCCAAAAAATCAATTGATATTTCATTTCAATTTTTAGATGAAACCAGCATCATTGAAAAAAATACATTGAATCTGATCAGGGACTTACTCCCTATTTCAAGACAAAGTGCCGCACTCAGTTTTGTGAAACAGCGTTTCAATGAATTAGAGGATCTCTGTAAAGGAATACAACTCTTGGGCGAAGCACCATCGAAAACACTTGAGGAAATAAACAAAATTCCCTCTGTTATTCTCTCCCACATTTTTTATGCTGTTTTAACCACCAAACGAGATGATGTCTCTTTCGAGGGCATAGGTCAAAAAAAGCAGATTCATATCATGCCGGCAGTATTAACAACCAACAGTCATTCACATATCAAACACAGATCATACAGTGATGTGGCATCAGCACATTTTGCCATTGCTCATGCTTGCAAAACAGTTAGCTTCTGGAAAAACAAGGATACCTATTACACAGCAGATCCTTTGATTGTAAAAAATGCAAAGCCAATTCAGCATTTAAGCTATGAAGAAGCCATTGAACTGCTGAATTATGATCAACAACTGATTGATCCCGTTGCACTTGAAATGTTGATAGATCAAGAATTAGAGGTTGAATTCATTCACACTGAAAAACCTGAATCAACTACTCGCATAAAAGGAAAATCGACATCTAACAAAGAGATTGTTACCGGCATTTCCTCCATGGATGAAATTTCATTGATCAATATAGAAGGAAGTGGAATGCTGGGTGTGCCCGGATTTGCAAAAAGAACTTTTTCAACATTATTTGATGCTGGCATCAACATTATTTTGATCTCTCAAGGTGTTTCAGAACATTCAATATGCGTCGGTGTAAAATCTAATACTGCAGAAAATGCGAGGATACAACTAGAAAATGTTTTTGCTGATGAAATAGCAAGCAATCATATCAATCCTGTTCAAATAGTCAGCCACGCTTCCATTATTGCCCTGGTTGGAGGAAACATGAAGAGGCATTCAGGTATCAGTGGTAGAATGTTCAATGCATTGGGCAAAAATGGAATCAATATCATGGCCATTGCACAAGGTGCGAATGAAAAAAACATATCTGCAGTAATCAAAACTTCAGATAAGCACAAGGCGTTGAATGTATTGCATGAAGCATTTTTTGAATACACCAGTAGAGAAATCAATGCTTTTATTATTGGAACCGGAAACGTTGGGAAAAAACTTATCAGTCAAATACAACAACAGTATGAACATATTTTAAACGCCCAAAACATCAAACTAAACATAGCAGGAGTATGCAACAGCAGAAATATGATCATCCAATCAGAGGGAATCAATCTTGCATCCTGGGATGGTGCATTGAAGTCAGGCGAAAAAGCAAATGTTGCAGAATTCTCAAAAAGAATGATTGCGCTGAACCTCAGAAATTCTGTATTGATAGACATGACCGCCAATGATCGTGTACCGGATATTTATACAGATGTCTTGAAAAAGTCAATGTCGATTGTTGCCTGCAATAAAGTAGCTGCATCTGACTCCTTCCAAAACTACTTGCATTTAAAGAAATTGGCATTGGAATACAATTGCAAGTTTCTGTTTGAAACCAATGTGGGCGCTGCACTTCCGGTTATTGGAACATTGAACGATATTATTAAAAGCGGAGACCAGATTCATAGCATTCAAGCAGTCCTTAGCGGAACCCTCAACTACGTCTTCAACAACTATGACGGTCAAAAACCGTTTGCGGAGGTAGTGAAAGATGCGCAAAAAGAAGGCTACACCGAACCTGATCCTCGTCTGGACTTGAGTGGAAAAGATGTCATGCGAAAAATCATGATTCTCGCAAGAGAGGCTGGCTATCCATTGGAGATGATTGACATCCAATGCCATCCTTTCCTTCCTGAATCTTGCATGATTGGCAGCGTTGATGATTTCTACAATGAAATGGAAATCCATGAAGCACACTTTCAAGCACTGCTGAAAGAAGCACAAGCAGCCAATTCGAAATTGAAATTCGTAGCAACTTTTCAAAATGGAAAGGCATCGGTAGGACTAGCACACATCAAACCTGAAAATGAAATGTATCATTTATATGGAAAAGACAACATTGTTTTATTCTTTACAGAAAGATACAAGGATCAGCCACTTGTAATCAAAGGTGCGGGTGCAGGTGCTGAAGTGACAGCCAGTGGCGTATTTGCAGATATTTTAAGAACCATCAACTGATACCATGAGCAAAACAATTCGGATAAAGTCACCTGCAACCATTGCCAATTTGGTTTGTGGTTTTGATATACTTGGACTCGCTGTTGAAGAGCCATATGACCTCATGACAATTGAACGAAGTGAGCATCCCGGTATTGAAATCGTACATCTTGACGACTATCATCTCTCAACCGTGCCTGCAGAAAATGTTGCAGGAGGAGCATTGCTGGCCATGTTGGAGGATGTTACAGATGCACCCGGGATCAAACTGACCATTGATAAAAAAATAAAACCAGGTAGCGGATTGGGATCAAGTGCAGCAAGTGCTGCAGGGGCAGTAATGGCTGCAAGCAAAATCATACAGCAGAAATTCACACAAGAGGATCTTATTCGCTATGCTATGTATGGTGAAAAAGTTGCAAGTGGTGTTAAACACGCAGACAATATAACTCCCTGCCTGATGGGCGGCGTAACATTGATCAGATCGATCAAGCCATTGGACATCGTTCCATTGCATAGTCCCGATTTGCACATTACAATTGTTCATCCCCAAATTGAAGTCAAAACATCAGACGCAAGACAGATTTTAAAAAAAGAGGTTCCGTTGAAACAAGCGATAAAACAATGGGGAAATATCGCGGGACTCGTTGCGGGATTTGAGAAAGGCGATTATGCATTGATAGGTCGCTCCCTCGAAGACGGAATCATTGAACCTGTTCGAAGCATCCTGATACCAGGATTTGATCAAGTAAAATTACTTTCCAAAGAGGCGGGTGCATTGGGAGGTGGAATTTCAGGCAGCGGTCCATCTCTTTTCATGCTGAGCAAAGATGATGCTACAGCAAGGGAGGTTGAACAGGTGATGAAAGATGTTTACACCAAAATAGGAATTGACTTTAAGACATATGTAACCAAATTGAACAAAGAAGGCATAAAAATCATTGATTGATTCATGAAATATTACAGCATCAATAATAAATCAGTCCTGGTTGATTTTAAACAGGCGACAATTGAGGGGCAAGCAGCGGACAAAGGCCTGTATTTCCCCACCGAAATTCCCAAATGGGAAAAATCATTTCTAAAAGAATTGAAAACCCTGAACAAGGTTCATATTGGATTTGAAATCATGAAACCCTATGTGGGTGAATCAATTCCTGAAGATCAACTTTGGAAAATTATGGAAGAAACACTTTCATTTGATTTCCCTTTGAAACAAATCAATCAAAATATTTCTATACTTGAGCTCTTCCATGGACCCACACTGGCATTCAAAGATTTGGGGGCAAGATTTCTGAGCAGGTGTCTCGGTTATTTCGCAAATTCAATTGGCAGAAAAATCAAAGTGCTGGTAGCAACCAGTGGGGATACAGGAGGTGCTGTTGCAGACGCCTTTTACAATGTGGAGGGTACTGAAGTGATCATCCTCTATCCCTCGGGGAAAGTAAGCAACGTTCAAGAGAAACAGCTTACAACAATGGGGGCTAATATTCATGCGCTGGAAGTGGAGGGTGACTTTGATGATTGTCAACTTCTGGTTAAAACTGCATTTGCTGACCCTGAGCTAAAAGAAAAATTGTTCCTCACCTCTGCCAATTCCATCAATATTTCCAGGTGGCTTTCCCAGCAGATTTACTATGCCATCGGAAAATCACAGTGGACCCATGAGGAGTCACCGATTGTATCTGTACCAAGTGGAAATTTTGGAAACATATGCGCAGGATTGCTGGCGCAAAAATCAGGACTCGAAATCAAACATTTTATAGCTGCTTGTAATCTGAACGATGTATTTACAAGGTATTTGGCAACAGGAAACTACGAGCCATCCTCTTCTCATGCAACCGTATCCAATGCCATGGATGTAGGCAATCCAAGTAATTTTGTAAGAATCACTGAATTGTATAACCACAATATTGATGAAATAAAAAAACATGTCAGCAGTAATTCTTTCAGCGACGATGCTACAGAGAAAACCATCAAAAATGTTTTTGAAAAACATCGTTATCTGCTTGATCCCCACTCGGCAGTTGCTTATCTGGGAATGGAAAAGCATATTGATCAATTTCCCAAAGACAAGGGAATTATACTGGGAACTGCACATCCTGTAAAGTTCCCATCGGTGGTTGAGCGGGTAACACAACAAGAAATTCCCATACCCGTTCAGGTAGAAAAAGTGATAAAAAAAGATAAAAACGCTATGCGCGTAGCACCTAATTTTGCGCAGATAAAGTCCCTGATCCTTCAAATCCTACAATAACATGGCCAGTATCAGACATATACAGCAAGAGGACAATGCTACAATCGCTTCCATCATCAGAGCTTGTTTGGAAGAATTCAATGCCAATAAATGTGGTACTGTTTACTTCGACGAATCTACCGATCACTTATATGAATTGTTTCAAACACCCCTATCCATTTACTACATAGCAGAGGAAAACGGGAAAATAGTGGGCGGGGGTGGAATTTTCCCCAGCAAGGGACTTCCATCCGACACATGTGAATTGGTCAAGATGTATTTATTGCCAGAAGCAAGAGGAACCGGATTAGGAGCTGCCATCATCAATAAATCAATCGAATTTGCTCAGCAAGAGGGTTTCAAGAGAATTTATCTAGAATCCATGCCTGAGCTCAAAAGAGCGATCAGCGTGTATGAAAAATTTGGATTTGAATACATATATGAACCCATCGGTGAAACCGGTCACCATGGATGCGATGTATGGATGACAAAAAATATTTGATCAATTTACTTTGATCACTTCATAAATTGGACTGAACAGATAAATCCTCCCCGTTTGTAATTCAACTGCTTTGATGCGTTTTCTAATTTGTTCTTCCCGTCTGAACTGTCGTCCGTTTTTGGTTTGGAATATTTCCCCAGGAAGAATTTGTTCCACCAATAGATGACCTTCTTTAACTTGGTCATAATTTCTAAGCACACGCATCAGTGCATCATCGGCGCAGGAGCTTGCAGCAGGACTTTTCAGCGACGCAGACAATTGCTGTTTGATATCTGAAGGAAAAACATCACTCTGTAGAAAATGCTTCAACAACTCAGCAAATTGCAACTTCCATTCCTTCCCATGGGATTGCACACGATGCCCGAACTTTTCAAATGTTATCAGATGTGCCAATTCGTGTAAAAGAGTGATTAGAAAAGCATATGCATTGAGATTGCCATTGACTGATATCCGATGGGATTTACCGGGTATTGCATTTCGGTAATCACCCAATACTGTTGTGCGTGATCTGGTTATGGTCAGGTGCACTTTATAGTGCAATAAAAAAGGCTCAACCATTTGATAGGTGCCGGATGGCAAAAATTCGGACAATGCAGATATAGCAACTTCTTTCTTTGACATTTCAGTCCTTTCGAAACAATGACATAAGTCCCCTTACCTCCAAAAACATGTAAAACAGATAAATAAAAAGACAACCGATGATTCCATTTGAATTCATCTGCTTTCCTGCCCATTTGGAGTATACAACCACGATGAGCACAGATAATACCATTTTAATCAAAAAAGATCCATATACCGAAGATGTAAATTGTATGGTGGATTTGGACTTGGCACCGGCTGACATGAACCAATAAGACAACAATGTAAGAATGCATATAAAAGCATTCCCAATCAACAAGATATTGGGATCCGTTTCAATGGAAATAAATGGACGATAGAAAATCACAGTAAAAATATTTACCAGCAAAAACAACCAGATGATTGGACGCAGGGGTTTCGGTATCATTGCTTTCGGTTTGTTTCAAATATCAGTTTTACAAGAATAAGAACAATCACCAACAAAGGCAATACCCAAATCAACACAGCTGTTGCGAAACCAAGCCAATGATCCAGTTTCCATCCCAAGGCCATCATGATTGCGATGGATGCAAATATTTGTCCTCCTAAAGACAGGTATTTCACCCAGGATTGATCTTTGCGTGGCTCTTTTTCCAAGAAAATTTATTTATTCGGGTGTTTGCTCAAGATTGGGAATGGAGATAACTGCCGTATCCAAGTTCATCTCAGCCTTTCCAGAAATGATGTTTCGGACATTTTCCCAATAAAGCTCTCTGTTCTTTATGTATGTCTCGAGCGAATCCGTCTTGATTTTCAGATTTGTAAGTTCTTTTCGTTCTGCCTGACTGCCATATCCGGGAATATAAAATTTTAATGGCGTAAAACTGATCAGCGCCGTTGTGAGTCCAACGAGCAACACAAAAACAAAACAAGAAAGCACATACACACTCAAGCGTGTCAATTTGAATGTTATGATTTCTTCATATGTATGATCATTCATGATGATCAACCTGTATCGGTTGGTCAACCGCTTGAATGTACTCTGTTTTATTTCATTTTCTGCCATTCAACAATTTTAACCTGAATCTTAGCTTAAAGTTACTGCTAATTCCTCAATCGCTTACTTTTCTATTCGATACAGAAATCTTAGTTTTACCCATCGGATGCTGAATTTCAAAAAAAGATGGAACCCATGGCCTTGTGCACTCCTGCTGCTGTTTGGCATGTTATCAACCAATGTCCTGCAAGCACAGGTGAATATCACATTTGATTTAAAAAAACCCAAGAACTACGAAAACAGAAAGCTTCCCTCAGAGCTCACACCCGATAAAAAAATTGGGCCCATCAAAAGACTCAAAGAAAACACCTTTTCACACTATAATTTCTATTTTAATTCAAACCAAAAAATCCAAAAAATCATTGCCTCAGCAAAACAGGCACACAAGGATACCTTCAATACCCTTTTGTCTTTTTTCAACTATGACCTGAATGCAACTGCCCAGCAGCAGCAAGAACTGGATTCTGTTGTCATCAAGGTAAACAATGGCGTTTTATTGCATGATCTGCGGAACGACTGGGTGGATGATTTGTATTTTTTAATGGGACAATCCTACTTCTTTCAAAAGAAGTTCGACTCTGCGTATGATGTATTCCAATATATCAACTACAATTTTCAACCCAAGGAAAAATCTGAGAGGGGATTTGAAAAAACCATTGGCTCCAATATCAACAACAGCGGCAATGTATATACCATTTCATCAAAGGAAACTGGACTGGGTGGACACAAGCCCATCAGAAATGAAACCTTGCTGTGGATCATCAGAACGCTCATGGAGCAGGACAATGATGATGATGCAAGGGGTATGATTGAAACACTGGTCAGGGACATTGATTTCCCCAAGCGACTCCAACCTTTCCTGTTTGAATTAAAATCATATTGGTTTTATAAAATACAACAATATGATTCCTCTGCAAGATTCATGGAGCTGGCCATTCCGGTATGTGTCAATAAACAGGAAAAGGCCCGGATGTATTTTCTCATTGCCCAATTGTATGCAAAAGCCAATGATCGGGAAGCAGCCAATGAATCTTTTGAAAAATCTGTTGCGCTTACCACCGATCCAGTGATGGCTGCCTATGCTAAAATTTATCAGATCAGCCTGGCGTCTGATAAAAAAGACAGAAACGAGAAAATAGAAGAAGATGTCAAAGCCCTGGTAAAATTGGCGAGCAGGGAGAAATACATATCATACAGACCCATCATTTTTGCAGCTGCCTCAGAAATGGAACTATCCAGAGACAGTATTAACAGGGCCATACAGCTGCTGGAATCGAGCAACAAATACAATTCAAATGACCAGGAACTGAAGTTAAAAAACAACCTGACGATTGCCACACTTGCATTTGCGAATAAAAAATATGAGCTGTCTAAAAAATATTTCGACAGCACATTAAATACACAACCTGGATTCACGAAAGAAATTGAATTGAAGAAATCAATTGTTACAGATCTCGCAAACGCACTTTCAATCATAGAAAAAGAAGACAGTTTACAGATGATTGCCGCAATGCCCGAAAAACAACGCGAGATATACATCAAAGAATTGCTGAAAAAATTGCGCAAAGAAGAAGGATTGAAAGTAGACAACAGCAACACAGGACTTACATCAAGAAAAAATAATTTACTGGAAGATCAGGCGGCAGATCTTTTTCAGACACAAGACAAGTCAGGCGAATGGTACTTCAACAATCCCACCCTGAAATCACAGGGAAGCATTGCGTTCAAAAACAAATGGGGGAACAGAAGCAATGAGGACAATTGGAGGAGAAGCAATACAGGAAGTGCAATGACAGGAATAAAAAGACAAAATAACCTAGACAATCTTTCCAAAGACGACCAAGACAGTAAAAGTACACCCACAGAAATCAATGTTGAACTGCTTGCAGACAATTTGCCAACCAGTTCAGATAAATTGCTTGCATCCAATGCAAGAAAATCAGGCGGCATAAAAATATTGAGCGCCTTGTACAAAGACAAGCTTGGTGATTACAAGGAATCCATATTTTGGAATAAGCAGCTACTGAATATTGAAACTGATTCTGCAAGCATGATACAGGCCTATTTTGATCTGGCATTCTGCTATAAACAGCTTGACAGCACGGAACAGGCGAATTTTTATGCTGCACTGCTGAAAAAATTCTCCCCAGATGGGCCGTTGACAAAGATGCTGCTGAACCCAACCAAGACTGAAAAGCAGGATAAAACGAAAACAATCGCAGTAGAAAAAGCCTACAATGAAATCTACAATCAATTCATCAGCGGTGAGTTTGGCAAGGCGCTGACAAATAAAAAACAGGCTGACTCTCTCTATGGCGAAAGTTACTGGACTCCTCAGTTATTATACATTGAGGCCGTGTATTATATCAAAGAGCGGAAAGACAGTTCAGCCATAGCAACCCTGTCCAATCTTGAAAAAATTGCACCGAATTCACCCCTCGCATCAAAATCAATTGTATTGAGAGAAGTGCTGAAAAACAGAGATTCGATTGAAGCACAACTGAAGGCCATGAAGGTAACCAGAATGAAAGATGATGAACCGGAAGTTGTTGACACCAGACCTGCCATTGCTCCGAAAAGAATGATTCGCGACGACAACAATTTACTGAAAATTGACTCTTCAAAACTGGTTAAATCCACTGAAGAGAAACCCATCATACCATCTGCCTATCAATTTGATCCCAAAGAACCATATGGAGTACTCATGTTGATGAATGGAGTAGACATTGTATATGTAAACGAAGCGAAAAGAGCATTGACCAGGTATCACACTGAGAAATATTTTTCAAAAACATTTTCTATAAGGAATGATAAAATCGGTGATACACCCTACATTCTCATCAGCCTCTTTGCTGATGCTGCAGAGGCAGTCAGTTATGTAGAGAAAATAAAACTCATTTCAACCAAAGAAGTTTTTCCTTGGTTGCCCGCCGATAAATACAGCTTCTATATTGTGTCTCCAGGAAACTTAAAAAAGATGCTGGAAGACAAAGAGACCTTGAAATACATTGAGTTTTTGAAAGCACAATTTCCAGGAAAATTTTAGGCAATTGTTTTAAAATAATCATTCATCTTTTGATTAGCTTTACTGCATGGCGCTGAATGAGAAAAAATCAAATGAACCCTCCAAGGCTGTCAGCATTTTCTGGAAAATATTTCTATATGCCTGGGGTGCTGTTTTCCTGCTGATTTTTCTGATTTATGTAGGACTTTTCGGAAAACTTCCCTCGATTGAAGAGCTGGAGAATCCATCGCTCATGTCATCCTCTGAAATCTATGCAGACGATGGTACCCTGATGGGTAAATTTTATCTGAAAGACAGAATCAATGTCAAATACCAAGATATTTCTCCTTTTGTCATCCGTGCACTGATCGCAACAGAGGATGAGCGATTCTATGATCATTCCGGCATCGACATCAAAAGTCTGGTGAGGGCCATCGTATTTCTTGGAAGAGAAGGCGGAGCGAGCACCATTACACAACAAACTGCGAAAGCATTGCTTGGTCAGCAAAGCCGTAAGAGTGTTACCCGAGTAATCGAAAAATTGAAAGAGTGGATTGTAGCCATCCGTTTGGAAAAGAATTTCACCAAAGAAGAAATTATTACGCTTTACCTGAACATGGTCAATTATGGTGAAGAAACCTATGGGATTCGCAATGCGGCCAAGACCTATTTTCAAAAAGAACCCGGACAATTGGCGGTTGAAGAAGCGGCTGTATTGGTTGGAGTGCTGAAAGGATCAACCAGGTACAATCCACGCAGAAATCCAAAAGCAGCAATGTCTCGTCGCAATACTGTGCTGGATCAAATGGTCAGAAATGATTTCCTCACAAAAGATGAAGCGAAATCACTGAAAATGGCTCCTATTCAGTTGAAATATTTGAAAATGGATGAGAATGCTGGTATCGCACCTTATTTCAGAGAGATGCTCAGAGAAGATCTCAAAGAATGGTGCAAGCAAAATGAAAATCCAAAGACTGGTGAACCTTATGACTTATACCGTGACGGACTCAAAATATTTACTACCATCAATCCAAAGATGCAAGAGTATGCTGAAATAGCTGTATACAGGCACATGCAAAATCTGCAGAAAGTTTTCAGCAATCAGTACAATATCAAAGACGGATCTGTTTGGAAATCGAAAGAAGGAAAAGCAGTATTGGACGCTGCCATCAAGCAAACCGATAGATGGAAAAACTTAAAAGAGGAAGGAATCGAGGAAGATGAAATCAGAAAAATTTTCACCGAGCCCGTCAACATGAAAGTATTTTCATGGAATGAGAAGAGAGAAAAGGACACCTTGATGTCTCCAATTGATTCAATTCGTTACCATAAACAAATCATGCAAATTGGTTTACTCTCCATAGATCCTCTGACGGGTGAAGTAAAAGCATGGGTGGGAGGAAGCAATTTCAAACGCTTCAAATTTGACCACGTAAATATCAAAACGAAACGACAAGTAGGCTCTACTTTTAAACCGCTTCTTTATACATTGGGTGTCAAAAATGGTTTCAAGCCGGAAACAGAATTGCCCAACGGTCCCATTGATATGGGTGGTAAAATGATAGATGGAACAGGCGGACCCATGGCAGTATGCCTTGCCCTATCCAAAAATCCCGGTGCTGTATATCTCATCAACACACTTGGCGTGAAGAAAACCATTGAATTTGCGAAAGAGTGTGGCATCGTGAACAACATTCCTCCCTATCCATCGATTGCATTGGGGTCTGCAGATTTATCGCTGATTGAAATGGTACAGGCATTTAGCATGTTTCCTGGCAGAGGGTTCAATGTAAAACCATATTATATCAGCAGGATTGAGGACAGGAACGGAAACGTACTTGCTTCATTCAGAACACAAACCAAGGAGGTGATCAGTGAATCGGAAGCATACATCATGACCAAGATGTTGCAAGGAGTGGTTGATTTTGGCACCGGCAGTTCATTGAGATGGGCATATGGAGTGAACAATGAGGTTGCTGGAAAAACCGGTACCACCAATGACAATGCTGACGGATGGTTCATCGGATTCAGTCCACAGCTTTTATCCGGCGTATGGGTTGGATGCGATGATCCATTTTTAAGAATGCTGTATACAGCTGGCGGATCTCAAATGGCGATGCCGGCATGGGCATATTATTACCAACAGGTTTTCAATGACAGAACACTCAACATAGACCCCAATGCGAGGTTCAGTCCACCTGCCAATATGCAAAACGAAATGCTGTTCAACATTGATTCGTTGAAAAATGCTGAAGAAATTCTACCGATTGAAGGCGAAGAGGGATACAAGCAGGATGAGTTGGTAGAAATTCCAATCAGCTCAGGAAAAGAAAAAGTGGTGACAGAATCTCAAAAATTTGAGGACCCTTCAACGACCAGCGGGACTCCAAAATCAACTCCTCCCATCCCTGCTGACCAGCAAAAACAAATCAATCCTGCAGATACATCAAAAAATAAAAAAGCAGTGCCCAAAAAAGCAAACGGTAAGATCTAATTTGCTGAAGCAGATTTTATTTCTGGAGGTTTTACGACCACAACACTCACTTTGATGATTCCACTTCCGGTATATCCTAACTTTTTGGCAGCACCAGTTGGCAAATCAACGATGCGGGGATTGCGGTGATGCAAACGGTCATTGACTCTAACAACAATCGACTTTCCATTTCTCAGGTTGGTAATCCTCACCTTGGTGCCAAAGGGAAGTGTATTGTGCGCACATGTCATTTTATGTTGACTGAATACCTCTCCGCTGGCTGTTTTTCTTCCCACAAATTTGTCAGCATAATAACTGGCAACGCCAACGGCTGAATCAACAACTGCCACTTGTCTGTAGTTTACTTTTTGCTGTGCATGTGTTTGCAAAAAGGATATCAAAATGACGCCAGTCAATATTGCAAGAAATGGTCTTACTGGCATAATAAATGTTTAACTTCATGCAAAGCTAGCTGATTAGCTTTAAGTATCGTGTTAAAAAAACAAATTGCTAATTATCAATGCATTAAATGAAATTTCATAGATGTGAAAAAATACATTTCGATACTTTTTCTTTTTCTGTTGTCCACCCATGCATCCCGGTCACAACAAAGTGAATTGGTAGAATTGAAAGATCTGATACCCCATCTGAAATTTGATTTAAAATATGCGTCCGACGAAAATTTCACCGGAAAAAGAGTCTACCCCAGCAATACCCGTTCAACGTATCTCGTCAGGGAAGCAGCACAGTCATTAAAAAACATAGCGATAGAACTGGAGGGGAAAAACCTGGGACTCCTCATCTGGGATGCATACAGGCCATATAGGGCAACGGTCAAATTCTGGAGAATGATACACGATGAAAGATATGTCGCGAATCCCACAAAAGGAAGCGGACACAATCGGGGCATTGCAGTAGATCTTACCCTTTATGAAATAAGCACCGGGCAAATGCTTGAAATGCCCACGGGATTTGATAATTTTAGTGACACAGCCCATCATGATTTTATGATGTTGGCTGAAAAGAAAATCATGAACCGATTCCTACTGAAAAATGTCATGGAAAAACACGGATTCACATCACTCGAAACAGAGTGGTGGCACTACGCATGGTCCAATGACAAGAACTACCCCATCATGAATACCTCATTTAAAAAACTCAATCGACATCGATGATATTAATGAATAAAAATATCATCGTAGCAGGCGGCTCCAGCGGGATCGGATTGGCTGCAGTAAAACATTTCATTGCACAAGGCGCCAATGTAGTTGGAATAGGCAAAAACAGCGAGGATGGTCTACCCCATGCCAGCAATCAGTTGCAGTGGATATTTGGTGATCTCAGAAAAGAGGACACCATTCAACAGGCCATCAAAATCTGTATTGACCATTACAAGCAAGTAGATGGATTGCTGCACGTTGCCGGTGGTAGCGGAAGAACTTTTGGTGATGGTCCACTGCATGAGCTAACCGAAGAAGGCTGGGAAAAAACCATCCAACTCAATGCAACCACTGCCATGCTAACCAACAGGGCAGTCATCAACGTCATGTTGCATCAAAAACAACCAGGATCCATTGTCAACATTTCCTCTGTGCTGGCTTCCCATCCCTCCTCCCATTTTTTTTCAACCCATGCCTATGCGGCTTCTAAAGCAGCCATCATTGGATTGTCAAAAAGCGCAGCTGCGTATTATGCTGAAAAAAATATTCGCATCAATGTCCTGTCACCTGGCTTGGTGGACACCCCCATGGCAGCAAGGGCGAAGGGCAATGAATCGATCATGGAATTTATAAAGACCAAACAACCATTGGATGGAGGCAGGATCAGCCAGCCTGGCGATATTGTGGGAATGGCAGCCTTGCTGCTCTCTGATCAAACTTCATTCATCACCGGACAAGAAATTACCATTGACGGAGGCTGGTCCATCAGCGATGGCCAATATAAATAATCATCCATGCAAGCAATAGGAATTGATCTGGGCGGAACAAGAATCAAAGGAGTGTTGATCAACAGAAATGGCAAGATCCTGGAGGAACTTGTTAAAGACACATTGCTGTCTAATGAAATCTGGAAGCAGGATGTACAGAAGGTTTACGAAACGCTTGCAGGATCTGCCACTGAGCAATATGTTGTTGGATTGAGCGCTCCTGGAATTCCAAATCAAATCAACACTGCAATAGCATTTCTTCCCAACAGATTGGAAGGAATTGAGGGATTTGTATGGAAGGAATTACTCGGAGCTGACACCTTTGTTATGAATGATGCCATTGCCGCATTATCTGCTGAAGCGTCCTTTGGATCAGCCAGCAACTGTGAAAACGCTGTGTTGATTACGATTGGCACTGGCGTAGGTGGAGCCATTCTAATCGACAAAAAAATTTATCAGGGGGCTTTTCAGAAAGCAGGACACATCGGACATATGTCTGTTGATATGGAGGGTGATCCTGATATATGCGGGATGCCCGGCAGCCTGGAGGAGGCAATCGGCAATTACTCAATTGCAAAAAGAAGCAACGGAAGATTCAACGATACATTGGAACTCTTAGATGCCATGAGAGCAAATGACTCAACTGCTTCGGCGATTTGGCAGAAATCCATCAAGGCACTGGCTGTGAGCATTTCCTCCATCAGCAATATTTTATCCCCCGAAAAAGTTGTTTTGGCTGGTGGAATTACAAAGGCTGGTGATCTATTGATGGAGCCTTTGCGTACATTCATGGATAGTTTTGAATGGAGACCCGGTGGCAAAAAAATATCAATAGAACTGGCAACATTCAGTGATAAAGCAGGTGCCATTGGTGCGGCTGCTTTCGCCCTCAATAAAATCGAATAAAATGAGTGAGATTGAACAATACATTGAGAAAAGCAAACACATTTTACATGCGGTTTCTTTACAGGAGACTGCAATGGAAGAGGCAGCAAACTTATTTGCAGCCACCATTCTGTCCGGGAGAATGGTTCATGTATTTGGCTCTGGACACAGCAGAATCATGGTTGAAGAGATGTGGCCCAGATATGGATCATTTCCAGGATTCAATCCAATCGTGGAGCTGTCCCTCACCTTCCACAACTTGGTTGTTGGCGCAAACGGTCAACGACAGGCTATGTTTCTGGAAAATGTCAGCGGACTGGCAGAACGAATTTTGAGAAACTACCAATTGTCTGATAAAGACAGTGCATTGGTTATTTCATCAAGCGGAACCAATATCGTGCCGGTTGAAATGGCAGAATTGTTTCAAAAAAATGGCATCAAAGTTGTAAGCATCATCACGAAAGCACATTCCGAGGCAAGCAAAAGCAAACGGAAAGACGGAAAAAAATTAGCTGACTTCTCGAATATTATCCTAGACACTGGTGCACCGATGGGTGATGCAATGATTCAGATTGCAAATCTTGAAACTCCTGTATCGCCAGGCTCAACTGTTGGAGGTGTTGTGATCATCAATTCCATCAAAGCAGCAGTTGCGTCCATCCTCACAAAAGCTGGACAACCACCAACTGTTTTATCTGCAGCCAATAAAGTTGGTGAACAAAAAGCAATCGATCTCTTTGAAAAAGCCTACGACGAACACGCAAGCAGACTATCTAAATTATACGATTTCTAAAATTCAATTATGCAACCGATACCCATCAGAACCACCGTTGTTGGAAGTTACCCTTTTCCGGGGTGGCTGGAATTTTCCACGAATCACTTATCATCCTTTGGCGCAGCAGATATCGAGGAAATGGCCAACGACGCTGTAATTGCAGCAATCCATGATCAGATGCAAGCTGGATTGGATGTGATCACAGATGGTGAACAAACCAGATTTGATTTCAACTTGTCATTTTACGGATTCATCAAAGGCATTGAGCCCAATCATAACGAAACAAGGAGATTCGGTCCACCTGCACACGACCAAAGAGGTAAACACAGCATCACAGATACCCTTACTGCACCCAACGGACTCGGAGCGGTGAAGGAATTTGAACGATTGAAAAAACTGGCTCCAACAGGACCAACCCTCAAATGCAGCCTGCCTGGCCCATATACACTCAGCGGCCGTTTGCTCCCGAATAAAACATACAAAGACAGGTGGGAAATCACTTATGCCTTGATGCCCATTATTCAAAATGAATTGAAAGCACTTGTCGAGGCAGGTTGTACCGAAATCACGCTGGACGAACCCTCGATGAGTTGCTATGCTTATAAAGAAGATACCAAAAAGTTTGTGAAGATCTTCAATGATACAGTAGCTGGATTGAGCGGAAAATGCCGACTCTCTACGCATCTGTGTTTCGGAAATTTTAAAGGAAGACCGGTAGGATTCAGGAGTCTTCAACCCATGCTGCCGGATTTTCTGGATATGAAAGTAGATGAGATACATATTGAAATGGCAAACAGAGAATTTGCAGAGATTGAACTACTGGCAGCATTTGCAGAGAAAATGGATGTTTCAGTCGGAATCATTGATGTAAAAAATTATTACATCGAAACAGTGGATGATGTGAAGCAGAGAATTAAAAAATGTCTTGCATATGTACCCAAAGACAAACTCTCTGTTGCACCCGACTGCGGACTGAGCCAAACAGCAAGATGGGCTTCCAAACAAAAGTTGATCAACATGGTTGAAGGAGCGAGACAAATGCGATAATCAATGATCAGGGCATTTAAAAAGGACGAGGAATTATTGAAGGATATCCAAGCGATGAATCCATCTACCAATGAAGTTACATTGTGGTGGCTGGGACAATCCGGATATCTGATTCAATACAAAGACAAAAGAATACTTATAGATCCTTATCTCTCAGATTCGCTCACAATAAAATACCACAATACAGACAAGCCACATGTAAGAATCAGTGAAAGAGTTATTGATCCATCTATCTTGCCAACCATCGATTTCATTACATCCAGCCACAATCATACCGATCACTTGGATGCAGCCAGCATCAATCCGGTATTAAAAAATTCGCCCAGATGCAAGCTGATTGTTCCTGAGGCAAACAGAAGTTTTGTTGCCGACCGATTGAAAATAGATCCCGACTATCCAATTGGACTGAATGCAGGAGAATCATTTGAAGAGAACGATATCAGTTTTCACGCCATACCAGCCGCTCACAACGAGCTGGATAAAAATGAAAAGGGACAATATCTATACCTGGGATACATCATTCGTTTGGGTTCATTTACCATTTACCATTCGGGAGATACATTGTATTACGAGGGTATGGAAAAATGGATTATTCCATTTAATCCGTCTATTGCGCTGCTTCCCATCAATGGCAATGATCCCTCCAGAAAAGTTGCAGGAAATTTAAACGCAACCGAGGCAGTCACACTTGGGAAAAAATGCAACTTACCTGTTGTCATTCCCTGCCATTATGATTTATTTGCATTCAATACGGCTGACGTAAATGAATTCATTGCAGAGGCCAAAAAGTCCTCTCAAGGTTATTGCGTATTGGAACTTGGAGGAAGAATTTCCTCGAATGAAATTTAATACAGTCTTTTGATCAATTGCTCCCTCATCATCAAGTCAACCAATACCATGGCCGTAACTCCTTCCAATACTGGTGGAACGCGCAATGCTATGCACAGATCATGTCTTCCCCTAACTGCGAATGACTCGACCTGGTTGGATTCCCAGTTCAGTGTTTGTTGTTCTTGAGGTGTTGATGATGTGGGTTTGATGGCAATCTTGAATTGCAATTCGTTCCCATTGGTAATACCGCCTACAATACCGCCTGCATGATTGGTTGCAGTCTTTCCTGCAGCATCCACGATTGCATCATTGTGCGCAGAGCCAAACATGTTGGCTGCTTGAAAACCGGTACCAAATTCTATTCCGCGGACAGCAGGAATGGAAAAGACTGCATGCGATAACAATGACTCAACTGAGTCAAAAAACGGCTCTCCGAGTCCCAGTGGAAGTCCTTGTACATTGCAGGCAACAATTCCTCCAACAGAATCTTTTGCAACAATTCCTTTCTGAAGTCCTTTTTCCAAATCAGTCTCCCCTGCAATAGAAACTACTTCAGCGATGACTTCGATATTTTTCAATATTTTTTTTGCTACCACTCCAGCTGCTACCAAACAAAGCGTCAATCGTCCGCTAAAATGCCCGCCACCTCTGTAATCTTCAAATCCTCCAAACTTTTTATTGGCAACAAAATCTGCATGTCCGGGTCGGGGTACTGCCCGCTGTTTTTCATAATCTCCCGATCGGGTATTCTTGTTTTCAAATAAAAGTGTCAGCGGTGCTCCCGTTGTTTTCCCATTGAACACCCCACTTTTAAAAAGGGGCAAATCTTCTTCTTGTCTGGGTGTAGTACCCTTTTGCATACCTCCTTTTCTTCTCTCGGTATCTTTTACAAAATCCTCAACAGAAAGGGGCATGCCTGCGGGACATCCATCAATCACTACACCAACACTCTCGCCATGAGATTCGCCAAATATGCTGACTGTAAATAGTTTTCCAAAATGATTCATAGTCGATAATTATTGTTCAATATGTATGGCTGCCCCCAATGCCATTAAATCATTGTAAAAGGCAGGATATGATTTGTTGATAGCTTCCGCATCATCTATCTGCACAATACCATCCGCTGTGAGTCCAGCGACAGCAGCTGCCATCGCAATACGGTGATCATGATGTGAATGGACCCTGCATGATTTGATTTGACTACCTCCATAAATCAACATATCATCACCTACCAGATCAATCTGAACACCCAGCTTACCAAATACTTCCTGTAAAGTCAATGCTCGATTGCTTTCCTTATGGGTCAGCCTGCTTGTTCCTTTGATGCGTGTGATGCCCTCGCAATGGGCAGCCAATGCAACAAGAGGAGGAAATAAATCAGGGCATTCTGTTGCATCAAATGCAAAAGCCTTTAAAGCGGCAGGACAAACATTGTATACTCCTTCGTTGTATTGTACTGTAGCTCCTGCATCTGTGATCGCTTCTAAAATTTTTTTATCGGCTTGTACAGAATCTGGTTGCATTCCCTTGATTTCAATTTGATGGGAGATGGCACCTGCAACGAATAAAAAAGCTGCTCCACTCCAATCCCCTTCTACAGAATAATCTATATCACCCTGCTTGTATGTATGATTTGATTCATCAAAATAAAAAGAAGCATAATTTTTTACCTGTGGTTGCTTCATGCCAAAAGCCTTGATAACCCGAAGGGTCATATCGATGTACGGCTTGCTTTTCAGATCAATCACTTTAATTTCTACATCGACCGGATGAGAGGCGGCATAGGCCATAAGGAGACCGGTAAGGAATTGAGAACTCAAACTTCCATCGACGGTAATGTTCGAAGGTTTCAGTGGACCCTTTATGTTCAGTGGAAGTTTTCCATTGTTTGATGTGATTTCAATACCCAACTGAGGAAATATTTCATCAAAAAAATGCATAGGGCGACTGACAAGTGACCCCACTCCTGAAACAAGCAGACGCTTATCGCTCAATGCAGCAATCGGAGTAAACATCCGTATTCCCAATCCGCTTTCCCCGCAGTTGATATCATGCTCAGCAGGATAGACTCCTTTGCTCTCAATCACTATCGTATCCCGTAAATCCTTCACATCCGCACCAAGCTTGGAGATCACATCAAGTGCAGCCAAATCATCATTGCTTCTACCTGGATGATGGATGATTGTTCGTCCACGGTGCAACAAAGCCGCTGCACATGCCCGCTGCATATCACTCTTTGATCGAGGAGACAATATGCTGCCACTGATGCTGGATGGGTGAACGTATGCGATCATGTCGTCTATTTATTTAGCTGTGTATAAGCTGAAACATGTTTTTGGAGTTGATTAAGCTTTATTGGATGTACCACTCCCTTTCCTATTCTGTCAAGCAGAATGAAATGCATGGTATTGCTGACACGTTTTTTGTCCATCACCAATACATTGAAAACTCTATCAGCGTCAAATGATGCGAAAGTTGGCAATTTATACTGGCCTAACACCTGAATAATTTCAGACGACTTTTTCAATCCAGTGATTTTTTCAGATAGCCAAGCTGCAAATACCATTCCTAAAGCCACTGCCTGTCCATGCGTTAAATCATATTGTGTTTCCAATGCATGTCCCAATGTATGTCCAAAATTAAGCAGCTTTCGGTCTCCCTTTTCAAACTCATCCTTTTTAACAACTGCCAGTTTCATGGAAACATTTTTTGCAACAATGGAGGCGAGAAGTTTTTTGTCTTTTTTAATCTTATCCAATGAATAGTTTTTCAACAAATCAAACAAGCGGTTATCAAATATGCAGGCATGTTTGATGATTTCTGCAAATCCATTGGACCATTCTATTTCCGGCAGCGTTTTTAAAAAACTGTAGTCGTACAGGAGAAAGGAAGGCTGACGGATAGATCCGACAAGGTTTTTGTATGCACCTACATCCACACCGTTTTTACCTCCAATAGATGCATCTACCATGGCGAGCAATGTTGTAGGAACAAAACCAAATCGAATTCCTCGCATGTAAATAGATGCGACATAGCCAGTCAGATCTGTGATGACACCACCTCCCACTCCGATCAGGGTGGTGGAGCGATCAGCTTGAAATTCAATCAACTGCTCAATGATTGCATCTGCGGTGAGCTGGATCTTGTATTGCTCACCTGGCTTGAGCGTGATGACGTTCCAATTTTTAAACTTAGCCCTGTGCGTTGAAAAAATATTTTCATCCGTCACAATCACTGCATTCTTCTTGTCAACCAATTTGGTCAATAAATTGAATGATGCGTCCAAATAAATGTCGACTTTCCCGCTCGATAAAACTTGTTGTATCTTTTTCATTGAATCAATCGTTCATGATTTTATTCTGTCTGTTGATGCTTTCCATGTGAACAGCATCCATGTATTTCTGAACAAACTCAGCACTCAAGCCCAATTTAGAACCTTTGCTGGTTGCTTTTTCCAGGATCTCGTTCCAGCGGGAAGTTTGAAGGATCGTTACATTGTTGTTCTTTTTGTATTCACCTATTTTTTCAGCAATGTTCATGCGTTGTCCGATCAACTGCATCAATTCATCATCGATGTGGTTGATTTGCTCACGCAGTTTATCAAGTGCTGCATGGAATGTGGGTGAAGGAACATCCTCTTTTCTCCATATGATGTTGTCGAGCATTTCAGCCAGCACTTCTGGAGTAATCTGTTGTTTTGCATCGCTCCATGCATTGTCAGGATCGATATGGCTTTCAATCATCAGTCCATCGAACTCAAGATCGATTGCCTTTTGTGCAGTTGTTTGCAAAATATCTCTTCTTCCACAAATATGTGAAGGATCGTTGATGATAGGCAATTCAGGCATGCGGCGTTTCATTTCAATGGCAAGATGCCACATGGGCGCATTGCGAAACTCTGTATTACCGTATGCGGAAAAACCGCGGTGTATCAATCCAACCTGCTTGATGCCCGCTCTTGAAATTCTTTCAACAGCACCCTGCCACAATTCAAGATCGGGGTTGATTGGATTTTTGATCAGTACTGGAACGTTCACTCCTCTGAGGGCATCTGCCACTTCTTGAACACTGAATGGATTGACAGTGGTTCTTGCACCAACCCACAACACATCCACGTCAAATGTCAGTGCATCTTCAACTTGCTTTCCGGTAGCTACTTCAACTGTTGTGGGGAGTCCGGTTAATTTTTTTGCCTGTTGCAACCATGGCAGTCCCTTTGCTCCAATACCTTCAAACATACCAGGCTTTGTGCGAGGTTTCCAGATACCTGCACGCAACATATCTACTTTACCAGTATTGGCAAGTCGCTGTGCAGTGGCCAATACCTGTTCTTCGGTTTCTGCGCTGCAGGGACCGGAAATGATAAGCGGACGTTTGTTCCAAGCTGTTTGAACGGCTGATTGCTGTGTTTGTTGAGAAGTTTCCATTGTCTAAAATTAAAGCTTAAATAAAGTGTTTGGTTATTGTATGATTCTTTTGATTTGATTGGCCTGCGACATCAGCTCCTTTAGATAATCCCAGTTTTCTTTTTCCAAGCAGGACTTAAACTTGCGCAATTGACTGATATGCTCATTCAAGACGTCCAGCACATTCTCCTTGTTCTGCATCAGGATGGGCGTCCACATATCTGGATTGCTCTTTGCCAATCGAACAGTACTTTCAAATCCCGCACTTGCCATCTCAAATATAGCCTTGTCCTCGCGTTCTTTTTCAAGCACTGTATTGGCCAGTGCAAATGATGTGATGTGAGAGATGTGACTTACATATGCTGCATGCAAATCGTGATCAACCGCATTCATTTCGATGATGTGCATTTTCAACTTGCGGTATAAATTCTTTACAAAATCCAGTGCATCCGCATCGGTTTTTTCGGTATCACAAAGTATAACAGCCTTGCTTTCAAATGCACCTTCAACTGCAGCACGGGGGCCACTGTATTCTGTACCCCACATCGGATGAGTTGCAACGAATCTTCCTCTGTTGGGATGTGCATCAACCGATTTGGCAAGTATGTTTTTTGTCGATCCCATATCGAGTACAATTTGTTCCTTCACTTTGTCAAGTACACTGGGAAGGAGTCCAACCAATGCGTTCATAGGAACTGACAATACAATTACATCCGATGTTGTGATGGCATTATCCAATGTCAACACTTCATCCACCAGACCCATGGACAATGCAGCAGAGACGTGATCGGGATTTTCATCCACACCAATGATCTGTTTCGCAATACCTTTTTTTCGGCACTGCAGCGCAAGTGAGCCTCCCATCAATCCGATACCAACGATTGTTATTTTATTGACCATTTGACTATTGATTAATGCATTTTTTGGATTCTGTCGATGGCCTCCTGAAGTACTTCTTTCTTGCTGCACAAACTTACCCGTATAAATTTTTCTCCGGCACTTCCAAAAATTCCACCTGGTGTAATGAATACTTTGCACTTGCTGAGAATATCATCACTCAACGCATATCCACTCTGATAACTGGACGGAACCTTTGCCCATACAAACATCCCAACTTGGTTTTTATCGTAGTCACCTCCAAAACAGTCAAGCAATTGAAATGCTTTTTCTTTTCTCTCAGCATAAATAGCATTGATCCCTTCATACCACGAATCATCAAGAGAAAGTGCTTTGGCAGCAGCAAGTTGAACAGGCAAAAACATGCCCGAATCCATGTTGCTTTTGAAGCGCATAATATTGTTGATATGCTGTTGCGATGCAACGATCATCCCAACCCGCCATCCAGCCATGTTGTGCGACTTGCTCAAGGAATTCAATTCGATCACAACGTCTTTATTTGAATCCAGCTCAAACAAGCTTACAGGTTTTTCATTCAAGATGAAACTATAAGGATTGTCATGGATGATTAATATTTGCTGCTCTTTTGCAAATTGAATGATGGATTGGAGCAATGTTGGATCAGGAATCTGACCTGTTGGCATGTGCGGATAATTGAGGAAAAGCAACTTCACTTTTCCTCCCTTGTCATGATGGCTATGGATCAATGTTTGCAACTCATCGACAACAGGATGCCAATTGTGTGCTGCCTTCAACTCATAAGAAAGCACCTCTCCCCCTGAAAGTTTCACCGCTGCACTGTAGGTTGGATATCCTGGATTCGGCACCAGGGCAGCATCTCCTTTGTCCAAATAGGTCATGCATATGTGCATGATGCCCTCTTTGCTTCCAATCAGAGGTAATACTTCTGTTTCGGGATCCACCGCAACATTGTATGCTTTTTTATACCAATCAGCTATTGCATTGCGCAGAACAGGAGAGCCTTTGTACGACTGATAGGCATGTGTATTGTCTTTGCTGGCCTCTTGGTGCAATGCTTCAATCACAGATGGATGTGGAGGAAGATCCGGACTCCCAATTCCCAGGTTGA
>VFQS010000953.1_pt1 | contig 28522 bp, 36 predicted proteins | sample 3512361 | NCBI WGS metagenome assembly VFQS01 (sample SAMN10412375, study PRJNA504923) | tailings metagenome | isolation source: Relicate 1 Philex TSF3 active mining | place: Philippines
GATTCGACGCTGATTGCTGTGACGATTACGCCGACTCGTTATCCATCGTACCGTTTGTCAACTCCGTCCTACGGTTTCAACCGTGACGAGCCGCTTGGCGCTCATCAAGTGATGCACTGCAAGGAAATGGCATGGCAAGGTTCGGCTGGTTTCAACAAAGCCATCCTTGCTGCCGAGCTTGTTGGCCTCGATCAAGACATCGATCTGTATGCCAACTACGTCATGCAAAACGGTGCCAAGCCATCTGGCATGTTCATGACAGAAGCTGTCATACCTGACGGCAAGTTCAAGGAAATTGCTGGCCGTCTGAAAGAGGCATGGAGCAACATGGTCGGTTCGCGTCAGTCCGACCCGAGCAAGCCGGGTCAATCGATGCTGCTCGATCAGGGCATGAAGTACACCCCGCTGGAAATGCTGAAGTTGCAGGATAACGATACCCGCGAACTCAAGCTACAGACAATGAAACGGATTTGCGGTTTGTTTGGTGTGCCGCCTGCGATGATTGGCATCACCGACTCCAAGTTCAACAATACTCAGACGCAGCTTGATGAGTTCTACAAGTCAACGATGTACCCGACTTTGGTGAACATTCAGGAAAAGCTCAAGCAGCATTTGTTTGTTGGCTACCCGACATTGAGCGTCGAGTTCGACACCAAGAACTTCCTCAAGGGCGCTCCGCTTGACCAAATGAACTTTGCCACGGCTGGCGTAAAAAATGGCATCATGACGCCCAATGAGGCACGCGAATATATGGGTATGGCTCCCATAGAAGGCGCAGACGAATTGATCGACGATTCCACTTCTGGTGATGCTTCCGATGATGTCATCCCTGGCAGCAGTGCCCAAGATACGGGTGGTGGCGGTGGAAATCAGAAGAAAAAAATGAACATCGGAGCAACTTGATAAAAAATGCGTACTGATACAAAATATCTGGTAGCATTAGCCAAACAGGTTATTCGACCTGAAATACCGTTGCCTGTATTACAAGGGCAACCCCCTAAAATACAAGACAACAATCTGTCCATTGCTTTAGGGGCAATCAATGAAGCAACTGAATCTCATCTGCGAAGCAAAACTGAACCTGTCCGAAAAGGCCGAAAACGGAGAGCCAACAGGAAAGATTGAAGCTCGCATCACTACTTGGGGCGCTCGTGAGGGCGCTGATGGTCGCAAATTTTTCTATAAGCCTGAAGGCTTTATGGAATGGGCAAATGAATTCGCAAAATCAGGCCGTCCGTTGCCGATGTATGTGAATCACAACTCTGACCAAATCCCTGTTGGTGAATGGACTGAGATTGAAATGGATGATGAGGGCATGACCGCTAAAGGTCGCATGTTCCTCAATACTACCGCTGGCTCTGATCTGTATCAGGTGATGAGCGAATCTCCGAATATGTTTGGCGGTGTAAGTGTTGGTGCTTATGCTGACGAATATCAGTGGGTCAAAGAAGATGGCACTGTGTTCCCGGCAGGCTCTCATGATTACTGGGAAAACGGCTACTTCCAAATCACCAAAGGTGGTTTGCGCGAGACTAGCGTTGTCATGCACCCGAACAATCCCAAAGCAGCCATCAAAAAGCTGGAATACTTCCGCGATGATGGTTCTGCTGACCTGAAGGTTTTGGAAGAAGCCCTGCGGGATGCAGGACTGTCCAAGTCGGAAGCGGTTGCCGCCGCATCCGTGTTCAAGCAGGTTCTGGAACAGCGTGATGCTGTTGAAGTTCCTGCCGAAACTGCGCCGAATCAGAGTGATTCTGATGCGGAGGCAACCGAAGCGGAGATTCTTGCTGCTCTTGAGCAACGCGAACTCCTTAAACTCCTTGACAAACGCCTGAAAGGTTAATCATGTCGAAAGAAATCATCGAGAAGCTGGACGCTATCGAAGCTGCACAAGCTGAGAAAATCCAAGCAGTTGAAGCTGCTATCCCCGCTGCTGTTGAAGCCGTTAAGGCTGAATTCAGCGAAATGGTTGCTGCTCTGGAAGCCAAAGTGGCCTCCGTGCAAGCTCCTGCTGTCATGAAGATCGAAAAGACTGTTCGCGGCGATGTGAACAAGTCGGTTCGTGAGCAACTGAAGGAAATGGCCTCTGGCAAATCTGCGTTCGAAAAAGAACTGAAGATTTTCGCTGACGAAGCCCAGATGGAAGCGTACATCCGTGAAGCCTCTGCCCTGACCGCTGGCGGTGATGGCAAGGGTGGCCGTACCGCTTATGACCCCGTGTTCGTCGCTCTGCGTATGGCTAACCCCATGCGTGGTCTGTCGCGCACCGTCGCCACCGATGGCTCTTCGTATCAGTTCCGTGTGAAGACCGGCAATGCTGGCGCTCAGTGGGGCTACGCGATCCAGAACAACGGCACGCCTACCACCGAGAACACCTCGATTTGGCAGATCGTGCTGAAGGACATCAACGTCCAGTTCCCGATCCGTACCGCTGCTCTGGACGACATCGACGGTCTGGAAGCCAACGTGGTTGACGACATGCTGGCCGAATTCGCTCAGGCTGAAGCCCTGTCCATGATCGCCAACAACGACCAGTCTGGCACCGGCTCTACCGTTGCTACCGGCGGCGCTGATGGCCTGCGTGGTCTGGACCAGTACGGCGGCGCTAACGCCACCTACACCGGCGGCACCACCTCCGTGGCTGCTTTCGGCACCTCTGGCACCGGCTCCACCAGCGGTCTGCACGATCTGGCTACCTACGACCAGTTGACCAGCAACACCAATGTAGTGGGCGCTGCCAACGTGACGTACAAAGACCTTGTGAACTTCATGTACGCTCTGCCGGTCCAGTACCGTAGCGCCAATGTGAAGTGGATGATGAACAACATCTTCCTTTCGCAAGTGCGTAGCCTGACCGATGACAACGGCGCTCCTATCTTCAACCGTAATGAAGGTCTGTCGGTTGATGGCGTGGTGGGTACTCTGCTGGGCTTCCCGGTCATTGAGAACCCCTATGTGGATGCTCCGAGCCAAGCCACCACCGGCGCTGCTGGCACCACCAGCCTGTACCCGGCCTACTTTGGCGACTTCAGCCGTGGTCACACGATCATTGATCGTCTGAACATGCTGGTCCGTCGCTACGATCAGACGCTTCCCGGCTTCATCACCTTCTACGGTGAAAAGCGTCTGGGCACCAGCGTGCGCGATCCGTTCGCTCTGGTCCGCTATCGTTCGACGGCTACCGCCGCCTGATGAGCAGAATGGGGGCTTCGGCCCCCATTTTGTAGGAACACTTTTAGGACACTGCCATGACCATCACCGAAAAAATCCTCGACGGAATCAAGCAAGCCTATAACGAAGGCGGCAAAGTCACTATCGACCTGAAGGAAGCCTCGGCATTGACTGGCTCCGGTGCAGGTATCGGTGGTCATACTGTATTCGGCGACGCAATTGCTTCGCTGCGATACGCAAACCCCTTCCGCATTGGATCGCGTGTCATGCCTATTGATGGCGATGAAATGCAATTCACTGCCAAGGTTGGTAACGCTACCAACCCCACGAATCCTTGGGGCTATCCGGTTCAAAACAACCTGGGTTCTCCCAACATTGATACGGCTTTCTGGCAATTGCCTGTCCAAGCTGTAAATGCTCAACTGCCTGTTCGTATGGCTGTTTTGTCCGATGTGAATGGACTTGAGCAAAGTATTGCAGAAGACCTGATGATGGAATTCATGCAAGTTGAAGGTGCCTCGATGGCCGTCAACTCCGATCAGGCTGGATCGACCACTACGGCCACTGGCGCAACTTCTGGTCTGCGCGGTTTGGATATGTATCTTTCTGGATCATCGGCATCTTATGGCACTTCCGGTACAGCTATTACTAATGGCATTCATACTCTGGCAACCGTTGCTCAGACTGTGGGTGGTGTGACGTACAACAACATCGTTGATGTGGTTGATGCTTTCCCAAGCCAATACTGGGCGCTGCCCGGTAATGCTTGGCATATTCGTCCTTCGATGATTAAGGCTCTGCGCCAACTCAAAGACACTCAAGGTCTGCCTTTGTTCCTTGAAATTGGCGACGAAGACGGCGCTGCTGTGGGTCGTATGTTTGGTTTCCCCGTGATTCCGAATCCCTACTTGTCTACCTCTTTCCCGATTTATCTGGCAAACTGGCCTCGTTTCTTGACCATTGGCGACAAGGAAGAAATGTCGATTGAAATGTTTGAGCAAACTGCTCCTGGCTTCATGACTATCTTTGCAGAAAAGCGTGTTGTGTCGTCCGTGCAAGACCCGTTCGCTGGCGTTCGTATGAGTGCCTAAGAGGTGAAAAATGGCAGTTGATAATGTTGCTGGATACCCTCTTGGGGCGCAGACTCGTAATCCGTTCAGCTATGTCAAGGTTGAACAGACGAGCCGCGATGTCTCGACCAACTGGCTCACTGCCAATGAAATCACCGAACATCTGAACTTGTTTGACGACGAGAGCCAAGACACCTATGTGATGTCCTTGGAACTCGCAACAAGGATGGCTATCGAGGACTATCTCGGGATGCCAATTTTTGCTACGTCATACAAGGTTTACTACGGTGCAGAAAGTCTTGCAGCATCGCCTGCAAGCCTTGATCTGCCTGAAGTAAGCCAAGGCTCCAATGTGACGCCACAGGCCGTGACGATCGACTCGGTCAAATACTGGAGCGATGCTTCGCCTTCTGTATTGACGACGGTGCCAAGCAATCAGTATTACTACGACAACTCTGGCAATAAAGTCATCGTAGGAAGTATGCCAACGGACATCAACACGGCCATGACGGCTCCAATCGTCGTGGAATACACGATTCCTGCGAATCCTTTGGCTACCTATCCCGTCATCAAGCAGGCCGCTTTATTGTTGCTGACTCACCTCTACAACAACCGTTCCAACTCGACGGAAACAAAGCTCAAAGACATTCCGTTTGGCGTCACGACACTTCTGCGTCCGTACAAGCCACTGGTGATGTAAATGACCATTGCACGTTTCGAGAACATTGCCGTCAATAATCTGACTTTTGGCAAGTCGGATTTTGGTGAGCAGTCCACCACTCAGACCGAGTGGTTCAAAACTCGCGCTCGTGTTTCAGATGTGGCAAACAGTGTCAAAATTGCAGATCGCTATCGTCTGTATCAAGATTTGGTTCAGTTCACGCTGAACTACACCCCAAACATGAAGACGATTGTTGACCATCAACAGTCTTATTCGATCACTTGGCGCGGCAACGATTGGCGCATCACAGATGTCCGTGAATCGAATGACAGGATGCGTGTGACATTCCTTTGCTATCGTTCTGACCCTGTTACGGCGGTATAAATGGCAGCACAAAACAATGTCGTTCAGTATGGCAAGGCGATTCAGTACACGCTGAGTCAAATTGTCAATCCTGTGCCTGTTTACGCATCATTCAACAGAAATTTTGCCACTCAACCCAAGTTTGTGACTTGGATGCTTCGTGACGTTCATCAGCCTGTATATACAGGCCAAACCCAAGGCAATAAGGGTATTGATACTCCGACATTTCAAATCTCTATTTTCACACAGCAAATCGAGGACGGTTTTACAATTTCCGATCAGATTCTCCAGAGTTTGCATGGATATTCTGGACAGTTAGGCTCTCCCACAGATGGTTTCTTCGTGGCAAAATCTGATGTATTGTGGCTATACAACAGCTACAATAACGAGGAGAAAATGGCGCAAATCTATTTGGATTGCACCATCTACATCCCAGCATAAGACAGTTTGTTCAACTCACTTTTGAAGGAAACTCAAAATGGCTCTCATTAACAAAGTCTTGCCGGGTTATACCGCAACCCTCTGGTGTCAAGATGACGCGACTCCCACGCCGCTGACAGACGCCCAACTTAATTCGTGGGCCAGCGTGTCTACCATCATTGGCGCTTCCGCTGGTGGTACTGGTACTGCTGGCATCCAAGTGCCCGTGGAAGCCATTCCTGCTTTTGGTGCTGACGACGCTTTTGCCGCTTACTCTGTGGCTGGCGCTCGTACTGGTGCCAAGATCACCACCCAGAACCAAGTGACCAGCCTGACTGTGACTGCCGCTTGGAACCCCGCTGACACTGCCCAATTGCTGATCCGTGATGACGGCTACAACGGCACCATCGTCCGCACTTACGTCGTGGCCGTGTATGATGGCACCGACACCGTGGCCTACGCCTTCAACGGCATGGTTGGCGGCATGTCTTGGGATATGTCTCCCTTGGCTGAAGGCAAGTTCAACTTCACCATCCACCCGACTGGTGGTAACAGCTACGGTTGGTCCAACAACACCTGATAAAACATGACGACGACAATAAAAGACAGCAATGACCTTCTGAGTTTCCTCGTAGCCCAAGCCGGTTCCCGCAAGGACTGGTTTGGGTTTACGCAGCAACGCATTACGTCAATTGCTTTGGCCCACGACATTGCTGCCCAACATGCGGACAAGATGACCCCTGCGGAGGTTGTCGAATACGCTATTGAGGTAAACCAGCAAATCTTTGACAAGATTATTCAAAACAGGAAATGACATGACACGACTTGGCTCTGCCTTTAAGAATTCTGACGCCCTGCGACTCAAGACGTTTGAGTTGGGTGGGCAAATCTTTCGTGTCCGTATTCCTTTGACCAAGGAAATGGAAGCGATTGAAGAACGAATTAATAAGATTGATGAGGCCGAAGAACAGCGTCGCTATGAAAAAATGGTGGCAGGTTTCGGCAGCATTGAAATGGAAGGCGTCGTTAAAACTGACAACGATGTGATCGTTGAAGGTCGTTCGACCCGAGATATGGTGCGCGGCATTCTAAAAATGGAAAGCCGTGTGGTTGAATTCATCAAGTTGTTGGTGCCTGCTGATGGCACTCTTGATGACATCACCTACGAAGAAATTGATGCCGAGTGGCCGTTTACAGTCCAACTTGAAATCCTGGCAAAAATCAACGAAGCGATTGTTCCAGGTTACAAGGAAGAGCGAAAAAACTAATCACGGACATCCGTCGCCAAGCAAGGGCGTACATCTTTGCTCACGGTGGATGTCCAGACGAAATCCCGGTGGACGACATGCGTTCCATCGAAATCATGTTGTCCGATGGAATGATCGGGAACAAGGCGGTGCTTCTGGCCTTGTCAGCCTTGACCACGGGCAACTTGAACGCGAAAATACAGAAGACAGCAAAACCGTTCCGCATGGAAGACATTTTGCCGTCAACACATGATTACATTGTTCCACCTCTGACAGAGGAACAGAAGCGAGAGCAGGTCAACGACAGACTGTTGGCCTTCATTGCCATGAAACCGGGGTCGGAGGGCTACATAAAGGCTTGACATGGCAACTGAGATTTTTCGGATTGACGGTTTGGAAGAGTTGGAATCCAAACTATCCGAACTCATGGCTCTTGGCCGTGCTGATAATGTTGCTCGGCAAACCCTTGTAAAAGCTGCTCAAGCTGCGATGGAAACTGTTTTCCATGAGGTGCAGTCCACTGCCCCATACGATGCTGAAAAGCCTCGTGACGCCAAAAACCCCATCCATTTGCGCGATACCGTCAAACTGACGGCTCGTATCCCAAATGATACGGATCGGCGTTCAACCATGATTAACCAGACGGATGCCGCAATCGCTGTGGTATCTGTCAAAAAGTCGGCGGTTTCTCTTGCTCAAGAATTGGGCACAAGGAAACTTTCGCCACAACCTTTTTTGCGCCCCGCTTTGGCAAAACACAAAGATAATGTGATTGCCACATTCAAAGACGAGTTGGCTGGATATATTACTCAAGTTGCGGCTAAACAAGCCCGGAGGAAGAAATAATGGCTTCTCAATATCTTGCGCGACTTGGTATTGTCCTTGGCATTGATAGTGGTGAATTGGTTCAAGGCATCACTGATGCCCAGAAGCAATTTCACAACTTCAGAAATCAAGTCGAAAAAGACACCAAGGCTGCTGCTCGTGAATTTGAAGCACTGCGTAATGCCACGGAAGATTATGGCAAAACGCTGACAAAAGTTGAGCAGATTCAGCGTGAGATTGAGCGCGGACGGTTTATGTTCGCCTCACAAAATGTTAAAGATAAATTGCTTGAACAAGCTAGGGCATACGACGCTCAAGCTGCTTCAATGAAGAAAATTAGCGGTGTAATGACTGAGCAGCAAAAACTGCAAGTCGGATATCAAGTCACTGACTTCTTTACTCAGATTGCCAGTGGTCAAAATGCTTTGATTGCATTCATCCAACAGGGTGGTCAATTGAAGGACACGATGGGTAGCGTTGGCGCGGCATTCAAAGCTGTTTTGTCCATCTTTAATCCGCTCCGCATTGCTCTTGGCTCAATCGCTGGATACTTTGGTGCAATTGCATTTGCTGCATATAAGGCAGATCAAGAGCTTGATAAATTCAACGATACGCTTGCATTGACTGGTCGATTTGCCAACATCACGATTGGCGAATTTGAAAAGATGTCTCGCTCGATGGCGCAAGCCAGCGGTTCATCTATTGGCAATGCAAAAGAAGCTCTGATGGAGCTTATTGCATCTGGCAAGTTTACGGCTCAATCCATTGATGCCGTTCAACGTGCTGTTTTGACATTTGCTCGTGTGGCTGGCATTTCTGGTGCCGAAGCTGCAAAAGAACTTCAATCTGGTCTTTCTGGATCGGCAGCAGATGCCAAAACACTCAACGACAAGATGAATTTCTTGACGCTTGAGCAATACAAATACATTGAGGCTTTAGAGCGTTCTGGTAAGCGCCAGGAAGCCGCTCGTGAGGTTTCTATTGCATTGACAACTCAGCTTGAGTTGCAATCGCGTCAAGTCGGTGCGCTCGAGGGTGCATGGCTCAAAGTCACAAAAGCATTCTCAGATTGGTTTGAGAAAACCAAAGAGAGCTTGCGTGATCCAACCATTAAAGAAAATTTGACTGCTTTAGATAAGCAGATCGAAACCATTCAGAACCGCATGAAAACTGGCGGCATCTTGAGTGGACCTCAAGCTGGCAATCAAAAGATTCTTGATTCTCTGATTGCTCAAAAAGAAAACCTGATGGAAATCGAGCGTCTTCGCGCTCGTTCTGAATCAGCCACAAAAGTTGGTGAAGGTGAAAAGAGCGCAATTAACCGCTATGAAAAGGCAGGTGGTCTTGCTGCACAAATTCGATTTGCTGAAGAAGCAGCACAGCTTGAAATTCAAGCAAGATTTAAGGCTCGTATTGCCAGCGCCAGCGAAGAGCTTCGAATCGAGATTGAACTAGAACAAAAGAAGGCTCTTGCCATCAATGAAGAGCGTAAGCGCAACGAAGAAACATTTGGTCAATTCTCGACGCAGATGGCAAGGATTCGTGCTGCCAAAGTTGCAGAAGCCGAAGCTGAAGCAGATCAAAAACGAATCGAATTGCGTAAGAAGCGTTTCATTCAAGAGCTTGATGCTGAGATTGCTGCTTTGCGTAATGCTGAAGAAAAACAGCGTGAGTTGGATCAGAAACGTATTGATGCACAACGTAGTGCCTACATGATGGCGAAAACGGCAGAAATCGAAACTGATTTCCAACGTCAGCGACTTGAAATGCAAGTTCAAATGGTTGGCGCTACTGAAAAGCAACTTAAACTTGCTGAACTTCGATTGGAAACGGAAAAGCAAATTTCGCTGTGGAAGAAAAGCGAAGAATACAACTTGCTGTCTGAAAAAGACCAGCAATTCTATGAGCAGCAAATGCGTTTGGTCGCTGATGCAAAAGCTGCAAACCTAGAACTTGCTGAATCTCTTCGTTATGTCCAGGGTATGTATGACGCTGTGTGGTCGAATATGTCATCGGCCATCGAGCAGTTTGTCCGTACCGGCAAGTTGAGCATCAAGGATTTCACAAAGAGCGTTATTCAAGACATGCTCATCATGAACATGAAATTGCAGGCAATGACTCTTATTCGTGGTCTGCTTTCATCATTCTTCCCTACTGCAATGGGTCCAATACAAGGCGCTCAACCGCTTGGGCCTAGTTTCAATCAATATCTCAAACCAATGGCAAATGGTGGACCTGCCTCTGCTGGATCACCATATTTGATTGGTGAGCGTGGCCCAGAGCTTTTTGTTCCTTCTGGGTCTGGAACTATTGTTCCAAATAACATGCTTGCAAATAATGCCGGTGTGACCAATGTGACAAACAACTACATCAACGCAATTGATGCCAAATCGTTTGAACAGCGACTACTGGAAAGCAACCAAGCTATCTGGACGGCTAACCAGTATGCTACCAAGAACCTTTCTACGAATTTCGGGAGAACCTGATGTCATTCCAAACGATATTTGACATTCAGCAGTCCATGACGGTGAATAACCGCAGGACTGTTGGGCAACAGGTCAGCCGGTCTGGTCAGGTGCGTGTGGCGCAATACCTTACGGCTGTGCCGTGGGTATTTACTGTGACGCCTCACGCCTACCTGCCGTATGCCACATCGCGTGACATCATCCAAACAATTGATAACCTTGACCGACAATTGCCTGAAACTATTACATTCAGCAGCGGAAATTTGTCGTGGTTTACCAAATATCAAGGCGATCTTACAACTGCACAAATAAATGCTTTGACGCTGGCTGCTATTCCTCCTGCAAACTCTCAAACGATTACTGTTGGCAATTTGCCAGGAGTTCCATCTGGGAGTATTGTTTTTGATGCAGGAGATTTCCTGCAAATAGGAAATTACACATACAAAGTAAAGCAACGAGTTTTGAGAGGCACAAACACAATAGTTTCTGTAAATCTACATCGCCCGATAATCGGAACTCCCACAATCGGAACTTTGGCTGGTGTTGGCAATGCCTGTGAATTCACCGTCTTGGCTGAACGCTGTCCAACATATACACTGATGCCTGCGCCCGGTGGAGCATTTGTTCAATGGGATGAACCATTTGTGTTCAGAGAGGACATTACAGGATGAGTACAACAATGACGGCGTTGAATAGCTCGTCTATTCGATATGCCGAATTCATACGGCTTACCATGCCGTCCAACACCTATACGTTCTGTAATGCTGGTGCGCCCATTACTGTGAATGGCATCACGTTCACAAACCTTGGCAGTCTTTTGAGCTTGTCGGACATCAAGCGAGACATCAAAGCCAATAGTTCAGACCTGAACATATCGTTAACCGGCGTAGACGGCACAAACGTATCCATCATTCTCAGTTCGGACATCAAGGGGTCGCGTATCGAGGTTTGGCGAGGCTTTCTTGATTCTGACAACCAGATCATTCAAATTCCTACGCAACAGTTCTTCAAACGCTATCAAGGCATCGTGTCGAACTATTCAATCACGGAAGATTGGAATGAACAACTTCGCACCCGTGTGGCGACTGTTGGCATATCCTGCGCCTCATTCAGAACCATTCTTGAAAACCGTGTTGGTGGTGTCAGAACTACGCCAAAGATTTGGCAAGCGTTCTATCCAGGCGACAACAGCATGAACCGTGTTCCTGCAATTGCAGGCTCATATTTCGACTTCGGTGGTGAGCCAACTACAGGAAGCCAAGCAACAACACCAGCACCATCACAGAGACGATTCGGAATATGATTCGACTGGCGACAAGATACGACATCCCAAGACTTCTGGAGATTGTGGAAGCATACTCAAAAGAGTACCCGGTCCAGACGCTTGGCAAAACCAATTTTCACATGCCCAAGTATGTTGAAGAGCTTCTCTTCTCCATCATCCAAGGCCGTGGATTTGTATTGATAGACAAGCATATGACAGGCGCATTGATTGCTATCAAGCAAAACAACATTTGGTGTCCTGGCGTTGTAGAGCTTCACGAATTGTTGTGGTGGGTGGAGCCAGAAAATAGAAATAGCACTGTTGGAGGCAAACTTTGGATTGAATACGACAAGATAGCGCAGCAGATGCTTGATGACGGAAGAATTCATTGCGCCTACACATCTGTCAGCGCCAAAGGGCCGTTGATAAATTACATGAAGCGCGGATACAAGGCTGTCGGCGCTAATTTCGTGAAGGAATAAAAATGGTCGGAACGCTAATTGTTGCGGCAATCACCAACACCGCTGTTGCCGCATTCACATGGGGCATGACCGCTGCGGCATTTGCCATCAACTTTGCAGTGTCTTCCATTTTGTCTCGCGCCTTTGCGCCAGACATGAGTTCTGGGCAAGCAGTTGACAACGGAGTCAGACAACAGGTTCCACCGTCCTCGACCAACAGCATTCCTGTTGTGTATGGCGAAGCCTATTTAGGCGGCTCGTTTATTGATGCAGTACTCAGTACAGATGCCAAGACCATGTATTACGTCCTGGTCATTTCGCACATTAGTCCCAATGGTCAGTTCAGCTATGACTTGACTGATATGTACTGGGGTGATCGAAAAATCACTTTTTTGCCAGAATACAAAAACATTAACGGACTTGTTACCGCAATAGAAAACAACATTGTTTCAGTATCAAATACAGATATAGAGCTTTCTGTTGGCGATTACGTTTCTTTCTCAAACGCGACAAATTCAAAAAGGTTCAAAATATTGAATGTTAGCAATTCATTTGCTGGCTCTTCTGTTTCGTTGACTCTTGAGTTGTTTGTTCCATCTGATGCTTCTGTTGGAAGCGCCGTATATCTTGCAAATCAAGGCCAAACAAGAGTTGAAAGCCTGACTGATAGTGCTGGCAATATTGATACAAAAATTTCTGGCAATCTTTTTATTGCTCTTTATACGTCCAGTCAATCTGGAGTTATTTCATCTGGTAACGGCGCACCTGCTCCATCCGTGTTTATGGGTGGCGCCGATATTCCTGTTGAACTTCGTTGGGCGCCTACGAACCGCCAAATGAATGGTCTTGCGTTTGCCATCGTCAAGATGAATTACAACCGCGAGGCAGAAACAACCAACATGCAAACCCTGACATACCATGTCAGGCATTTCCTCAATGGCACTGGCACTGCCAAACCGGGCGATGTTTGGTACGATTACATTACAAACGACAAGTATGGCTGCGCTATGCCCGTTGATCTTGTAGACGCAACATCTGCTACTGCTCTCAATGCCTACTCAGATGAATTGATACCTTATACACAGCCGGGTTCTGGAACACTCTATCAGCCTCGGTATCGCATCAATGGCGTTATTGATACAGGCCAGTCGTGCCTCAACAACATCAATTCCATCATGATCGTCTGCGATTCATGGAATCAATATAACGCAGCAAAAGGTCAATGGAGCGTTGTCATCAACAAGGCCGAATCGTCTTCGTATGCGTTTGACGATGACAGCATCGTTGGCGAAATTCGCGTTAGTGCCTACGACATCACAAGCAGCATCAACCAAGTCGAGGCTGAGTTTCCGAGTAAAGAAAATCGCGATCAATCTGATTTTGTGTACTACGAGACACCGCCAGAACTTCTGTATCCAAATGAGCCGGTGAACAAGCAATCTGTTCAGTTCGCCATGACAAACGATTCTGTGCAGGCTCAGTATCTTGCCACTCGTTTGCTTGAGCAGGCTCGCGAAGACTTGATTGTCAGTTTCAACACAGCTTATGTTGGCATTCAGGTCGATGCTGGTGATGTGGTGACTGTGACCAACTCTTCATACGGCTGGAGTAACAAGCCATTCCGTGTGATGCGTGTGTCTGAGGCTTCTTTGCCTGATGGCAACCTTGGCGCGTCGTTTGAACTGACCGAATATAACGCACAGGTTTATGACGACAAGGACATCACAAAATATGTCCCTGCTCCCAATACAGATTTGCCTGACCCATCGTATTTCGGACCTGTGCCTGCACCTACCGTTGTGTCGAGTTTCCCGTCGTCTGTTGTGCCGAGCTTCAATGTCCAGCCATACATGAGTGGATCGAGCTTTGCTACATACGCCGAGGTTTGGTATTCGGCATTTGCCAATCCAACGCCAACACAGCTTTTGCTTGGTGGCACTACGGCTCTGCCTAGCAATGGTGTTCCATTCTCTGCTGGTCAGACCTTGCCGACTGTGAATCTTGCTATTCCTGCTGGCGATTGGTATCTGTTTGCTCGTTTGGTCAACCCAATCGCCAACAGCGAATACTCTCCTGCGTCTGCAGTGTTCAAGTGGCGCCCGACTACGTTCCAGTACACAGAGCGTTATTTGGCCGTGGCATACGCAACAAACGCAACAGGTACAACTGGATTCAGTTTTAATCCGCGCAACAAAACCTATTATGGTTTGCTGAATGTTCCAACTGCTAATACAAGCAATAACCCCGCTGATTACACTTGGTACGAAGGCAACTTTGGCACATCAAATTATTTGCTGATTGCAAACAGGACCGCCAGAAAGTTCAGTTTTGCTGTTGGCAATGCCGGGTTCTCAAACCTTGGCGGCGCATTCGTTCCAACCGAATCATCTGTTTATGATTCTTCAGTCTGGGGTGCGCTTGAGGATGGCAACAATTACATTGATCTTGACCAACGTACAGGTCAACTTACTAAGGCAGGCACAACCGCAGTAAGTGCGGCTGACGGCCTTTTGAGTGTGACAAACAACACTCAGGGTTCAATGGTTGTGTCGCTGCAAAAGTTTTTGAACTTTGGTTCTGGCATTTATTCCAAGACCTTTAATGCAGCCACCTTAACTGTTGACGTTTATGGTCGAGTCGTTGGATTCACGCAGCCAGATGATTTCTTCTATACAGAAACAGTATTCACTGCCACGGCAGGTCAAACCGTGTTTTCTGTGACGCACGTTATCGGAAACATTTTTGTGTTTCGTGATGGCGTGCTTGCTGATACATCAGAATACAACGAGACATCCAGTAATTTCACATTCACCAACCCATGCGCTGCTGGTGAGGTGATTGTGGTATTTAATATGAGGGCCATCAGCACTGACCAATACTACGAAGAAATTAACGCTTCGATTGTGTCCAGCACATCTAACTCAATCACATATTCCGCACCTCTGTACCAGAATGTCGTGGCTGGTGATCTGCTTTGTTTTGCGGCGACTCAACCTGAATCTGCCGATACACCAACAACCTACACGGTTCAGTCTGTCAATACAACGACTAAAACAATTGTGTTCACGACAACCATTTCCGGTGCAACAAATGGATTTCAGGCGTACAGAAAGCGTGCTGCCGGGTCTACATATACTCCATTTAGTAGATACTCAATTGATTTGTCTTCCGCAAATTCTGTGACGCCAACTGAATTTACTATTCGCAATGGATTCGAAATGATCTATGTGAATGGCGTTCAGATAAATGAAATTGATTATGACTTGGAAGGAAATACAATTGGTGGATTTCCTGCTCCTGTGACCGGAAAAATGACGTTTATTATGTTCTCTGAAAACAATTTTGGCGTCCCGGCATCCAACGTGGTTAATACGGTTGCGTATTCGATTTCCGGAGCTTTGTCCTACGTCTATCCCAACAATCCGCTTTCTATGGAAATCTATGCCAATGGAGCTTTGCTGGCACAAGGTTCTGGGTACGATTACACGGCAAATTCGTCTGGGTACAATCTGACTCAGGCTTTTAATAACAATTTTACCTTGCTGAACCAGCAAACATTTGCTAGGATTGGCCCAGCATAAGGACTTGAAATGACACAAGCCTACAACCTGTCGCAACTCGCGAACAACCTCAATACAGCCGGTCAGTTGGATGCAACTGATGGCCTCGTCAATGCCGTTCCGGTTGCAAACGGAGGCACTGGAGCTTCAAGCGCCTCTGCGGCAAGAACAAATCTTGGATTGGTAATTGGCACCAATGTCCCCAGCCCAACAGGCGCTGGCGCAAGTGGTACTTGGGCAATCAGTATTTCTGGAAATGCTGCAACCGCAACAACTGCGTCAAGTGCAACAAATGCAACAAATGCAACAAATGCAACCACTGCTGCTTCATGCACTGGAAATTCGGAAACGGCCACAAAACTTACAACCGCATCCGGTTCTGCGCCAAGCTATTCTGCTCGTGCTTTTGTGAACTTTGATGGCACTGGCGCAATTGGCTCAAATCAAACAATAAGATCAAGCGCCAATGTTGCAAGCGTTTTCAAAAATAGCACTGGAAATTACAGTGTAAATTTTACAATACCAATGGGCGATGGAAATTATGCAGCTATAACTACGGCTTATTCTGCTGCTGCGGCAGCGGCCGGTAGCAAATCCAGCGTTATTTCAACATCTTCAACAAGTTGCAATGTTATTCATGCCGGTAACTCTTCTGTTGTTGACGCAGAAATTTTCAGCGTTGCTATTTTTAAGTAATAAAAAAATACAAGACAGATTCCGTAGCCCTGCGAGATAGCGGGGAGCGTCACCACCCGAGCTTTGGGGAACCAAATGGCTGTCTTCAACAAAAATACACTTATTCAAGTGTCGGGGTTCGATAACCCCATTATCGCTGGCGAACTGGTCTATCAACAACAGACCTATTGGAACCTTGTGTTCACAGGCGCTGGCAGCACTCCTGTAGACCTGACTGGCGCAACAATCAATGCACAGATTGTTAGGCGCTTAATCACAAATTTGAACGATAGTCGAACTGGCTTAACGTTTGACATCAACGACTATTCGCCGCCTCCAACTCCTGTTCCTCTGACAATTGCCAATCGAAATGATGCCGCTGGCGCATTCACATTGGTCATCAATCAAACAGCCTGGGACATCATTGCTGGCGACCCGGAACTTGATATTTCCGCTCAAAGTCCTGTTGGTTTCTCTGGCCGCATTAAGATCAGTTTCCCCGCTGCTGGTGGGACGCCGCAAGATGACGCAATCATCTTCCTTCTGTTCCTTGTTCGTTCTGATGGTGTTGTCAATACCACTGCTGGTGTTTAAGGGGAAGTCATGCCTAATTTGAATGTGACCGTAGTTGACGGCAACAATATCAACGTCCAAGTTACGCCTACTCCCGATCAAGTCATCAACATTGACCGTGGTGTAGCCGGTAACGGTATTGCCAGCATCACGCAAACTGATGTTGGCGACTACGCATATCTGGACATTGTTTACACCAACGGAACATCTGAACAGATTGGTCCGATTGGTGTCAGCAGCGAAATCCTCATCGACATCGAAAACAACATGGTCAGCATCACCGCAGTTGCTGGTGACTTGGCTGTTATCAATGATGTCTACGATAACCTTGCCGCGATCAATAACGTCGATGCCAATATGGCGGCAATTATTGCTGCGCCTGCTGAAGCTGCTGCTGCTGCTGCCAGTGCTGCTGCTGCTTTGACATCTGAAAACAATGCGGCATCGTCTGCATCTGCTGCTGCATCCTCTGCCTCTGCCGCTGCGACTTCCGCATCGAACGCACTTGCATCCGAGAATGCTGCCGCAGTGTCGGAAACGAACGCCGCTGCAAGCGAAACAAACGCATTCAACAGTGCAACAGCAGCCCTTGCATCGCAAAACGCTGCCGCCTCGTCTGCTGCTGATGCTTTGGCTTCTGAAAATGCTGCCGCCAGTTCTGCTGGCGCTGCCCTTGCATCTCAGAACGCTGCTGCCGCATCTGCGCTTGCTGCTGCAACCAGCGAAACAAACGCTGCCGCCTCTGCCGCCGCTGCCTTGGCTTCAGAAAATGCTGCTGCTGGCTCGGCATCTGACGCTTCTGTTAGCGAGGCAAACGCTGCCGCCTCTGCTGCTGCCGCACTGCAAAGCGCAACGGATGCTCAAATTGAAGCCGACAATGCTGCCACATCTGCTGGTGAAGCCGCCTCGTCTGCTGCCGCTGCGCTGGCGTCTGAACAGGCCGCTGCTGCTTCTGAATCTGCTGCGTTGGCATCTGAGAATGCCGCTGCCGCCTCTGCTGCTGCCGCACTTGCATCCGAGCAAGCTGCCGACACAAGCGAAACAAATGCCGCTGCTTCTGCTGCCGCCGCTTTGGCGTCTGAGCAAGCTGCCGCTGCTTTGTACGACAACTTTGATGACCGCTACCTTGGCGCAAAGACTTCGGACCCGTCTACGGACAACGATGGCAATCCGCTGATTACCGGCGCTTTGTACTTCAACTCTGTCACGCATCGGATGCGTGTGTATGACGGCACTGTATGGGAAAACTCGTATGTGCCGTCCAGCGAGTTTGTCGCCAAGTCGCCAACTGCTACGGACAATGCTGTTGTCCGTTTTGATGGTGCCAGTGGCAACGCCATTCAGAACTCTGGCGTCATCATCGACGACAACGACAACGTATCTGGTGCAAGCTTCACTGGCGACTACATCCAGATTGACACCAACGCTGTTGTAGCGCCTGACGTTGGCAAGATGGTGTGGGATGCCGATCAAGGAACGATTGCATTCAACGCTTTGAATGACGGCGTTGTTCGCATCGGCCAATCTATCCTTGCCTACGTCACCAACGCAGAAGCTGTGACCATCCAAAAAGGTCAAGCCGTCTATATGTTTGGCGCTCAAGGTGATCGCGCTACCGTCAAGCTGGCATACAACACATCGGATGCCACTTCCGCCAAGACCTTCGGCCTTGCCAACCAAGCAATTGCACCCGGAGCAACTGGTTTTGTAATGTGCCAAGGTGTCATCAACAACATTGACACTTCAACCTATGCGGCAGGCGCAACGGTTTACCTTGGCCCGACTCCCGGCTCCTTGACCACTACCAAGCCCTATGCGCCAAACCATTTGGTTTACATGGGTGTGGTTGAACGTTCAAACAATGGAGCAGGCCAGATTTACGTCCGTCCTCAAAACGGATATGAGATGGATGAGTTGCACAATGTTGCAGCGCAAGACCCGTCCAATGGTCAGACCCTTGTTTACAACACTTCGACGAACCTGTGGGAAAAGTCGTTCTCTCCAGTTTTGACTGGCGCAACTGGCTTGCCCTTGGAAACTGGCGTCACTGGTATCTTGCCTGTCGTCAATGGCGGCACTGGTTCTGATACTGCGTCTGGCGCTCGTTCTAATCTTGGTCTTGGAACATCTGCTGTTCTTGACGCTGGTGTTGCTGGCGGTGTGGCTACGCTCGATGGCAGCGGCACTGTTCCTCTGTCGCAGATTCCTGCATCGCTGCAAGGCGCTTTGAGCTATCAGGGCACTTGGAACGCATCTACTAATACTCCAACCATTGTTTCCAGCGTAGGCTCAAAAGGCTACTACTACGTTGTGAGTGTTGCTGGCAACACGACCATCAATGGCGTGTCCGATTGGGTGATTGGCGACTGGATCGTGTTCAACGGTTCTGTGTGGGAAAAGATCGACAACACCGATGCTGTCACATCGGTCAACGGATACACCGGCACTGTCGTCTTGACCAACACTGATGTTGGCGCACCCACTACGACTGGCGGTGGCGCATCTGGTACTTGGTCGATTGACATTTCTGGCAACGCAGCAACTGCTGACACTGCCGATATTGCCAACGACCTGAACATCAACGGCCTGACGCCTGAAACGTCCATCCAAGCTACTGATTACTTGGTTGTTTACGATGTGTCGGCTGGCGCAACTCGCAAAGCAACCATTAGTGATGCTGCCATTGTTGGCCCGACTGGACCCGTGGGTGCTACCGGACCCACAGGACCGACTGGACCCACTGGCCCAACGGGCGCAACTGGCCCAGCCGCAACCATTGCTGTCGGCGCTACCACCACGGGCGCAGCAGGCTCTTCAGCAACTGTGACGAATAGCGGCACATCTTCTGCCGCCGTGTTTGACTTCACGATCCCGCAAGGTGCTACTGGACCGACTGGACCTACTGGTCCTACTGGTGCAGATGGACCTATTGGACCTACTGGCCCGACTGGACCAACTGGACCTACTGGTCCCACTGGAACTGCCGCAACGATTGCTGTCGGCACCACCACTACTGGAGCCGCAGGTACATCTGCTAGCGTAACCAATAGTGGCACATCGTCTGCCGCCGTATTCAACTTCACGATTCCTCGTGGCAATACTGGCGCGACTGGTCCTACTGGACCAACCGGACCCACTGGCCCCGCTGGCGCTGCTGGAGCGGCAGCAACAGTTTCTGTTGGTACAACAACTACTGGCGCAGCAGGAACAAACGCAAGCGTAAGCAATAGTGGCACATCGTCTGCCGCCGTATTCAACTTCACGATTCCTCGTGGCAATACTGGCGCAACTGGTCCTACTGGTCCGACTGGTGCAACTGGACCTACTGGACCTACTGGACCCGCTGGCCCTCCGGGACCAACCGGACCTACTGGACCTACTGGACCCGCTGGCCCTCCGGGACCAACCGGACCTACTGGACCTACTGGACCCGCTGGCCCTCCGGGACCAACCGGACCTACTGGCCCTGCCGCATCATGGCTTACAGCTTCCAGTCTTGCCACAAGTGGGTATATTAGATATGCCAATGGATTTATTATTCAATGGGGTACTGTTTCTGGTTCCGCAGGACAAGGTGCTGCTCTTAGTGGCACTTTTCCTATTACATTTCCAAATGCTGTTTTTCAAGCTACTGCAAATGATACTGACATGAATATACGTTATGCACTATGTGTTACCGGGTTAAGCACTACAACAATTTCTGCTGGAAGAAGTGGTTCTACAACTTCCAGTTATCGTTATATTGCTGTTGGATACTAAGGGGTATTTATGTTTTATTCTGCACAAACAGGTGGTTTTTACGTCACTGAAATACATGGCAACAATATGCCATTGGATGTTGTAAAAATTTCACAATCAGAACATCAAAGATTGATTGATGCTCAAGCGCATGGAAAAATAATTATTGCAAATTCAAATGGCTATCCAGAACTTGCAGATAGGCCAATTTCTAGCGAAAAAAATTCAAATAATCAAATTTTTTCTATTGAATATTTATTGGAAAAAATAGATATTCTTGAGAAAAAATTGAATGAAATAAGTTCCATTTAATTTATGAAAAACAAAACATGAGCCACCTTCCAATTTGGTACATGGGAAACATCCCGACAGATGTATGTGATGCGGCTGTTCGGGACTTCATGACCATTGATCCACAGGATGCCAAAATGGGCACAGAGGGCGAAATGGATAACAAATCCCACCGGGATACTGTTGTTCGCTTTGCTCCAGAAGGTCATTGGTTTGGCGGCATCATGCAGGAGCATGGACTGCTTTCCAATAAGCTCATGGGCTGGGACTATGAGATAACAGGCCACGAAAATGTCCAATTCGGATCATATGGACCAAATGGGCATTACGGCTGGCATACGGACACATTCCCGCTTTCCGGACTTCCTCTGGACCGTAAGGTGAGCGTCATTTGCCTGATGAGCGATCCATCGGAATTTGAGGGTGGACAGCTGCAAATTAAGCTGTATCAAGAATATACTGCTGACCTGAAGAAAGGCGATCTCATCGCATTTCCTTCAATGCTTGAACACCGGGTGATTCCTGTGACATCCGGTATAAGAAATTCTGCTGTTGTTTGGCTGAATGGCCCGAGGATGCGGTGATGGCGACCATCAATGAAACTGAAGCACGTTTGAACTCACACGAGGCAGTTTGCGCTCTGCGTTATGAGCAGATCAACGCAAGACTGAAACGGCTTGAGGGCATCTTGCTGAAGACTGCTGGCGTCATGATTTTCAGCATGGCTGGCATCCTCTGGACCACGGTAAGCCACCTCGCAAAATGAAAGACTGGGCAGTTGCTTTTGCAATTGCCGCATGTCTCGTTTTGATGACAATATTTTCGATCAAGATAGTCTTTGCGATTTACTGGGGAGTATCATGATCGCCGAAAGTATTGCTCTCATAAGTGCAGCCAACTCTGCATTTGAGGTCATCAAGGCTGCGCTGCAAAACGGGAAAGAGCTTGCTGATGTTGGCAGCAAGGCCGCAGAGTATTTTGACCTGAAGGCCGGGATACAAGAAACTGCGGTAAAGAAAGCCGGTGGCCGTCCGCTGGATGGCAGGACCGACCTTGAGGAATTCATGGCGCTGGAAAAGCTGCGCCAACAGGAAGAACACCTGCGCGAGCAGATGGTCTACGCTGGTCGCCCGGGCATGTGGGAGGACTGGCAGAAGTTTCAAGCTATGGCCGCAAGACGGCGTAGAGAAGCCAAAGAAGCTGCTGAACGTGCTGCACGAATCCGCAGAGAAAGACAAGCCAAGATTTTCCAGATAGCGTCGATTTCAATCATCTTTGTCTGCCTTTGGGTTGCCGTCATGTATGGCGTTTGGTTTTTGGGGAAGAAATAACATGCTCTCACTACTCTCTACACTCGGCGGTCTTTTGATTTCTGGCCTGCCAAAGTTCCTTGAGTACTTTCAGAACAAGGCCGACCAAAAGCACGAGCTTGCACTTGCAAGGATGCAGACCGAACGTGAGCTTCAGTTGGCTGCGGCAGGTTTTGCTGCTCAGGCAAAGATTGAAGAAGTCAGGCTCGATCAGATTCAATTGCAGACCGATGCTCAGATGACTGAAGCTGCGCTCAAGCACGACGAAAAAGTGTTGGAAAAGGCAAGTAAGTGGGTAGCAAATTATGTTGGCACTGTTCGCCCAACAATCACCTACATCTTTGTCTTGGAGCTTGTCTGCATCAATGCATTCATGGCTTTCTACCTGTGGCAGCATCCGCAGTTGATTCAAAACATTGATGATGTCATCAAGTATTCCGACCTCATCTTTTCCAGTGACGAAATGGCAATGCTTGGCGGCATCATTGGGTTCTGGTTTGGTTCGCGTGGCTGGCAGAAGAAATGAAGTTATCCAAGGCTGGCGAAGCCCTGATGCACCGTTACGAGGGATTTCGTGACAGGCCATACCTGTGCCCAGCGCATATATGGACAATCGGATACGGCCACGTTCTGTATCAAGAGCAGATTAGATTGCCGGTAGTTCGGCCTCCTGGCAAAACGACAGCCGACATTCCAATGATTCGCAAGGAAATGCCGCTCAAGCTGGAGGACTTCCGTGTCTGGAGCAAACAAGAAATCGACGAACTATTCCGTGCTGATGTCGCAAGTTTTGAACGTGGTGTTCTACGACTTGTTCCCGGCGTGGTTGGCCGTCAAGGCAGCTTTGACGCTCTGGTCAGTTTTGCCTTCAATGCAGGTCTAGGTAACCTTCAACGCAGCACCATCCGAATGAAAGCCAATAGAGGCGATTGGGAAGGCGCTGCGGAAGCGTTTATGCAATGGACCAAGGGAGGCGGCAAAGTTCTGCCAGGATTGGTCAAGAGGCGCGAAGCCGAAGTCGCTATTTTCCTTTCAGATGACTGATTGGAATATAGATACACGCTTCATCCCTGCTGTTGTTGGTGACAACAAACGCTGTGTTTTCATCAAAGGGTTGAGGCCACTCCCACCATCGTTTGCAATTGCGGCAATTTAGGTCCGGGACTTGAGGTTGGCACCTCAGAAATTCAGGCGGTAATTCTGCCATTTTCCAAATCCTTGATGATGCGTTCCAGGTAGACGGCAAGGTCCATTGCTTCCTCCTGGGCATGCTTTAGCCATTGGATGTGCGTCAGGTCTTGCCGGGTCGTATCTGTTCCGTATTTGCACAGCCCGAACTCTGCTCGTTGTTTGAGCTTGAGTCGGACTGCTTCTACATTAGGGTCAAGCATCTTTTTGGAACACGCCAGATGGCAGCATGGTTCCAGTGCGGTGCTTGATCTGGTCGTAGGCCACATACATGCACTCTACTAAGTCGATGTCTTCAAGAGCGCAATAATTAACCAGACATACCATAACATCGCCAACAGCATCAACAATCTCTTCACGGTTTTGTTTAGCTGTCGCATCGGCAAGTTCTCCCATTTCAGAAAAAGCCTTCAGCAATTGGGCTGTCGGTGTGCTGTTAGGAATAATTTTCCTTGCCTCAGACCAACGGATGATTTCGTTCTGAACATCTGCAAAGCTGCTCATTTGATTTCCTCCTGTTTACCGCCAGTGGCGTCTTCAATCCTGATTCCTTTTTGCATAAGGTCAGCCAGTTCATCTTTTTTGACTGCGGCAATATTGATGGTTCCTTTGGCCGCAAAGTCCAGAGCTTGCAATTTGGTGTGCGCTCGGATTAGTCGTACAGTTTGGCCGTAGCCAACAGAATACAAACGGGTTTTCATGTGATTTCCTTTCTTAAGTTAAAACGGGATGTCGTTATCCATGTCATCAAAGCCACTACCTTGATTCTGTTTGGGCTGTTGCTGTTCTTGCTGTCTTGGTTGGCTATCGCCACGGCTTGAAAGCAGTTTGAGCGTTTCGCCCATGATCTCTGTGGAGTATTTTTCAACTCCATCCTTGTCGGTCCATTTGCGAGTTTTGATCTTGCCCTCGACATACAGTAAAGAGCCTTTTTGAACATACTCGCCAGCAATCTCTGCAAGACGGCCAAAGAAGTTGACGCGATGCCATTCAGTTGCTTCTTTGACTTCGCCAGTCTGTTTGTCCTTCCAGCGTTCTGACGTTGCCACAGAGACATTTACAACGGCATCGCCACTGGTTAGGTATCTGACCTCGGGATCGCGACCTACACGGCCAATGATTTGTGCTTTGTTGAGCATTTGCTTCTTTCAGAATGTGTGTTGATGGGAAATTTCCTTGATGACTTGCTCGTAATACTTTCGTGCCGCATCAACTTTAAGTTTGATCTTGTCTTCCAGTTTCTTGTCTCTTTCATAAATCACCCGTGTCACACGAAGCTCTGGAGCAATGTGTTCAACGATGTGGATGTTGTAGGGTTCATATCCGATCAGCGAATCAGGTGTATTGACTAGGCAATAGTCGATTTCAAAGATGTCCATGTCCCACAGCATCATGTATGCCCTGCCCTGCCACTCGTAGATTTTGTCTTCGCCTTGAGAGGACAGCACAGGGAATGTTGACAGGGACCACGATGATTTGATGTCGTGAATCCTGTCTTTGCCAACGATGTCGCATTCGCCGGTAATCCAATCGTTTGTTCTGCGCTCAGTGTTCTTCACATAGTTGGTGAACAGCACAGAGTTGAGCAGCGCAATCGACTTATCTTCAACCTGCAAACCTTTGTCCATGTACTTGCTGGTGACAACAGTGTCATAGCCGTAAATGAACTCTTTTGCCATGTTGGTGATGGCCGTCTTGGCTCCGACGGAAAGACCATCTTCGCTTTTGCCATCAGTCATGATGTCGGCCAATGCTGATGCTCTAAATTTAATCATCTGCCAACTCCTTGAGTCCATTGAATTGCGCCTCGGTGATTTGATAATCATTAGAGAGCGTTTTCGTTGCCTCTTTGGGTTGGCTGACCAGGACGCTACCATCTGGCATTGGGAAGCAAACGGTTAACTCAAACTGACGATTGGCATAGACTGATTCATAAAGCCCAAGCGCATCCTCAAGTGCCCATTGCCACTTTTCTAGGTTTTCACAAACTCTATTCATATCGGATTGAACACGTTTTCCGATGAGTGTGTTTTTCTTGGGCTTGATGAGCCAATATTGTTCATACTTTGTTGGCAGAGTAAACCCAGATCGGTCTGTCTTTTTCTCGTAAATCAAACCGATTCCTTTGTGTTCTTGACGGAGGATAGCGATTGCACCCTCGCGGTCTAAGAGTGTTTTCTTTGATTCAAGAGCGATTGACCTTGCGTGGATGTATTTCAAGACCGCAAACGAGCCAATCTGCGATGGGAGGTGATAGTAGTTTCTCATTGCAGACCAGCCTCCAGCATCTTATCTTGCTCTTCTGTAAGGACAAACTGTTCCAGCAGCCGCTCTTTGGTGTACTCACCGGCTTTGATCTTGGCAATAGCGTTTGTTAGGCGCTCATCCGTAATCTTTTGCTTAGTCGGTTGCAGGCGCTTTTGTGGTGGCACAGGACTGATACGCAGACCCTCTACCGTTTCCTTGCCAAAACGGACCGCAGGATCGACATAAACCGTGATGGCTACCCCAGACCAGTCTTCAATGAATGGAGAGCCTGCAAGCTGTTTCATGACCTTGCTGTTGGTGCTGTTCAGAATCATAGGCTTGAGCTTCTCACCCGGCCTGATTTCTTGCTCGGCAAAGTATGCCGTGTTGAACAAGTCACGAGTCTTTTTGGTCTTGTCGGCCTCAAGACGAACGTGCTTGATTGTCAGAGTTGTTGGTTCAACGATGTCTGCGCTGGACAGGTAAGGGCTGTCAAACGCCTTGCGAAAATGTGTCTTGTCGTTCATACAAACCAGATATAGATTCCGTGGAGGATGCCGATGGGGAACATAATTGCGCCTGCAATCAGGAAGCCCCACAGGCCGTCGGCAAAGCATGTGAACACATGGGTGAGCCATGCAAAGAACAGGGTTAGTCCAATTGCCCAGCCCATCATTTGACCCTCAGAAAAGCAGGAGCGCGATGGTCATGCAGGCGCTGATCTGCCGGGGTTTCAATAGGTTTTAGCCAGTTGCCAGAGGGAGGAACCCAGCCGGTGTAGCGGTGCCATGTTGCTTGAACATCTGCGCCTGATGTCCACTTGAACTTGGGATGCCCAACAGGGATGAGAGGTAGTGTGCGTCTTGAATATTTCATGTCGTTCATGGTATCGTGTCGTGTCTTGGCGATGTTGCCAAGCACAATTTTAGACTCACTTTCATATGACTCGCAAGCACACGACAAAAAAACAACAGTTTTGGCCGGGTAGTAATATCCCTAAGAGTTTTGGAAACGCATTCGACTGGAGAAGTAACACAGGCAGTCTGTACACAAAGGCTGAACTGGCATCTATCCAAGCGTATGTCAAAAGCAAGATGAACAATACAGCGGTGGCATCGACCATCCCCACGTTCTCCAAAGCAAGGGCAAGTCGTTTTACAAACTCGTAAACCGTGATATAGTGTTTGAAACCCGGCTAGGTTGGAAGTCATGAGCCAACCGAAAAGCGTCACACCTCCGCCTGCCGTCGGTTTCTTTCTGAGGTGGGAAAGAGGTGTCAATGCACTACTACCAATTCAACATTGGGGACTATGCTTCCCACACACGGCATCTTGAGCCGATGGAAGACCTGATTTACCGGCGTCTTCTGGACTTGTACTACCTTCACGAACGCCCGTTGAACGAAGATGCATCGGTCGTTGCTAAGCAGATTGGCTTGCGCGACATGACTGCAACCGTGCGTGATGTGCTTAATGAATTTTTTGAATGCACTGATGAAGGCTATCGTTCGGCAAGAGCAGACAAAGAAATTGCACACTATCATTCTAAAATTGAGCAGGCGTCACGCGCTGGTAAGGCATCTGCTGAACGGAGGACAAACGCCCGTTCAACGGACGTTCAACCAACCAATAACCAAGAACCAATAACCAAGAAACAAGTATTGACGCCGCGAGGTTCGCGGCTTCAACATGACTGGGTTCTTCCAGATGACTGGAAAGCATGGGCAGAGTCATGCAGGCCAGACCTGAAGATTGCAGAGGTCGCCGAGCAGTTTAAGGACTACTGGGTTGCAAGACCCGGCAAGGATGGCGTCAAGCTCGATTGGCAGGCAACATGGCGTAACTGGGTGAGGAACCAGAAAGCACCAAAGCAATCTTTTGCCCAACAAGCCGCAGACATTGCCAGAACAACCGTTCCTGCTGCAAACAAGGGTCCAGACCCTGCGCTGGTCAAGATCGAGCAGGACCGTGCAAAGGCTGTACCGATGCCTGCCCATATTCGTCAACAACTTATGTCCGTCACGAGGAAGATATGACAAACGAATTGAAAAGAGCAACTATGAAAGTTGAACTGAAATCACAGTCAATGAGTTTTGTAATGAAGGCCATGCTCGACACGCAAACCACATGGACGCGAGACAAGATGGAAGGCAACGACTTGAGCATGAACATCAATCCTGATGCGCCGATGATTGTTCAGGTTGGCGACTACGGCTACGAGGTTCAATCCTGCGGTGGCGATGGCGACATTGATGGATTTGTCTTGATGTGCAAGCCAGAGCCTGTGTGCAAGTGGGATGGCATGAACTTTGTGGACTTGAGAGACTTGGCATGACTCGCACATATGCACTGCTCCGCCTGCTTGAGCTTGGCCCTCTTGACCGCAAAGAAATCCGTGAAATTACCGGCTGGTCCGAGCAAAACCTGAAATATGTTTTGGCTGGCGCAGCAAGGAACCAAACGGTGACGAGTCTGTATGGCAAGTGGCACAGAAAGTACGAAGATGGCGTATTCCAGAAAGACACTCTCTGACCCAAGCGACAGGTTACAGCTTGAGCAGGGCGAAGCTAGGATTCTGTTTGCAACATGGAAGGCAACAGGCAAACGAGTCCTGACACAAGAGCGCATGGAGTTCCTTGAAAAACGATACGGAACAGGCTGTGTTGCGAGAATACGACAGTATATGGACATGATAAAGAATGGTGAACTACAATAGTTCATCACAAAAGTGATACAAGAAAGGATACGACATGACATGGCCCTTCCCTCCTCCATCTGGACCTAAGCCTTGGACTGCCAAGCAAGAGCGCCAGTATCAGCAGCAACAACGCAAGCAATGGGAGGAATCACCACTATGACTGAACGCGAAGCCCTACGCATGGCACTGAGATCAATCAAAGAACTTGTCATTGACGAATCAGACGATGCGCCAGCATTGCAAGGTGTGCGGATGCGAAAAGAAAAAGCCATCACCGCCATCCGAGAGGTATTGGC
>VFQS010000954.1_pt1 | contig 28496 bp, 24 predicted proteins | sample 3512361 | NCBI WGS metagenome assembly VFQS01 (sample SAMN10412375, study PRJNA504923) | tailings metagenome | isolation source: Relicate 1 Philex TSF3 active mining | place: Philippines
TAAATAAAAATGATAAATTGGCGAGGATTATTTATAAGATAATAAGGCAAAGCCAGAAGAATTTATAAAGAAATAAACGCCAAAAGGAAGAGGATGAATAATGATAAATTATTTTTTTATTTTTTACGAAGAACGAGATAATAGTTAAAGATGGAACCGCCTACATAGTCATATTTGATAGGAATAATTTTATGTTTATCGAACATTTGACAGATTTCGTCATTAGTGAAATATTTAGCATAATATTCATCATAGAATTTATTATTTTGTTCTTTTTTCATGACGACTTCAAAAAGAGCGTGATAGATGTCGACAGTATCGCGAACCATTTCATTAAAACAGTTATGTTCTTTAAGAACGATGATACCATTTTTTTTAAGAATTCTAGAAATTTCGGAAATCATAAGATCTAAATCTTTGATATGGTGAAGAACATGGAAAAGGAGTATGACATCGATAGAATTATCGGGGAGATTGATAGATTTACCGTCAGTGATAATAAATTCGAGATTAGATTTAGATGAATAATTGCCGAGCCAGTTATCGACATCGACACAGATAGCTTTATTAAAGTTCATAAGATTTTTGGTTTCTTTAGTGATGGAGCCATCACCACAACCGATATCGAGAAGAGTATGATTATTGAAAGAGATATCGGAACATAATTTTTGGATGATGGAACTAGCTTTTTGAGCACGAGAAGTAAGATAGGAAGAGTCGTCATATTTGTTAGAAGATTTATTGATGGAGACGAAGACATTATGAAGATTATTATAGATATCTTGGTCATTATTAATATTTTTATGAATAATATTTTTGACGACATTATAATTAATTTTGGTTTGATTAGAGATAATATTGATAATATTTTTATTTTTATGGATAATATGTTTAAAATTATTTTTAGTTGAGCAATTACTGATGAAGCCCATATAAATATATATATAAAATAAAATTTAATTAAAAAAAGATTTAGACAAAAGAGATTTTTTTATCTTTATCATTTTCGAGTTCATCAAAATGAATCCAAATATTTTCATTATTACAATAAGCACATTTGGTATGTTCTTCTAACCAGACATCCATACATTCTTTATGGAAAATTTGATTACATTTAGGACAAGAAATACATTTATTATTATCAATTTCATCTTGTAATACTTCAGTATAACAGACAATACATGAACATTCATTTTCTTTATAGTCAGTAAAATTAAAGAATGAATTATAATTAAAAGTTTCTACTTTTTTGGCGATAGATTTATCATTATAGATATTAACATCGGATAATTTGTTAATAAGAATATTAAGATGTTCATTATTAAGTTTTTTATTAATAAAGAAGGAGGTATCATAAATTTTGCCAATTTTGCAGATGACGAAACAGATATGTTTACATACGGTATTTTTCTTCTTTGAATTAAATTTAAAATCGCAACAGGAACAGGTAAAAGTTTCATCTTCAAGATCATTAAAAATTTTGATATCATAATTTTCTCTTTTATTTTTGGAATGATTGAATGTGCCCAAAACGCCGATAGTGCCTATAAGATTTTTATTTTTAGTAGTTTTGGAGGTGTTAATATTATAATCTTTAAAATATATTTTATCTTTTTCAGAATTTAGAAGAATTTTATTAAGATTATCAACTTGATAAGAATTTTCGATAGAATTAATAAGATCGGGAAGAGTTTTAATAATTTTAGAAGATTGTTGTAAGAAGATATTTTTGAGAATATTTTCTTTATTTTTGATATCGATATTAATATTTTGTATATCTTTTTGTATGTAAGAATCTTTAAGAGACAAAAGTTGTTCGGAGAGAATATTATATTTTATGGTAGAATTATCATATTTAATAGAGTTAGTGATATTAATAATGTCAGTAATAAGAGAATTAATATTATTTAATTTAGTTTGAGAATTAAGAAGATTAAGATAATTAATTTTATCTTTATTATTATTATTGATTTGATTGATAAAGTCCATTAATATATGAATAATAGAAAGAAATAAGGATATATAAAAAAAAAATCAAATTTTTTTAAAGTTTAAAAAGAGTAAAATAAAATGACAATAATAATATATGGATAATTTTAGGGAAATAATAACGAGAGAGGAAGAAATAAGGGATATAAATATAATAATAGAAGAGAAATATGAAAAAATGACATATAATATATTTATGAATAACAGTAATATATTTAATAATAATATCAATACATATAGAGAGAGTTTTATAAAAAGTTTATGGAATAATTATTATGTAATAAAAACGATATATAACATATTATTTAGAATAACAATAATAGATTATAGATTAAGAGAAAAATGTAAATGTTGTAATCATAATAAAGAAACAGAAAAAACAGAAGAATTAATAACAATGATAAATAAATTTTTCAATGTAATAAAATTATTACCATGTGAATGTAATTATAGGAAAATGATAGAAGAGAATGATAAAGAGAATAATAGATTTATAAGAGAGGATTATTTAAATTTTTTACAATATATGAAAATATATAACAAAACAATAAATAAGACAATAAATTTATTAATCGATTATTATAAATTGGATAAGAATAAATTTAACAAAGAAATAAGTATATTAGATGAGAAATATTGTATTCATGAGGACATAAGATTTAATAATATGGTAAATTGCAAGAAAAATAAGAATGAGATAAATAAGAAGGGAATAGATATAGGAGAATTAGTGAATAAGTTATATAATATGAATATATGGATATATGAGAATTACAAAGTGAATATATTATATTATAATTTTCAGTCATATACATATTTTTTAGAGTTAATAAATAAATATGAGACAGAATATACAAAGAATAATAAAAACAATAATATATTTATAGAAAATATAAATAGGATATATAAAATAAGTAATGAGATATTAAACATAGAATTTAACATAAATAATAAGAAAATAATACATTATGTAATAAATAGCAATTTTGACAATGAATTTATAATAAGTGTATTAAATATATTATTTAAACAGATAAAATTGAGAAATAATATTAATAAGGAATATAATGATATAATAGTAGAATATATATTTTATGCGATAAATTTGAATAGGATAAATATAGGGATAAATATATTAAAAAACTACAATTATAATAATTTTAAAGAAGAAAATGAATTATTAATAAGTTTATATGATAACATAATAGAAAATAAGAATATAATATTGATGGATAAAATATTATTTTTAGAGATAATATGTGAAAATAGGATGATAAATAATTATGATTTTATAAATAAGATAATAGAAAATTATGATGGAGATAAGATAATGAATAAATTTATAGATAATAATATTTTTTTAATAAATGATAAATATAACAATGAGGTATATATAAAAAATATAATAAAAAAGACATTATTATATAATAAACCAATAATATTAGGATATATATTAAAGAAATTTAGGATATTGATAGAATTATATGAAATAAGAATAATAGATATATATTTTAATTACATAAATAAAAATAATGAATATGAAAATATAAATTTATTAAAAATGATAATTTATTCAAAAATAGTAAAATCTGAAATAAATTTAGCCGAATATTGTATAAATAACAATTTATATTTATCATTTAAACTATTAATATCAAATAAAATAATAAAACCATCATTTATTGATTTAATAAATGCTATTAATAATAATAATTTCATAATTACATATAATATTTTAATATACAATCCAGAATTTATTAATTATTATTATGATGACAAAATCAGATTAATAAATTATTTATTTGAAAATAATTGTGATGATAATTTTATTATTAGAATATTATTTGTTTTATTAAAAAAAGATATTATAGATGTTAATTATGATGATAATTATAATAGTAATATAGTATATGAAATAATAAATAGTAATTTTGACAAATATGACAAGATAAAATTAATAAAATATATAATAGAGAGGATAGATTGTATAAAAATATATAATAATATACCATTAATAATGTATAGTATAATATTAGATGAATATGAGATATGTTATATATTATTAAAAAAGATGATGAATGATAAATTAGTGATAAATAGGAATATATATTTAGATAATAATATATTAAATTATTATTTAGAAGATAATAATAATATTAATTATGTACCATTTATAGTGAAATATATAAAAGATATATATGAAAATGAGAAATATAAAAAGAATATTTTATATATAGACAGTATAATAGATAATAATTTATTAATTATTGATGAAATATTGATAATAATTTTTAATATTTTATTAGTATTAGCAAGTTATTATATTAAAGAAAATAATAATGATGAAAATAAAACACAAATTAGTATTAATAATAATGATTATAGTAATTTTACAAATAATAATTCTATAAAATCTATTAAATCAAATAAAACAAATAAATCGAATAGTAATATATTTATAAAAATAGGAGAAAAGGAAAATAAAAATAGAATTAAAAATCAATTATATATAGAAGAAATTGATATTAATGATATTAATAATTAGTTTTTTGTAAAATAATATTAAATAAAATATATATTTTATATTATATGGTGATTATAAAACCTATAATTACTTTTACCACCGTTAAAGGTAGAAGACAAACAAATGAAGATAGACATAATATAATTTTAAATATTAATGATGATAATCCGGAATCTAATTCAAAAAATATTAATTTTTTTGGTATATATGATGGTCATGGAGGTGTATATGTTTCTGATTTTCTTAAAAAAAATCTACCATTATATTATTTTTATAAAAAACTTAAAACACCTTTTAGTGTCGAATATCATAATAAAATTTTCGAACATTTACAATCTAAAATTTTAAGTGATAAAAGAGGATTTTCAAATGGTTCTGCTTGTCTTATTAATATTATGTATAAATATAAAAACCAAATTCATATGAATTTTGTTAATTTGGGTGATTCTCGAGCTGTTATTGTTTATTCCGATGGAAAACATAAACAAATTACTCGAGATCATAAACCGGAAGATAGTATTGAAAAAAAAAGAATTAATGATATGGGTGGTTCTGTTATTGAAGATAGTGAAGGTGTTTTTAGAGTGGGTGATTTGTCATTATCTCGTTCATTTGGAGACGGAGATAATGCACCATATGTTTCACAAATACCAGATGTTTTTTATTATGTAGTAAAACCAGAAACGAAATATGTGGTTATGGCTTGTGATGGATTATGGGATGTAATAAAAAATAATGAATTATATAAATTGATTACTAATTTTAAAAGTTTAAATAAAAATGTTGCTGTTGAATTAGCTAATGAAGCTTTAAATAGAGGTTCTATGGATAATGTCTCGGTTATTGTTATTGAATTTTAATTATTATTTATTATTATTATTATTATTATTATTATTATTATTATTATTATTATTATTATTATTTATTATTATTTAATCATCTAAAGAAGGTTCAATATCATCGATAATTTCGAAAGATTCGATAATTTTAAGTTTATCATCGGTATTAATGACATCAATTTTATTGATATCGGCTTGATCGATAGGAATCCATTTAAGTTTATTTTCGGATAGTTGGCATTTCATAATAATTTTATCAGTGAGGATGAACATATTTTTAAGTTTAAGAGATAAATTATAAGTGGGAATATAAGCGGAACCGATTCTTCTTTTAACAAAAATTTGGTTATTATTTTGATTAAAAGAGAAGATGGCGAAGAGTTTATAGACATCAGAAATATTAGTTTTAACCATTTCAAGATTTTTGTAGATAGTTTCAGTAGTTTCAAGATTTTTTTTTTCAAATTTATAAATTCTTCTTTTTTCTAGATTATCATTATTTTTGTATTCGTCATTATAATTATTATCATCATTTAATTCTGATTTTTTGCCATGATATAAATTATTTTTATATTCATCATCAGTTTTATCGAATAAATATATTATTTTTGTTCCTGAAAATTCTGGATTAAAACATATTCCTTTTATATTATATTTTTTTATATTATCTTTTATATAATATTGACATAACATATCTATTTCATTAATCTCATATGGTGTATTAATATATAATTTTATATTATTCTTTTCACTATTATAATTTTTTATCACATTCTTTAACTCATATAATTTATCTTTATAATTTATATTTATATAACTCTTACCATTCATTAATAATAAATCTGTACACATAAAATTTATACTATTTTTATCTACACTTTCATCTATATTATCTAATTTTGTATTATCTATTATTATTCCATCTATTATTGTTCCTTCATATAATTTTGGATTAACATCTATTTTTACTTTTATAAATCTAACTTTTGACACATTTAAACTCTCTCTGGAATAACTTATACTTCTTCTATCTATTAAATAACTATGATAATCATTATTTATTTTTATAAATATTAAAAAAGCATTTATTCCACATGTATTTCCCGATACATAATATCTTTTATTCTTAATCTCAAATATATCACTCGCATTCTTTATTATAACATATCTGTAATCTCCAACCTCTATTTTATTGTATAAATAATCTATTATTAATCCCTTATTCACTATATCATCTGTATTCTGATTTTTTACTTCATTGTTATTTATTAATGTTGATTGCTGATTATTATATTTATTATATATTTGTTTTATATTTTGTTGATTTTGTTGATTTTGTTGATTTTGTTGATTTTGTTGATTATATTTATTATTTTGATTATTATTATAATTTGAATTAAATCTTGGTTTAAAATGATTAATTCGGTTATTATTATTATTTTGGTTATTATGATTATAATGGTTAGTATTAATAGGATTCATAAATATGATATAATAGTAATATTATATTATATTAATAAAATTTCATTTTTTTTAGAAATTGGCTTGAGAATTATCGGCATTATCGAAAGCCATAACAGAATCCATAGAATAGTTATTATTATTAGTTGAATTATTATTTAGTAAGTTATCATAAACTTCTGAAACTTTTTTGCCATAATTTTGTAATCCACAAGTATTATTATCAGATAATCTAATTTCTGCCATTCTATCATTAGGAGATTCGACATTAGATGTATTTTGATAAACTAGATCATTAAAAGTAGAAAACTTTTCAATATTATTTTGAGCAGTTTGAGCATTAGTTAAAGCTTCTTTTTCATTATTAATGACATCATTTAATTTTTGAGCTAAATTAATAGGTTTTTGGTTATTAATACATGAAACACATTCTCTTGAGTTATTATTTTCTATAACAATATTATTAAGAGCGATAATATCTTTATCGATATCACAATTTAGATTATTACAGCCAGCTATTTGGTGATTATATAAACCGCCATAAATTTTATTATAATTTAAGACTTTTTCATTTAATTTATTAGTTTCTTCTAAATTACAATTAGTATTAGTATTAGTATTAGAAGTTTGTTGAATATTTTCTGATTTTAATTCTTCGAAAGTTTCAACATTAAAGTAATTAAAAAGAAGATAACCGACAACAACGGCGATAATAAGAATGAGGAAAGTATTATTGTTAAGTTCCATTATATATTATTATAATAAAAAAATATATAATAATATTATAAAATATTATAAAATGTTAAAAAATATTACAACTTATATTATTATAATAATTTTTGTTATTATATTTTTAATCTATAGTAAAACAAAAATCGAATCATTTAATTCATCCCTTAACCTTAAATATTATGGAAAACCTTGTAATTATATTAAAAATGATAGTTTTTATGATATTCTTAATGAAAATAATTTTTCTGAAACTGATGATATTAATAAAGCATCATTAATTGTGCCGTGTTCATATGAAAGTACAGAAGATGAAATTAAATTTTTTAGTGATAAATTAACAAATAATAATACAAGAATATTTATGTTAGATAACACTGATCAGATGGCATCAAAATTATTATTATGGGAGTATATAGTAAAAAATTATGGTGTAAAAGTGGCGAGTAGATATATGCCATATACATATAGTTTGGTAGATAATAATGAAGTAGAATTATTTAAGAAGGAATATAATAAAAATAAATTATATATAACAAAAAACAATGAACAAAGACAAGAAGGAATAAAAATACATGATAATTTACAAAGTATATTAGACGGCAGAAATAAATATATATTAGTTCAGGAATTATTACAAGATCCATATTTAATAAGAGGACGAAAAATAAATTTGCGGGTTTATTGTTTATTAATAAAACACAAAAATAATGTTAAAATTATGATATATAAAGACGGGTTTATGTATTACACACCAGAATTATTTGAAAAGAATAATATATCATTTAAAAAGAATATAACAACAGGATATATAGACAGAAAAGTATATGAAGAAAATCCATTAACACATCAAGATTTTAGAGATTATTTAGATGAAAATAGAGAATTAAATAATTTTGAAAAATATTTAAGAATGAATAATATAAAAATTTCGGAACATATATTTAATAGAATATATAAATTATTAGGAGATGTTATTAAATGTTATATAGATGTTATAGGAATAACTAATTTAGGAATTGGTTTTCAATTATATGGAGCAGATATAGCAATAAATGACAAATTAGAGCCGATGTTAATGGAAATAAATAAAGGACCAGATTTAACTGCAAAAGATGAAAGAGATAAAAAACTAAAGAAGAATTTATCCAAGGATATATTAAAAAGTGTAGGATTATTAACGAATACTAATAATAACTTTATTAAAGTTTACGAAAGAATAGAAATTAATAATGTTTTATATGAAATATAAATTATTATCTATATTTTTATAAATTATTATCTATATTTTTAAGATAAATATTACAATGTATATCATTAGTTATATAAAAAATTATTATGAGAATAATATAAGTGAGAATAATAGTTATAAGAGAATTATATATATTCTGATGAGGTTGTCTCATTATTTTATATATAAATTATATATAAAATTAAAAATAAATAAATAAAATTTAATTACACCTTTCAAGATTTGACTATTTATAATAATTAAAACTTTTTCAATCAATATAATCTTCTTTAATAATAAAAATCTGTTACAAAACTATACTTATTTATAAATGTTTGAAAATCCATTATATATATTTTTAATTAAAACACTTGAATTTTTCATTAATTTTAGGTATTTTTAGGAGAATATTAATATTTTTAGAAACATATAAAACAAAAATATTAATAATTATTAGAATAAAAAGTAATTCATAATTTATTTGTAAATTCATATTTATATAATTTATTATATAAATTATAAATTATAAATATAAATTATGAATTATTCTTCAAATGGACTTTCAATATAAATTCCATTGATTAAATTTTTATCATTTGTTTTTTTGATATTAAAATTACTATTATTATTCATATTATAGGAATTTAACATTATATTTTCATTATTATCATTATTATCATTATTTTTATTAACTTCTGGTATATATGTTAATTCATTATATAATTTATCTTGATTATTATTATTATTATTATTATTATCAAATTTACTAATATAACTTAATTCATCGATAAGAGTTAGAATATTTTGTCTTTCTATTTCTAATTTTTGTCGTTCTATTTCTATTTTCTTTAATTTATCTTTTTTATCTTTTTTACTTTTTTTACTTTTTTTATTTTTTTTATTATCATTATTATCATCATTATCATTATCACAATCAAATAATTCATATTTATAGGTATATCTGATATATAGGAAAACGAGGATAAAGATGATAAGGAATATAAGAAGTATATTATGTTCAATATAATTAGAATAGAAGGAAGACAAAGAGCCACCAGATAATTTTTTAGGAGGTTCGATATTAAGGAGATTATTAAAATAATTATCTATATTTTTGGATACGAGAAGGGGATGATTATTCATTAATATAAATAAAGGATAAATAAAAAAAATTGATAAAGATAATATATATATAAATATTATAATTATAAATGTTTTCTGAAAAGATAAGTGATTTTTTGAAGATAACAGTAAATAAGTTAGGAAATGGTGCTTTTGGTAGTGTTTATGTAGCTGAAAAAGCAGATAATAATAAGAAAATAGCATTAAAAGTAGAAGATAAAGAAAAATTAGATAGTTTAACATTAAGAAATGAATTTTTGATGTTAAGAAAGATATCATTATTAAAGAAGTATATATTATGTAAAGATGTAAACGAGAAGAAGAATTTAGAAAAGAATGACAATATAATAATATATAAATATATAAATGATAATAATTTGTTAGTGATACCGAATAATTACAGTATGAATAATATGATAGTAAATAAATGTATACCGGATATACATAATTATATAGAAACGACAGATTATAATTATTTAACGATGGATTTATGTGGAGAGAATTTAGAAAACATAATAGAGAAGTATTCATTAACCGAAAATTCTAAATATTTTATAGCATATAAATTATTATTTACAATGTTTTGTGTTCATAGTTGTGGAATAATTCATAGAGATATTAAACTTTCCAATTTTGTTTTAAGTAATATATTAGATACTATTAATTTAAATAATACTAATAACAAAAAATTATTTCCAATGTTAATTGATTTTGGATTATCTAAAGAATTCTATAAAATAGAAAATTCTAAAGTTATTCAATCTCAATATGGTAAATCTAAATCAATTACTGGCACTTTAAGATATATTTCATTATCTATTCATGAACACAATACTCCAACAATAATTGATGATTTAATAAGTTTATGTTATTGTTTATGTGTGATATTTACGAATAAATCATTACCTTGGGTTGGACACAAAAAAGATCCAGATATTTTTGACAGTAATAATCATACAGATAGTAATTGTAAATGTGGATATCATAAGAACAAAATGAATAATAATTTAAAGAATAATACAATAGCAGAGATAAAATATCATACACCAATAGAAGAATTAATAATGGATAATGAAGGTAATAAGTATATATTTTTAGGTAAATGGTTAAATTATTTATATGGATTAAATAAGAAAGCTATACCTTCATATAGTGTCTTATATAAATATATAAAACGTGAAAAAGATGAAAATAATTTGATTTTTGAAATTAAAAATAAAAAATAAAATTAAAAATAAAATTAAAAATAAAATTAAAATAAAAAATAAAATAAAAAATAAAATTAAAAATAAAATTAAAATCCATTACTGAAAGGATTTTTTTTCCTTTTAATTTTATCTTTATTATCAATATTTTGAATATTTTGAATATTTTGATTTAGTGAATTATCGGTAATAATTATATTATGGTTATTATTAGGAGAAACAGCAGATTGATTATTAATAATAGGAATATTGCGATTAGAATTATTATTAGTGATATTATGAGAATTGTTGCGAAAATTAGAAATTTCGGAAATATCAATTTCTAATTTATTATTTTTGTCTTCTAAATTCTTTTTAATAGTTAATAAATCATTAATTTTAGTCATTTTATTGATATTTTCAGTTAATTTGTTATTATCTTCTATTAATTTGTTATTATTTTCAGTTAATTTGTTATTATTTTCAGTTAATTTGTTATTATCTTCTATTAATTTGTTATTATTTTCAGTTAATTTATTAATTTCGGATAATAAATTTTCTTTTTCAGAATTTAGTTTAGTAAGATTGATATTAAGTTGTTTATTATTGACATATTCATTTTTTACCAATTCTTCCAAATCATTAATTTTTTTAATTAATAACATATTTTTTTCTTCTAATTCTTCTGAAACTTCGGCATTTTTATTCATTTTACTTTCAACATCTTTTAAATGTTCTACTAATTTCAATATTACCTCGTTTCTATTTTCTAATAACATTTTTACTTTATTATAATTAAACATAATTGTTTTTAATTGTTCTAATGATAAGTTTTTTATGTTTTCTTCTAATTTTTGTTCTTCATTTAATTCTTCCTTTTTTTCTTCCTCTTTTTCTTCATTATTAAATATATCATCTAATTTTTTATCTAATTCTTTTTCCATTTCTTCATCTAGTTCTTTTTCTGTTTTATCATTATTATCATTATCATTATTATTATTATCATTATTATTTTCAATATCAGATAATTCTTTTTCTAAAATTTGATCTAAATTATGTGAAACATTATCGGAATCATTAATTGTAATATTCATAAATAAATTTGTTTTATATAATAAATTATTAAATAAAACCTATAAAAATCATATAATTATGGATAAATTATATATAAACTAAAAATAAACTATAAATAAATTAAAAATCATCAGGAGATAAATCGAAAACACTATCAGCATTAGATAGATCGGCTTTTTGGTATTCAGTAGCACGACTATCATGCATATTAGTTTTTTGGAGCATTCCGATAGTATTCATAAAAGTGAATGGATTTGAAACATTGTAAATCTTTTTAAAACCGAGAGAAGTAATTAAACAATCAGCTACATATTCAATATATTGGTTCATTGCAGTTGAATTCATCCCGATTAATTTTATCTCCATCGCCTCTTCCATAAAATCACTTGCTATTTTAACAGATTCTCTAATTATTTTTATTGAATCTTTTTCTGATTTATAAATCATCATATTATGAATCATACTCGCAAATTCTACATGTAATCCTTCATCTCTTGCTATAAATTCATTTGCTTTTACTAATCCTGACATTAAACCATTGTAATACTTTTTAAGCCAGAAAATAACAGCAAAAGCACCACTAAACATAATACCTTCTATACAAGCATATGCTATTAATCTATCATATGTTGGAACTTCTTTATCTAAATATTTCATTCCGAAATTTTTCATAGCTATTATAGTAGGTATTGTTTCTAAACTATTCAATAATTCATATTTCTCACTCTTATCTTTTACCAAATTATCTAACATTACACTATATGTTTCATTATGTATGTTCTCTATTGCTACCTGAAATCCATAACACATTTGTATCTCTAATGGCACAAACTCATTTATTAAATTTTGTTGTATATTAAAATTTACTAGACCATCTAAACCACTAAAGAATGCTAATACCCTCTTTAATACCTTCTGTTCCTCTGGTTTTAATTTCAAAAAATCTACATAATCTTTACTAAAATCTATTTCTTCTGTTCTCCAAAAACAACTGCTTTGCTTCTTGTATAGTTCCCAAACTTTATGATATTGTATTGGAAATAAGGCATATCTTCTAGTTGATTCATCAAAGAGGGGATCCGAAATAGTTTGAGTTTTAGGTTCTTTTATGGTGTTATTTATGTTGTTATTAATATCAGTTGTATCTATAATGTTAATAGTATTCATATTATAAATTTGTATATTATATATTTTATATATTTTTTTTTTCAATTTTATTTGGAAAATTAGATTTTTGTAATAAACTCACTTTTTGTTATTATGTAATAATATCTGAAATTTTTTATTTTTATTTATTACATATCTAATTGATTTTTATTATTATAATGTTTTATTATAATAAAAATACTAAAAAATAAATATTTAGAATATAAACAGATGATAATTATAAAAATAATTACTATAAATAATAAAAAAAGTTGAAAATTATAATAAATATAAATATAATATAATATAAATGACTATTCAAATGGAAACTATAATCAATAACATTAAGACACTATCCACTGAATACAACATAGACCTTAAAAGCTATAATATAATTGAAGATATAACAAATGGTATAGTAGAAAATATGACTGATAGTGAGTTATATACATATGTATCAAATACACTAGCATCATATATCTATAAAGAGCCAAAATTTGACAAAATAGCTGTAAAATTTGCGTTAGACAATATATATTTGGAAGTGCCGAAAGATTTTGATTATAGTTATAAAAAGTTGAAAGAGATGGGAATATTACATGAGAAATACATGAAATTTTGCGAAACATATATGGAATATATCAAATATATAATTAGATATAATAGAGATTACAATTTAGATTTCTTTGGAATTAGGACATTAGAGAGATCATATTTAATAAGAAACAAGAAGAGAGAGATAGTAGAATTACCGCAACACTTATTTATGCGAGAGGCGATACAGATACATGGATATGATGAAGAGATAAATTTTGACAGATTAAAGGAGACATATGATTATTTATCGAATTTATATTTTACACATGCAACACCTACATTATTTAATTCAGGAAAGAAATATTCACAGTTATCATCATGTTATTTACTACAATGTGGAGATAGTGTTGAAGAGATGGCAGATTGTTATAGGAGTGTGATGCATATAAGTAAATTTGCGGGAGGAATTGGAATAAATATTAGTGATGTAAGATCGAGAGGGAGTATAATAAAAAGTACAGGTGGAAAGAGTGATGGAATAGTTCAATTATGTAAGACATTAGAACAATTAGGAAGACAAATAAATCAGAGTGGATTAAGATTAGGAGCGATAGCATGTTATATAGAGCCGTGGCATTATGACATAATAGATTTTTGTGAATTAAGGAAGAATACGGGAGATGAGAATCAGAGAGCGAGAGATTTATTTTTAGGATTATGGGTTCCAGATCTATTTATGAAGAAGGTAGAAAGGAATGAAGATTGGTATTTAATGTCACCAGATGAGTGTCCAAGATTAACAGAGACATATGGAGAAGAATTTGAAGAGTTATATATGAGATATGTGGAAGAGAATAGATATATGAAGAAGATGAAAGCAAAAGACTTGTATAAAATAATATTAGATTGTCAGATAGAGACGGGAATGCCCTATATGTTATATAAAGACAGTTGTAATATAAAATCAAATCAGAAAAATTTAGGAACAATAAAGAATAGTAATTTATGTTCGGAAATAATAGAATATAGTGATAATGAAGAGATAGCAGTATGTAATTTAGCATCGGTATGTTTACCAAGATTTATTAAAGATAATAAATTTGATTTTGATGAATTAGGAAAAGTAATCAGAATAATGACACGAAATCTTAATAAAATTATTGATATTAACTTTTATCCTGTCGAAGAAACTAAAAGATCTAATTTAAGACATAGACCGATAGGAATAGGAGTTCAAGGATTAGCAGATGTTTATCAGATGTTAGATTATTCATTTGAGAGTAAGAATGCGATGAATATAAATAAGAAGATATTTGAATGTATATATTACAATGCGTTATATGAGAGTAATGAGATAGCGAAGAGAGAGGGAGTATATGAGACATATGAAGGAAGTCCGATATCGAGAGGAATATTTCAATTTAATATGTGGGGAAAGAGAGAGGAAGAATTACATATAGAAGGATATGAAGATTATGAATGGGAGGAATTAAGACAGAAGATAAAAGAATATGGAATAAGAAACAGTTTATTGACATGCGTGATGCCAACAGCGAGTACGGCACAATTGATGAGTAATAATGAGAGTATAGAGCCATATGCTAGTAATATATATGTAAGAAAGACATTAGCGGGAGATTTTATAGTAGTAAATAAACATTTAATAAAAGAGTTAAGAGAGAAGAATTTATGGAGTGAGGAGATGTATAATGAGATAATATATGACAATGGATCGGTACAGAAGATAGAATTACCGATAGAGATAAAAGAGAAATACAAGACAGCATATGAGATAAAACAGAGTGTTATAATACAGCAGTCGGTGGATAGAGGGATGTTTATATGTCAATCACAGAGTATGAATATATTTATGGGAGTACCAGATTTTAACAAATTACATAATTGTCATATGTATGGATGGAGGAAGGGATTAAAGACGGGAATGTATTATTTGAGGACACAACCAGCGAGTGATGCGATAAAATTTGGATTAGATCCAGAATTTGTGAAAAGAATAAGAGAGAGAAGAAATAATGAGAGTATGAATATAAATGTAAATAAAGAAATAAAGGAAAAGACAGTAAAATGTGAATTAAGAAAGAATAATGATAATGAGCCGTGTTTAGTGTGTAGTTCATAAAAATATAAATAAAAAATAAAAAATAAAAAATAAAAAATAAAAATATATAATATAATATATATGGAAAGTAGTTTTATAAGTTTTGAGCAGAGAATATCGATATTAGATTTAATGATAATATTATTAATATATATATTAATGATTAATTTTATACCAGAAGGAGGTAAATTATCATATTCTGAATCAACAAATATGAATTGGTATAAATCGGCGGAAGTATTATTATTAATAGCCACATTTGTAGGAATGAATATAAATGTAAAATTATTAAGAGAATGGTTAGGATTTAGTTTAGGAATGATAGGATTATGTAAAGTATAATTTTTTTATAATTAATTATTATATAATAAATATAATGAATAATAAAGAGAATATAATGAATAATAAAGAGAATATAATGAATAATAAAGAGAATATAGATAATTTAAGGAAATATATAACACAGATAACAGTGAATGATAATTATATAACAAAAAATATAAAAGAGTTAATAAAAAACGAGAAATTCATGGAAATGATAAAAAAAAATATGTTTTTAATGGGAGTAAATAATTCAATAGGAAAGAATAGTTTAATAAAGTTATTAGAAATGGGAGAAATAGAAGTAATAAAGAAATTAGTAAATATAGATAATAGAATATTGAATTATAAAAATACAAATAAAACAAATTTTTTATCAAATATGTTAGATAATGATGAATTATATGAATTTATATATAATATATTAAATGTTTTAAAAGATGAAAAAACATTTTTTGAAAAAATAATAACAGAAAAAAATAATGATAATATAAATTTTATAGAATTTATAATAATGATATTATCAATAAATAATAATAAAGAATTATTAAATAAAAAAATTAATTGTCATATAAAAGATTTTAAATGTTTATCTAAAAAAACTTTTGATGTTAATATTAAATATTTAATATATATACTAAAACTAATAAATGATGTTGATGATAAATTTAATATTTTAACTATATTGTGTCGTGAAATTAATAATAGTATTTTTTTATATAATATAATAAAAATGTTAAATTTTAATAACATAGATGTATATCCAGATGAAGAAAATAATAGTTGTATAGATTATTTAATATTAAATAATGAATATGAAATATTAGAATATGTAATAGACAGAGTAAATTACATAAATTTTTTAAATTTTGAGGGTTCTAGTATATATAATATAGAAATAAATTTAGAAAATATAAATTTAATATTTAAATTATTAAATAAAAGCAATATATCAAAAATAAAAGACAAATATAATAATAATATTTTATTAAAAATATTAGAAAAATCAAAAATTAATATTAATAATCAAACTTTAAACAAAATTATAAAATATTTTGATATTTATGAAGAAAATAATAATGGTATTAGTATTTCTAAATTATTGTCTAATAAAAATATTTTAAATTTAACTAATAATACTAATAAAAATAATATAAATTTAAAAAAAATATTATTAAAAACGAAACATGGATTATTTATAAGTGATCCTATACATAATATATTATATACATTATATTTATTAAAGACATATAATAATGTAAGTATACCATATAAAAAATATTCTAAACAAGAATATGATAAAATTTATAAATTAATAATGTTAAGTAATAATGAAAATGATATTATGAATATTATTAAGATATATTTTAATTATGAATTATTAACACATATAATAATATGGAAAAATAAAAATAATTATTACATTAATGAAGATTTAATAAAATATTTAGAACAAAATAATAATAAAAGATATATTTATATAAAATTATCAATAATAAATTCTGACAATTCATATGGAAGTATAAGACACGCTAATTTAATATTAATAGATAATGAATTAAAAACAGTTGAAAGATTTGAACCATATGGTGATGTTTATTTTCATTTTGGTGATGGATTAAATAAAATGATAGAAGAAGAAATAGCAAATAAATTAAATTATAAATTTATATTTATTCAACCATATCCTGGATTTCAAATAAGAAGTGATGAAAGAAATAATAATGTAAGACAATTAGGTGATCCTGGTGGTTTCTGTTTGGCTTGGTGTTTTTTATATTTAGAATGTAGAATAAAATTTAATTTAGATGGTTTTGACACATTAAAAATGATAAATAATTATATAATAAATAAGTTTGAAAAAGATTTTAATTTATTTAATATAATAGAATATAATAAATATATGATGTTTATAAGATATTATGGAAAATATTTAGATGATAAAAAGAATATAATAATAAAATCATTAAATATTAGAGAAGAAATATTATATAATAATCAAATAAGTAATAAATTAATAAATGAAATAATAGAAAAAATTATAGAAGAATATAAAAAATTATTATAATAATAAATAATTATAATAAATATAATGGAAAATAATAATCTTTCAATAAGAATTAATAATTTAATAAATATGATAAATAAATATGAAAAGGAAAAATTACAAATATATAATATATTAATTAAATATAATGATGAAAATAATAAAAAATATATACAATTATATTTTAATACCGAAAATAATGACAAAAATATAAAAAATTTTGTTATTTTATCAAAAAATAATTATATTATTGAATATACTCTTTATATCGAATTACTTGATTATAATAAAAATAAAGATTATAATATAAGTATCAGTTTAGGTATTAAAGATAATAAAAATAATAAACTTAATATTCTTAATGGTAGTAAAATTGAAAAAAATCTAATCATTGAATCTATCGAGGGTATTGCTATTATCAAAAATTGTTTTTTATATAATGCGATAGAAAATTATGAAGAATTATATATCATCATCTCTAATACTAATAATATTTCTATCAATAATAAAAAAAGTATCATCAAAATTGAAATGATTTAATTTTATTTTTAATTTTTATTTATTTTATTATTATCTAAATTCGGGTTTAATATATTTAAGAAAAAGTTTATCAAAAATTTCTTCTTCTGAATTAATTTTTATAGGTTCATATTTATTATTAACTAATAAATATAATCCATATTCACTTAATTTCATATTTAGTTGTTTTGCCTGTATTCTCATTTTCTGATTAAATTCATAACTACCTGTAAAATGCATAAGAGCAGTATAAAAACTATTTTCAGGAACTACAATAATATCTAATCTTGCAACATTATTTTTTAAATCAAATTTATCTTTTTCTTCATGATCAGATAAATCATTAATAAATTTATTAAAAGAAATAAAACCTTGAAAATGATTTTTGGATGTTTCAATATTTGTTAATTTATCTATTATAATATCATCTAATATTTCTGTTATTTGTTTTAAATATTTATTAGTTTCTTTTTTATCTTTAAGATTTTTATGAGTAATAAGAATATCAATATCAGATGAATATGGTTTATTTCTTCTGTAAGAACCACATATAACATTTATAAATTTTTTGTCTATTTTACTTATTTTTTTTGTTAAATAATTATCCAAATATGCAATATAAACTTGTGGTATTGTATTCGATAATTTATTATAATATTTAATTCCTAATTTCATTTGTTCTGTTAGTGTTATTTTTTTAGTTTTATCTGCTTTAATAAGATCATCAATATTATTAATATCATATTTTTCATAAAAAAGAGAAGCTTTAACATTGCCAATACCATAAATATTGGATAAATTGTTGATAGCTTGTTCTTTTTCTAAATTATCTTTAATTTCACTTAAAAACCCAAATTTAAGAATTTCATTAATTCTATTTATAGTTTTGATACCAATATTTTTTAAATCTTTGACTTGTTCTCCACTTTTAATAGTTTCTTTATAATTAGACAATGTAATAATAACTTTTTTTATAGCAGATAATTTATAAAATAATTCTTTGGTTGGTTTATTTAATGTTGTAAAGTTATTATATATGTAAAAATAATATCTTTTGAATTCATTTATAATTCTTGTATTATCTTGATTTTTTATCGATAATTTACTAAATTCTTTATTATCTGAAATAGCCGTTTTCATTATATTTTATATTATATGTTTATTAAAAAAATTGATTTATTTTAATTATAATACTATTTTATTATTATAATATACTATGTCCGATATTCCTAAAGTTGGTAATTTCGGTCTCCGAAACATTGGAAATACTTGTTATATGGCTTCTATTATACAGCTATTATCTCATTCTAAATCATTTATCAATTTTCTATTAACTGATAAAGAAATAGATAAAAAAGAATATAATTATTATTTAGAAAAAGCTACTTATAATTCTTGTTATGAATTACTTAAAAAAAAATATAATATGACTGATACTAAAGCAAGAGAACAATTGGAAAAAGATAAACATACTGGATTACAACAAAGAATGAATGATGATAAAGATAAAAGTATCGTTCATCAATTTTTCCAAATTATTAATGTTTCTGTCGAAAAAGGTAATTCTATTATTATTCCACAACAACTTAAAAGATGTATTGACGAAAAATTACCCAATTTTAGAGGACATCAACAACACGATGCTCATGAACTATTAATAGGAATTTTAGATAAAATAATTGATGAAACTGCTAAAACTGCAGAAGTAGCTATAAATAATATTCCATCAGAAATAATAGAATATATACAATATGAAAATACTTTTAGAGAAGAAGCAAAAAAAGAAAATCCAGATCAACAACTAATAAATATGTTATTAGCAAAAATAAAAGAAATAAGAACAACAAATAGAAATATATATAATAAATATGAAGGATTAAAAAAGATGTCTGAAGTATATAGTAAGAAATATAATCCATTTATTTTTAATATTCAACATTTTACTATCACTAATATTCAATGTTCCGAATGCAATTTTATTAGTTCCACTTTTACTAATAATACTGTTCTCTCTCTTAATATTAATTCTTGTTCTTCTCTTATTGATTGTTTTAATTTATTCACTAAACCTGAAGAATTAAATGATTATGAATGCTCATTCTGTAAGAAAAAAACTAAATGCCATAAATCAGATAATATTTGGCATCCTTCTAAAACTCTTTTCATTCATCTTAAACGTTTTAATCATCTTCCTTCTGGTCGTGTCATTAAAGATGACTCTAATATCGAAATTCCTGATATTATTAATATTTCTGATTATTGTGATAAATATATGTTAACTAATACATCACATCCTATTTCTACTACTTATTCTTTAAGAGGATTTTCTAATCATCATGGTGGATTAGGTGGTGGTCATTATACAGCAGATTGTTTAGATGTTTCAACAGATGAATGGTATCATTTTGATGATAGCAATGTTCAAAAAGTTAATAAAGTTGATAAAAGTAGTGCTTATGTTTTAATGTATGAATTAGTTTTATAAATAATAATTAATTAATTCGCAAACAATGATTAACATTTTATTCATGATATATAATTTACAATAAATAGTATAATTATCATTATTTTCATTATTTTTTTTAATATATTGATAAAAACTTTCAATATCATAATTTTTTGGCAATTTTAATACTACTATTTTATTATTATTATTATTCTCATTTTTCATAAATTTATTATATATATCTATCACCATTTCTTCCATATACATATCCCCTAATTTTATTCGCAAGTTTTCACTATATTTATATCCAGCTCCTCCCCATGGCGGATCTATAAATATTACATCTATATTGTCTTTTATCATCCTTTCCTCATTAAATTTTATTGAATCGCCATTTATTATCTCATAATTATCACAATTATATATTTTTAAATTATTATCTAAATATTTACATCTTAATTCATCTAATTCTATACAATATACTTTATTAAAATATTTACAAAAAGAAATAACATTACCACCAACACCAGATGTATAATCTGCTATATTAATTCTTCGTGGATTTATATTCATATTTATTAGATGATTACAAATAATTTTACTAATAATATCAGCAATATCTTTTATTGTTATATAATTATATGAGTCTTCATCTATTTTGATTTTATTATAATCAGCATTGTTTTTTAAATATGGAAATATCCTTGTTATTTTATTTATTTGTAAAAACTTATTGTCTTCTATCGCTTTTTCCCATACATCTTCTTTTTTATTATTTTCATTATTATTTTTAATTATTTCAGTAAATCCTGGTGGATGTGTTAAAATATTATCACTATTATTATCTATTTTTCTAAATAATTCATACATTACATCATTTATTATTTCTTCTATATTTTCCATTTGTTTATTATTATATTGTTTATAAGTTTTAAATTATAAAAAATTGATATAATTATTATATATCTATTATTTATTATATTATAATGACTTCTAAACATAATAACCTCATATTCCAAATTATCGACTGGAATACTTATCATCAATCCACTTCCATTAATGATATCACTATTAATACCGATAATACTAATAATCAAAATGATGATATAAGTGATGATGATAGTGATAATAGTGATAATGATAATAGTGATAATGATAACAGTAATGATGATAATAGTGATGATGATAGTGAAAATACAGAAGAGAACATAGAAACATATAAGAAGAAAGGTGATTTAGTATATAGAATTAGATTATTTGGAAGAACTGAAAATAATGAGTCAGTAATGTTGGAAGTATGTGATTTTAATCCATATTTTTATTTTGAGGTACCGGAAGATTGGGATTATAAAGAGGTTCGAATGTTGATGATATATATAAAGAATAATATAAAGTATAAAACAAAGAATGGAAAAATGATGAATAGTAAAAGTATATACAGTGGATTAATAAAATATGAGTTAATAAAACAGAAGAAATTTAGATATTTTACTGCATATAAAGATTTTAAGTTTGTTAAATTAATTTTTAAGAATATGATAACATTTAAGATGTTTGAGAAATATTTAACAAGATACAAAATTAAAAATAAAACTTTATTTTCAACACCGCAAAAACTGACATTATATGAATCTAACATTGAACCATTTATTAGATTTATGCATTTAAGAAATATAAATTCTTGTGGATGGATCCAAGTTAATAATCTTATAAATTATGATTCTAAAGTTTCTGATTGTGATATCGAATATCTAGTTAATTGGCAAGATATTAATCCTTATCAAAAATCTGATATCCAAAAATTCATTATTCTCTCTTATGATATCGAATGTATGAGTTATTCTGGTTTATTCCCTCGTGCTGAAGACAATGATCCTATCATCCAAATTGGTCTTGTTTTCTCTTATTATGGAGAAAATGAACCTATTAAAAATAAAACTAATCCAAGAATTAAATATGGTCGTATTATTCTCACTCTTAATGGTTGTTCCGAAATTAATGAACCAGATACTGATGATTCTAATAAAATTTTAGTCAAAAATTATAATACCGAAGACAAATTATTATTGGCATTTTCTAAATATGTTAGAAAATATGATCCAGATATTATAACAGGTTATAATATCAATGGTTTTGATTTTGAATATATGAAAAAACGAGCTGAAAAACTTAAAATTCTTAATAAATTTAATCAATTTGGCAGAATTAAAAAACAATCATGTAATTATATCGAAAAAAAATTATCTTCTTCTGGTCTTGGTGATAATCTACTTAAATATTTCGATATGACTGGTCGTGTCATCATTGATCTCATGAAAGTCGCCCAACGAGATTTTAAATTAGATTCCTATAAACTCGATTATGTTAGTGCTAACTTTATCAAACAATCTATCAAAAAAATAGAAAATAATAATAATAATACATTAATATATACTGATAGTGTATATGGAATAAGACAAGATCAATATATACATATAGTTTATAATGATGGACTAAATGATAATAAATGTGATGGTAAATTCAAAATATTAAAAATAGATACAAATAATAAAACTTTATTAATTAATAATATAATTCCATCTGAAGTATTTGAAGGTAAAAATAAAGTATATTGGTCTCACGCAAAAGATGATATATCTGCTACTGAATTATTCAAATTATATAAAGGAACGGATGATGACAGAGCAATAATAGCAAAATATTGTATTCAGGATTGTGTACTTGTAATTAAATTAATGGATAAATTACAGATAATGAATAATAATGTAGGAATGGCGAATGTGTGTCATGTGCCTTTGACATATATATTTATGAGAGGACAAGGTATTAAAATTTTGTCTCTTGTATCTAAAAAATGTTTAAAAGAAAATCACCTTTTACCTAAATTAAAAAATAAAAGTAGTTTAGATAATACAGATAATAATAAAAAAGAAGAAAATGATTATGATAGTGATGAAGAAGAAGAAGAAACAACAAATGGATATGAAGGAGCTAAAGTGTTTGATCCTAATGAATTAAGAACGACAGGAGTACATTATGAACCAATACCAGTATTAGATTATTCATCACTATATCCTAGTTCTATGATATATATAAATATATCACACGAGACATTATTAGAAGATAATAAAGATGAAAGATATAATAAATTACCAGGCTATATATATTATACAGTAAAATATGATGAGAAGGATGAGGAAGGAAGAATAGTAAATAATAAGACATGTATATATGCTAAAAAGTCGAATGGCGAAAAGGGGATATTACCTGAAATATTGGATGAATTATTAAAGAAGAGAGGTGAAATGAAGAAACTTATGGAAAAGGCGGAGGAGGAAGGAAATAAATTTTTAAAGAATATATATGATGGATTACAGTTAGCATATAAAGTGACAGCAAATTCATTATATGGACAAGTAGGAGCTGGAACATCAGCAGTATATTTAAAAGAATTGGCTGCATCAACAACAGCAACCGGAAGAAATATGTTAGAATATTCGAAAGATTTTATAGAAGGAGTATTTACAAAATCGATAAATTTAGCATTAACAGATAAAGAAAAATATTATGAATATACAAAAGATATTTTCAGTTATATGGATAATAGATGGATATATGAAACAGTAGATTATAATATAGATAAGAACAAAGGATTAAAAATAATAAAACATAAAGATGAAAATGAAAATAATAAAATTATATTAAAAATGCAGAATGATTTTTATGATACAGTACATAAATTTTTAGATGAAAATATAGAAGTTAGACCGAAAATTATATATGGAGATACAGATAGTGTATTTTTTAAACCATATTTAGTGAATAAGAAAACAAATATGTTAATAATAGATGAGATAAGTAATATAGAAGATAAAGAAGAAAGAAAGAAACAAGAATTAAGATTATTAGAAAAGTGTATAAATATGGGACAATTAGCGGGTAAGGCGATATGTTTTGTATTACCTGAACCGGAAAAACAGGTATATGAGAAGACATTGTGGCCTTTTATATTATTAACAAAAAAGAGATATGTTGGTAATTTATATGAGAGTGATGTTAAAAAGTATTATCAGAAGAGTATGGGGATAGTATTAAAGAGGAGAGATAATGCGAAAATAGTAAAGATAGTAGTAGGAGGAATAGTGAATTATATATTAAATGAGAGAAGTAATATGGGAGCAATAGAATATACAAAAAAATTATTAAATAATATAGTAAATAATAAATATCCAATGGAAAAATATGTTATATCAAAAACATTGAAAGGAACATATAAAGGAACAGATAAAATAAATAATGAAAAGGGAACATGGAAATGGGATGAAGTTAATTGTCAATTAGCACATGTTAATTTGTGTCAAAGAATGGCACAACGAGATCCAGGTAATAAACCAGAAATTAATGAGAGAATACCATATGTATATATAGTACCAAATAAAAAAGTAGAACTTCAAAGTGATAGAATAGAACATGTTAAATATGTTGAAGATTATAATAATGTGTTAAATATATATAATAATTATATAAAAACAGAAAATATAGAAATAAGTAAATATAATGAAATAGTAGATAAATATAATAAAGTAGTTGGTAATACAACAAAAGAAAATGAAAAAATGATAAAAATAAAAGAGATAGATGATATAAAAAAAAATAAAAAGAAAAATATAGAAATAGATTATTTATTTTACATAACAAATCAGATAATGAAACCAAGTATCCAGTTTTTAGAATTAATAGCAGAAAATAGTAGTGATATATTTAATATATATATTACTAATGAAAATAATAGAAGAAAAGGATTAAAAAGTATTATTGATGATTATGACGAATTTGAAAAAGTTAAATTAATTAATAATAATAATAAAAATAATAGTTCTATTAATACTAAAAATATAACTAATACTATGAAAAAATTCGATAATATTAATGATTCTAAAAAAAATAATTCTAAAAATATTAAACAAAAAATTAAAATTAATATTAACTCTATCACTTTAAAATTAAATTAATTTTTATTCCATCATTTCTAATACTTTTTCTATTTTTATTAATTCCTCTTTATAATTAGTTGAATTTATATTATTATTTATACTCTCTAATAAATTTATTATAAATTCTACTACCTCTATTTTTTCATCTCTTTTACCATGTTTAATTATTTTGTCTTTTAATGCATTTATTATTTCATATATATTTTTTTTTTCTCTCTCATATTCTTCTATATCTTTTTTTTCTATTTGATAATCTTTTTTTTTTGTTTTTAATACTTCTCTCTTATTATTATTTATTGCTCTCACTATATCTGATATAAAAAACTTGTCTGATTCACTTATAGTATCTATTATTTCCGCTAATTTTTCTGTATTCATAATATATATTATTACTATATATTATTATTATATATTATTTTATTTATATTCTTCTCCTTAATATTTTCCTATTTCTCTCGCTTAAACTACTCTTTAATTCACTCGAGTTAAATGGAAATATTGATAATCCTTCTTCTGTTTCTTCTTTAGTTTCTTCTTCTGAATCTTGTTCTGAATCTTGGTCTGATGGTGATGAATTTGAATCATCTGATTTTTGTTCTGATGGTAATGAATCCGATTCTTCTGATTTTTGTTCTGATGGCGATGAATCCGATTCATCTGATTTTTGTTCTGCAGGTGATGAAGAAACAGATTCATCTGAATCTTGTGAAGAACCACCATTTTCGGATCTATAATTATTTATATTTCCATCACTTTCAGAATATAATTCACTATCTCTATTTGTATTTGTTGAATTACCTAATTCATCTGTATCTACTGATGATTCTAAATCGGTATGAACAGATTCCTCACTTCTCCATGATTTTTTTGATTTTTTTGCTTTTTTTTTTTGCTTTTTTCCATGTTCTGATGACGATGAAGACGTCGACGATGATGATGAATCACTATCACCACCACCCATCATCATATCTTCTATTGTTTGTCTTCTCATTTTTTTTGATTTTTTTTTTGATTTTTTTGATGATTTTTTTGATGATTTTTTTGAAGCACCTCCTGATTGATAACATTTATTATCATTCTTTGTTCCACCACATCCACAACCTCCACCACCTTGTTGTGTATTATTTAATTGGTCTGTAATTATTTTTTTAATATTTGTCATTGCATCATCATCAGTACTTAATGAACTTTCTTGTATTGCGTCAGATGTTTGTTCACCGCCATTACCATCATCACCTCCACCTCTCATATTTAAATCATTATCACTGAAACTATCTAAAAATCTTTCAAGATTACTTTTTAGATTATTATTTAAATTACCACCGCCATTCATAAAATCAGAATTATATTTATTAATTGCATTTTGTATTTTATTTCTAACAGAAGAACTTAATTCGGACATATTTCCTCCTCTTAATTCTTCAATTGTACTCATATTAATAGTATCAGAAGATTGTGTATCAGCAGTAGTTAGTTTAGTAATACCGGAACCCATAATTTATATTATAATATAATATAATAAATAAAAAAACTTTTTAATATATTTATATATAAGTAATGATTGAATTTTTATTTATTCTTATAATTATTTTTATTTTTATGTATTATATTATTAATAAAAAATATGGTAATGATAATATGATTTATGAATTAGCCACTTTCGATAATCATTATTATTGGGTTCGCAATCTTAATGATAAATCAATCGCCTCTAATACTCTCGCCAAAATTAAACATAATATGTTCATCCTCATTAAACATCTCCAAAATAATATTAATTCTTTCCCTAAAAATCTTTCACATATCAATGATCTCGTTAAAAGAACTAAAAATATTTATATTATGGAAACTCCCGAAGATGATGAATTTACCTCTTATACCATCAATAAAGGCGAAAAAATCGTTTTCTGTATTAGAAGTAAATTATTACACGAAATTCATGATATGAATACTCTTATGTATGTAGTTATTCATGAACTTGCTCATGTTGCTTGTCCTGAATATGGTCATACACCATTATTTAAGGAAATTTTTAAATTTTTATTAGTAGAAAGTAATAAAATCGGTATTTATAAAATTACTAATTATAATCAAAATCCACAACATTATTGTGGTATGACCATTAATGAATATCTTTTTGATTAATATATTTATTTGTTATTTCAATGCTAAATATTTATTTTTGTTTTCATTTCATACAATAAAAATAAATAT
>VFQS010000956.1_pt1 | contig 28395 bp, 26 predicted proteins | sample 3512361 | NCBI WGS metagenome assembly VFQS01 (sample SAMN10412375, study PRJNA504923) | tailings metagenome | isolation source: Relicate 1 Philex TSF3 active mining | place: Philippines
CCAATGCTGATAGTTGGGGAGAGCCATCGGCAACTTTTAGCTTAGAAGATGAGACTGTCGGACAAGTGCTAATCCAGCAATGGTCTGATTTACACTTTAAAAAAGCATCCCAACGGCATTTCCAAGTTATGCGAGTTACCCATCCCCATTGCTCTGGTTTGTGTTTAGCTTGGGTGGGTGAGCAAATGCCATCTTTAGAGCAGATTTGGAGACTGTACTTACGCCGTTTTGCCATCGACCATTGGTATCGCTTTGCCAAACAACGTTTACATTGGACTCTGCCTCAATTACTGACTCCTCAACAGGCTTTGCGCTGGAGTGACCTCATGCCTCTATTGTCTTGGCAATTGTGGTTGGCGCGTCAACTGGTTATTGATACTCCTTTGCCTTGGCAAAAACCTCAATCCAATCTTACTTTTGGTCGAGTCGCTCAGGGCTTTGCCGCACTTTTGGTCAGGATTGGCTCTCCTGCTTGTTCTCCCAAACCTCGTGGTAAGTCTCTCGGTTGGAAATCGGGGCGCAAGCGTTCGCCTTTTCCTCGCTTTCCTGTCGTCAAAAAACGAGCTTCTCGTCCAAAAAAGGTCAATCAAGACAACCTTAATTCCTAACTTTCAATATTCTCCTTTTCTTTCTCTTTATTTTGCTCAGTTCTTCGTTTTCTGAGTCACTTTTTCCTGCTCTTATTCTGTTTCTCTTAATCAACTTAGTCTAAATTCCAGTGAAAATAAGCAACTACTGCTTTTCCTTGCAAAGTAACAGATTTGTAATCTTTCCATTCACTTTTTTGTCCTTTGGCTGTTCTCAGCCTTACTTTGCCTCCATCTAAGCTCATTTCTTCGATAGTATCCCCTAACTCCACTGCTGGATAATCGTATCGCTGTACAAGTCTCTGTTGGGTACTGTGGCTAACTGTTATCCCTGTCAACTCTTTAACGTTTTTCATTGCTCGTGCGTAGGACTCATTGCCACTGGTGAGTAAGCATCATTTTTCCATGTGTGGACTAAGTTGGGTTCTTGCTCTTACTTTTAGTTGTTTTGCTTGCTTGCTAGTTAACGTCAAATCGCCAATACAACTTTTTAGATGTCTCTCTTTTCCTGCTTTTGTACCAGTGCTTCTCTGGATAAAAAAATACCGATTTTTGGGCTAACATTTTCTAGCATTTGCTCTCGCACTGCTATTTCTATCCCTTCTAAGGTTTTTAACTGCTCAGCATTCTTTGCCTCTGCATTTCGATACAATATTGCGGCAATTCCTTGGCAGTATTCTTCTAGCTTTTGTTGGTCTTCGGGTGTCATTTGCTTCGGGAGGGTATTTTGCTTCTATTATCTCATCCCTACTCTCCTATGCTTTTATACTTAACGCCAAACTGAGATGCTCCCGCCTTTCTCTTCTTGGGTTTTGATTGTTCTAACATAAGTGACGGCAGATATATAAGTGAAGCTATAGCACAACCTCATATCAAGCAATTTGACTGAGCGAAGTCGAAGCCTATTTTTTAAACTCTCGAAGAAAAACTATGAGCTTTGAGGATTGCTGCAACGAGAAAGGCATAGGAAACGCCACCCACTATTGCCAATAGCCAAAAACTGACTAAGGCACTGGTATTCCATAGGGCATGAAGCAAAGCGGAACTAAGATATCCAATGGTGAGGATTTGCCAACGGAGCGAAGGTTTCATCACGCTCAAACCGATGAAATAGCCGAAATAACCGCTATATGCCATATGTCCTGCTACTGAGCCAAGCACACGGGGAATTAATAGCTGTAAACCCGTTAGTTCGGCAATCTCAGGGCTAACTGCTTGATTTGCCACACTCTGGACAATGCTGGGAACGTATAAACCGAGAGTTTCTGTTAAGGTAAAGCCAACTGCGGAAGCTGCGCCAATTAAGATACCATCCAGAGGTTCGCTAATACCAATACGCGATCGCCATTTCTTTCCCAATCGCAAACCCATAAACCAGAGCAAAAACACAGGTAATGCCTTGAGCAGTTCCTCCATCATCCCCGCCCCAAAAAACATCGCAATCAAAACACTGACAAAACTCACCTGTCCCGTTGGCGCAGTTCCGGGGAGGACTTTATAGAAGAACCAGAGAAACAGATTTAAAATGGGGCTTCTGAGAATCATTGCAGTAAATATCGCCGCGCCTAAAATTATCCACCAAGGCTTATTCTTGCCGCATAATTGATAGACAAAATAATAGGCGGCGAGACTGATATAGACAGAAATTGTGAGATTAAATAATTGCGGCTGCCCCAAAAAAGCAAACATCATCACCACAAAGCCAACCGTTGCCATCCCTGGGAGGAGATAGGCTTTCTTCCATAGATCGTTCCCTGTAGAGAAAATTGGCAATAGTTTTGTCAGCGTAATACTGGTAATTTGCGATCGCGGACGGCGGCTGTATTCTTTACCAACCGTAGTATCAGGGCTAGACTCTAGCTCAAAGATAAACTGGGGACCATCTTTAGTTAACTGGATGCGATCACCATGTTGCAGCGCATAACAACCATATAGGCGACGATCGTTGATAAATGTGCCATTGGCGCTATCGAGATCACAAATTTCCCAACCCTGAAAATTTTTATTAATTATGGGGCGAATCTCTGCATGGCGACGGGAAACTGCTCCATAAAGGTTGATATTGATCGCGATGTCACAACTGGGATCGCGTCCTAAGGTAATTATGCGATCGCCTAAAGTCGCCACAATTTCAGCCCGATCAAAGCCTTGGCGATCAGCTGAAATTTCTTTGAGAAAGGCGATGGAGGTAAGGCGATCATACATAGCTTCATTTATATCATTGAGTGCAGGTCATCGCCACAGGATAACCTTACTAAATGTGAACCTCGCTTTGCGAGGTTCTAAGATAAGAGGTTTGTTTCCCAGCCAAAGGCTGGGAAACAAACCTCTTATCTCGAAAGCGCTATAAGTACTAAACGAGAATTCTTTCTATATCTAAATCGGAAGCGGCATGGGCAAGTTGGGAAATATCGCTGAGATTCTGAATATAGGGTAGTATCCCCAATACAGGAACTGAAGTCAGTCTGGAAATCATCTGGGGCGGTGCAAGTTGCTCGATTTCCTCTTCGGTATAGATTTGTGAGCAACTCAGGACAATCCCACGCAACTTCACCTTCTGCAAAGTCGCCAGAGCCACATTAGCGATCGCTTGAGAAATTGCCCCCAATCGCACAGGCACAACTAAGATCGCATCCAGATGCCAATCTCGCGCCAAATCCGCCACAATATATTCATCGGTAATCGGCGAACCTAAGCCACCCATTGCTTCTACTAGCAAGCATTCCTTTTGTTGTTGCAATTTCTGGAACTGTTGCCAAATTAGTCCTAAATCGATCGCTTTTCCTTCTTTATAAGCTGCGATCGCAGGGGCAATGGGAGTCTCAAAATATAGGGGTGTAATCTCCGCAAGGGTTTGTGATAGAGAAAAAGTTTGATTATAAAACTCGCGATCGCCTTCTCCCGATTGCAAAGGCTTATAAATTCCTAAAGATGTACTAGGTATATTTGGGGATGAATTGCGATCGCGATAGGTTAACCAATAGGCGGCTAGGGCTGCGGTTAACACGGTCTTGCCCACACCCGTATCACTACCAACAATCAATAAAGGTTTCGTCATTATGTTAGAAGTTCAAGTTTTTGAATATTTAAAAAGGGGCATAAGCCCCTTTTTGAGAATTTCGATCCAGATTTACCCCACACTCAGTCTCTCCCTTTCAATGGCTATCGTGTACATACGAGCCTCTCTATATTCGTTTTGATTTATCAAGCCCCCTAAATCCCCCAATTCTGGGGGACTTAGAAAATTCTTATTCCCCCAGAATTGGGGGCTAGGGGGCAATTAATTGTTGACTTAGCGAGGCTTTATGACTTGTGTGTACAAGGTAATCTAAAAGGGGAAGGCAAGATTCTTTTCTTGTCCCCTCCCCTTCAAAGGGGAGGGCTAGGGAGGGGTAAAACCTAGAACCAAGTGCGATCGCTAATTGCCGATTTCATTTTGCTAATCGCTTCATCGACAGAGATTGCACCAAGCTCACCATTTTTACGGCTGCGGATACTCAAGGTTCCTGCTTCAACTTCCTTTGCACCGATCACTGCCATTACAGGCACTTTCTCAAGCTCGGCTTTACGGATTTGTTTCGCCATGCGATCGCCGCTATAGTCTAGTTGGACACGCAAACCTGCGGCTTTCATCTTGACAGCAACTTCCTCAGCATATGCCATTTGACTATCAGAGACGGCAATGAGCTTAGCTTGGACAGGCGCTAACCAAAGAGGGAAATCTCCTGCATAGTTCTCAATCAAGACACCGATGAAGCGCTCGACGGAACCAAACAAAGCACGGTGAATCATGATTGGTTGATGACGTACACCATCTTCACCGACATACTCCATCTTGAAGCGATCGGGCAAATTGAAATCTAGCTGAATCGTCGAACATTGCCAACGGCGACCGATCGCATCTTCGATCTTAATATCGATTTTTGGCCCGTAAAATGCGCCGCCACCTTCATCGACAACATAGTTCCAGCCCTTATGATTGAGCGCTTGTTTGAGAGCTTCCGTAGATTTTTCCCAGATCGCATCGGAACCGACATATTTTTCGGGACGGGTGGAAAGATTGATCTCATAGTTCTCAAAGCCAAAGGTGGAGAGAATCAATTCCGCAAGATTGAGAACGCCGAGGATTTCCGATTCAATTTGTTCTTCGGTGCAGAAAATGTGAGCATCATCTTGGGTAAAGCCACGCACGCGCATCAAGCCATGCATCGTTCCAGAGCGCTCATAACGATAGACCGTTCCAAGCTCAGCATAGCGAATGGGGAATTCCTTATAGGAATGGAGCGTATCTTTGTAAATCAGCACATGGAAAGGACAGTTCATCGGCTTAAGCTGATAAACCTGATGTTCCACTTCCATCGGCTGAAACATACTTTCGCGATAGAAATCATTATGTCCCGATATCTTCCATAAATCCAAGTTTGCCATATGGGGTGTAGTTACCGCCTCATATCCATTCTGAGCATGGGTCTCTTTCCAGAAGGTTTCGATGGTGTTGCGGATAATTGCGCCCTTAGGATGCCAGAACACCAAACCACCACCAGCATCCTCTTGAATGCTGAATAGTTGCAAATCTTTACCGATGGTGCGGTGATCGCGACGTTTTGCTTCTTCGAGCATGGCATGGTAGGCAAGAAGTTGCTCAGGGGTTTCCCAAGCCGTGCCGTAGATCCGTTGTAGCATCGGATTCTTTTCGTCTCCACGCCAATATGCACCTGCAATGCTTTCGAGAGCAAAGGCATCGGGATGAATATCGCCAGTACTGTCGAGGTGAGGTCCCGCGCACAAGTCCCACCAAGGTTGCTTTTCAAATTTCTCTGGATCACCAATGAAGTAGCGGCTAATATTTTGCCCTTCAGGAATCGCGGCTAGTAGCTCAATTTTGTAAGGCTCATTGAGTTTCTCGATTTCCGCTAGCATCTCAGGACGAGGCAATTCCTGACGCACAAGGGGTTGATTCCACTTAATGATCCGCTTCATTTCCTTAGCGATCGCTTTTAAGTCACTAGGAGCAAAAGGCTCTTTGCGATCGAAGTCATAGTAAAAGCCATTTTCAGTTGCAGGGCCGATAGTCACCTTCGCATCGGGATATAACTTTTGGACTGCCATTGCCATCACATGGGAGCAAGTGTGGCGAATCCGCGCTAGTTTTTCGGTATCGGCTTGCCGCAGGATATCACTAGGTTTAATATCACTAGGTTTGCTTTCGCTGGGCTTTACTGCAACTGCATCCATAACTTGATGTCGTGACCTTTATTGATTACAAATTTACAAAATTTACTTCAGGCTACTATCTTAACTTTATTTGCTGAGTTTTTTATTTGCTGAGTTTATTGTGCTTAACCTCTCGCTATTGGCTCACCTTTAAAATATTAGGACGCACATAAAAGAACCAAGAACTCAATTTCTTGACTCAACGCTAAATTAAGTGAAAGAAACTCTTAAATCAACCCATTTCAACGGATTTATGCTTTCAGTCCGTAACTTATAGCTGCTTTCAGACAAAATAAAACCCAAAAAGAGAAAGGCGGCGCTTCGCGCCGCCTTTCTCTTTTTTACATTAGCTATATTACGTACGTCCTCAAACAAGACTTGGATTGTTGTGGCGTACTATGGCATAAAAAATTGGGTTCTTTGTTTTACTGCAAGTCTCCAAGCACAAATTTTGTCAAATCTATAGCCATAGCCAAGTAAGTTAAGACATTAAAACCAAAAGAGAGTTGCGGCGCGAAGCGCCGCAACTCTCTTTTGGTTTTGGTTTTTGTCATAACATAACTGGCTATGGCTATATATATGCAGATACTTAGACGCTATTTCATTCCCATTTCATATTCCCATGAAATAATCGACTAAATCAAAAAATTATTACTCTCATTCCCCATGTTGAGATTTCCTACTTCAGGCTTGATGAGTTTATCGCTATGTACCTATTTAATTGCTAATCCTGCATTAGTTCTTGCCCATGCAGGACATGGCAATGAATTTAAAGGAAGCAGTACGACTCAAACCACAGGAATTTCCGTGGATCAGGAAGTGGCTAAGCGTTTGGGTATTAAGGTAGAACCAGTTAAACGCCAAGCTCTCAAACTAGCACTTAAGACGACGGGACAAATTGAGACTTTGCCAAGCCAAAAAGCCAAGGTGACAACTCCGATTAAGGGAACGATTTTAGCTTTATTGGTGGAACCTAATCAAAAAGTAGAGGCTGGACAGCCCGTAGCCGTGCTTTCTAGCCCTGAGTTAGCGGAATTAAAAGTAGAGGCGATCGCCAAACAATCCGAGGCGGATGGCAATGCAATGTCAGCGATCGCTAATTTGCAACTGGCTGAACAAAATCTTGCCCGGCAAAAATCTCTAGTCGAAGCTGATATTCAGCAGGCTCAAACGGAACTAAATCTCGATAAAGAACGTTACGATCGCGATCGCGAATTATTTACCCAAGGTGCAATCACCAAGCGGCAAATGCAAGAATCGGAATCTAAATATGTTGCTGCCAAAGCTGCATTAGCCAAAGCATCCAGTCGTTTACCTTTGCTCGAAGCAGAAGCTCAAATGAGTCGGGCAGCAGCAGATGTCCAAGTGGCACGATCTCGCATTTCCCTGAGTGGTGCTGCCTATGAAGCAAGGCGCAATCAGTTAGGGGCGATCGCTAATCCCGATGGCACAGTGACGGTGGTTAGCCCGATCACTGGTGTAGTTAGCGATCGCGAGGCAACTTTGGGCGAATCGGTGGAGGAGTCAGGCAAACCGATTATGACAATTGTGAATGATCAGCAAGTCATGGCTTCGGCAAATATCTATGAAAAAGATTTAAGCCAAGTGCGGATTGGTCAAGCTGTGCAGGTAAAAGTGGCGGGAGAAAATACCAGCTTTGTAGGTAAGATTACTGCGATCAACTCAACTGTGGATAGTAGCACTCGCGTTGTACCTGTGAAAGCCACAATCAATAATGCTCAGGGCAAATTAAAGGTGGGGATGTTTGCCGATTTAGAGATTATTAGCGATCGCGCTTCGGAACCTGTAATTGCAGTTCCCATTGCCTCAGTAGTAGAAAGTAACAACAAGCAATTAGTATTTGTGCAGAATGGAACTCAGTATCAGCCAGTGGAAGTAAAGTTGGGGCGAACTTCTGGCGATTTGGTAGAAATTCAAGACGGTTTGTTTGAGGGGGATCTTGTCGTTACCCAAAGAGCAAATCAAATCTATGCTCAATCTTTGCGTGGTGACACCCAAGACAAAAAAGGTAATGCCAATGATGACCATCACGACTCTGAGCAAAGCGTCTCGACATTTAGCCAAGGTTGGCTAGTCATGGCGATCGCTTTGGGTGCGATCGGTGGTGGCGCAATTGTGGCGACGGCTTTTTGGTTAGGTAGGCGATCGGGTACAAAAATGGTAATTCTACGCGAACCATCAGATGAGACATCAAAGATAGGCGATCGGATTGAACGATAGTCTCTTTATTTCATCGTGATTTCATGGTTGTATGCGAGAGTAAGACGCTACAGTCACTTAACTCTTGATACTCAATTCATGCTCAATGGGATTCTCAAATGGTCGATCGCTCAGCGTTGGTTAGTCGTCATCGGGGCAGTAATCGTCACCTTTTACGGAATCTTGACGATCGCCCAAATGCCCTTGGACGTATTTCCTCCCTTTGCGCCGCCGCAAGTCGAAATTCAAACTGAAGCCGCAGGATTAGCCCCCGAAGAAGTGGAATCATTGGTGACTTTGCCCATTGAAAGCGCCATTAATGGCACTGCGGGAGTAAGTGCCGTTAGGTCTTCGAGTGCCGCTAGTATTTCGGTAGTGCGGGTCATTTTTAAATGGGGAACTGATATTTATCAGGCGCGGCAATTGGTGACAGAACGCTTACAGGCGGCTCGGAGCAAGCTACCCGCATCGGTGGAAACTCCCCAAATTGCGCCGATTAGTTCACCAATTGGCACGATTGTGACCTATGCCTTTACTTCTAAAAACAACGACTTAATGGAAGTGCGGCGATTTGTTGATTGGCAAGTTACAAACCGCTTGCTTGCCGTGTCAGGAGTTGCCCAAGTGATTGTCTTTGGCGGCGATGTGCGGCAATATCAAGTTCTCGTTGCCCCTGAAAAATTACAAGCTTTTAATGTGTCGCTGCAAGAGGTATCGGAAGCAGTGGCGGCAGCAAACGTGAATGCTGCGGGTGGTTATTTGATTACGCCCGATCGCGAAAAATTGATTCGAGGTATTGGGCGGATTGAGGATATTGAGGCTCTCAAGCAGTCAGTGATTGCGGCGCGTAACGGTGTGCCTGTGAGGATTAGTGACGTTGCTGATGTGAAAATTGGTGCAGCCGTGAAGCGTGGTGATGCCAGTGTGAATACCGAAAAAGCAGTTGTGGCAATTATCAATAAACAACCGCAAGCGGATACGCCTACTGTCACCCGTGCGGTGGAAGCCGCCATGAATGAGGTGAAGGTTGGCTTACCTGAAGGCGTTAAAATCAACACCACTTTTCGTCAAGAAGCTTACATTGACGCTTCCATTGAGAATGTGAAGGAAGCATTAATTGAAGGAAGTATTATTGTTGCTCTGATTTTGATTCCCTTCCTGATGAATTGGCGGAACTTAGCGGTCTGTTTAGTGGCTTTGCCTCTGTCTTTATTGATTGGGGTATTAACTCTCAAATGGTTAGGACAGGGCTTGAATACCATGACCTTGGGAGGTTTAGCCGTAGCGATCGGTTCGGCAGTTGATGATGCGATCGTGGATGCGGAAAATGTATATAGATGTCTGCGTGAAAATAAGCATTCTGACCAGCCTCAACCTGTTTTAGCGGTAGTGTTTGAAGGCTGTCAGGAAGTGCGTGATTCAGTATTTGGTGCAACGATTATCACAATTGTCGTTTTCTCGCCGATCTTTGCGCTTACGGGAGTGGAAGGGAGTATTTTTGTACCGATGGGATTGGGATATTTAGCCGCCGTATTAGCCTCTAGTTTTGTGGCGCTCACGGTCACACCTGCGCTTTGTGCGATTTTGCTACCCTATGGCAATCTCCCTGAGCGAGAGCCTTGGGTAGCGAGATTTTTTAAGAAACTTTATCTGCCTTTAATTAAATTTGCGATGCAGCGATCGCTAGTCATCATCAGCATTGCCACAGCCAGTTTACTGCTATCGGTGATTGTCGTTCCCTCCTTCGGGCGCATCTTTCTGCCTGAATTTCAGGAGCAATCGCTGGTTAATACCTTACTGCTTTATCCCAGTTCATCCCTAGAAGCAACTAATAGCGCCGCCTCAGTGCTAGAGCATAAACTCAAGGACAATCCAAAATTCCAAAATATTCAGGTTCGCTCTGGCAGGGCGGAAGGTGATGCTGATGCCGCAGGGGTAAACTTGGCTCACGTCGATGTGGAGTTGAGCGAATTGGGCATGAAAGAGCGCAGAGCTAGCATTGATTTGCTGCGCCAAGAGTTTGGGAAAGTGATTGGGGCGGCTCCGAATGTGGGCGGATTTATTTCCCATCGGATGGATGAGGTTCTATCTGGGGTGAGAAGTGCGATCGCGGTCAAAATCTTTGGCGCGGAGCTAGAGCAACTTCGCAGTTTGGGGCAACAGGTAAATGATGTGATGCGATCGGTTGAAGGTATTGTCGATTTGCAACTGGAACCACAAATTCCTGTGGAGCAGATTCAAATTAAGTTCGATCGCTTGGCGGCGGCGAGATATGGGCTAACCATTGGCAAACTGTCGGAAACGATTGAGACTGCCCTCAATGGCAGAGTTGTTTCTCAAGTTTTAGAACAGCAACAAACCTTTGATCTGGTGGTATGGCTGAAGCCCGAAGCGCGTCAGAGCCTCGATATGATTGGGAATCTGGTTGTGGATACTCCTAGCGGCAATAAAATTCCCTTGGCACAGGTGGCAAAGGTGATCGATGGCAAGGGTGCAAATACGATTAATCGAGAAAATGTGTCGCGCTTGATAGTCGTGGCGGCAAATGCACAGGGACGAGATTTGCGATCGGTGGTGAACGAAATTCAGGCAAAGGTGAAACAACAGGTGCAGATACCTACGGGCTACTACATCCAATATGCAGGACAGTTTGAAGCAGAGGAAAGAGCTTCTCAAAATATTGTCCTATTCAGTGCGATCGCCTTTGTGGTGATTACCATCATCATGTATCTCTCGGTCAAATCGATCGCTTCTACCTTGATGATTATGATTAATTTGCCGTTGGCGATGGTGGGTGGTGTCATTGCCGTAGCATTGACGGGCGGCGTTTTGTCGATCGCCTCTTTAGTGGGTTTTGTAACTCTTTTTGGTGTGGCGACTCGCAATGGTTTACTGCTAGTTGACAATTACAACACCAAATTTGCATCAGGAATGCCCTTGAGAGATCTATTAATCCAAGGCTCAATGGAACGGCTCAATGCAATTCTGATGACTGCTTTTACCTCGGCGCTAGGCTTAGCACCCCTAGTTGTGTCGGGTGGTGCGGGTAAGGAGTTATTACAACCTTTGTCAATTGTCGTTTTGGGTGGTTTATTTACTTCTACTGCCCTAACTCTATTGGTACTTCCCGCCATCTATGCTCGCTTTTGGAAATATCTCATTCCCAAACAGAAAGAGAAGCCGCACGAAGAAGGGGCTTAAGCCCCTTCTTCGTGCGGCTTTAATACTAATCACGAAAGTGTGAAAACCAAACCTATTAACGATTTAAAAAGCTAAAAATTGCGTAACCATTTTTAGCTTTGGAATAAAACCTATATTCAGGAGACTTCTATTATGCAATCTTTAAAACATTTAAAATCTCTCACCATCTCGTCAGGACTAATAGCCATCATCGCGATCGCTGCTTGCGCGAGTCCTGCACCAGAGACAAAACCCGCAAATCCTTTCCCAAATGCTAGTGCTGAACCTAAAGCTAATCCTGCTGCACAAGCTAGCCCTAAAGCCAATGACAAAGCTAATGAGAAAGCCAATGAGAAAGCAGGTAAACCCAATCAAGGTGGGCAAGTTATCGAGGCTGGAGCATACCATTTAGAATTGGTCACGATCAATGAAGAAACTGGTGTCCATATCGATTTGTTTTTACAAAATGGTGGCGACCATTCACCAATCCCTGATGCCAAAGTGAGCGCACAGGTACAACTTCCCAATGGCACAAAAAAAGCTTTGGATCTGCCCTATAAAGAGGATGGCAAACATTATGGAGCATTGCTATCGGAAACAACTGCTGGGGAATATAAAGTGGTTATTCTCAGCGAGATTAAAGGCGAAAAAATCAATGGTAGATTTAGCTTTAAGCGATAAAGGTTTTGCCAAGTGCGGCAATTTGCGCCGCACTTGATTACAAATAAGAGAAGTAAACCTATGCGAATTCTTTTAGTGGAAGATGAGCCAGACCTCGGTGCAGCGATCGCCCATCGCTTACGTCAAGAAAAATATATCGTAGATTGGGCAAAGGATGGTGCTGAGGCTTGGAATTATTTAGAAAGTCAATGGACACAATACACTGTCGGGATTTTTGATTGGATGCTGCCTAAGCTGTCAGGATTGGAACTATGTAAGAAATTGCGATCGCAACAAAGTACTTTGCCAATTTTGATGCTCACTGCCAAAGATAGCCTCGAAGATCGCGTGATTGGCTTGGATGCAGGAGCCGATGACTATTTGGTGAAACCCTTCGGCATGGTTGAGTTATTGGCACGGTTGCGAGCTTTACAAAGGCGATCGCCCCAATTGCAAGCGATTCAACTAAAAGTAGGAAATCTTACGCTTGATTACAATACAGCAACAGTTTCTTCTGAAGATACTAATGGCAAATCCACACAAGTTGCGCTGACAGCAAAAGAATTTCAACTTTTAGAGTACTTCATGCAGCGTCCCAATCAGGTTATTTCTCGCGATCAAATCCTCTATCAGCTATGGGAAGTTCAATCGGAACCAGAAAGTAATGTGGTCGCTGCCCAAATGCGCTTGCTAAGACGCAAACTAGCGGATAGTAATTGCCTGATCTCCATTGAAACTATCTATGGATTGGGATATCGCCTGAATCAGAACTGAATAAAAAAGGGGAACTAGATGAACCAGAATAGTCTATTTTTTCGCGCTCGTTGGCGGCTTGCACTTTGGTATTCAGGAGTAATGGGCATCATTCTTTGTATAGCAGGAGTAGGAGCCTATCAAATGATGGTTCATGCCCATTGGCAAGGATTACAGGACGAGATCGAGGCAGTAGCGGGAACTCTGCACGACACACTGGAGCCAATGCTACAACAACCCGATCGCATGAGTCCCTATGTCCAGAATGTGCTGCCTAATCTCTGTGTCGTAACTGAACCATGCGCGAAAAATCAACAAAATCTGAGTAAGCGACATATTCTCGGAGTTGCTCAAACCAATGCTTACTATATCCATTTTCGCGATCGCAACTACCAAACAATCGCCACAGTTGGTAGCCTACTAGAAGCAGAATTCAACCAAGATTCTGTTTGGCAGATGATTCAGGACAATCAAGGTAATCGCTACTATCAGTTCTCACTATTGCTCAAAACTTCCGCGGGGTTACCTTGGGGCTATATGCAGATCGGAAGATCGATGGCAGAGTACGAGAAGCATTTAAGCGAGTCTAGACTAGCTCTATTATTGGGACTGCCCATTGGCTTGGTGGCGATCGCGATCGCCAGTTGGTACTTAACCAAAATCGCCATGCAGCCTGTTTATACTTCCTATCAACAGATTCAACAATTTACAGCCGATGTTGCCCATGAACTACGTACACCCCTCGCCGCAATTAGGGCAACCGTTGAATCATCCTTAGCCATGGATGTACTTCTCGAAACTGATTCACGCAATATCTTAAGCGTAATTGAACGCCAAAATAGTCGTCTATCTCAACTGGTTGGAGATTTATTATTATTATCACGATTAGATATTGAGACAAGTTCATCCAATTTCTCACCCTGTTGTCTCAATGATATTCTTAGCGATCTGCTCGAAGAGTTAGCTCCCCTTGCCTTAGCTTCAAACCTTAACCTAAAGCTAGATTTCAAAACTGAAACACGCATTTTTGTTATGGGCAATGAGTCCCAGCTATATCGGCTATTCTCTAATCTCATCGCCAATGCTATTCAATATTCCAATGTAAATGGAAAGATCACTGTCTGTTTGATCATGCAGGATCGTGACGCGATCGCCTATATTCGTGATACTGGTATTGGCATTGCTCCACAGGATTTACCATACATTTTTGATCGCTTCTATCGCGCTGATAGAGATCGCTCACGGACTACAGGTGGCTCTGGACTGGGGCTAGCGATTGCTAAAGCGATTGCCCATAAGCATCGTGGCAATGTCCAAGCTATCAGTGAGCTTGGCAAGGGCAGTGAATTTATAGTGTATTTACCAAGATTATAGCTGCCGCCAAGTGTATCAGGACATAAAACCCAAGAATAGGAAGGCGGCGCTTCGCGCCGCCTTCCTATTCTTGGGTTTTGCTTTTGTCCCAACACAAGTGACCGCAGCTATGTGATCGATGATCGTAACAACCAGATGGTGTAAGGCGGCGCATCGCGCCACCTTACACCATCTACAGGGGATGATAGCTATAAAGTAGTTGGGCATAATTAAAACCCATAGACAAAACCTGTAGTGCAAGCGCAGAATACGGTACAGGTTTTAGAGCAAAATCATGCCATATTGCAAATAGCTTAAAGAGGAAATATCTATGGCGTTACCTCTAATATCCAGTCTTACTAAATTCTTGAGGTTCGCTATTTCTGGGGGCAAACTCGTAAGCTGATTGTAGGACAAATCTAGTTCGGTTATATTCGTGAGATTCCCAATTTCCGCAGGAATAGAAGTTAGTTGATTATTCCCAAGATAGAGATCTGTCAAATTAGTGAGATTGCCAATTTTTTCGGGCAAACTAGTGAGTTGATTTTTGCGTAAATCGAGTTCCGTTAAGCTTTTGAGATTGCCAATTTCTTCTGGCAAACTAGCGAGTTGGTTTTCACATAGATCGAGCCATGTTAAGAACTTCAGCAATCCCATCTCTACTGGCAAATCTGTGAGTGCATTATTGCTAAGATCTAGTCTCACAAGATTGGATAAATATTTGATTTCGGGTGGCAATTGCAAGATGCGGTTTTCTGCTAGATTGAGGGCCGTTAAATTTTTGAGATACATGACTGCATCGGGAATTTTGCTCAATTGATTGCATTCCAAATGTAGCCAAGTGAGATGATGTAAATTTGCGATCGCATCGGGAAGCGTTGTCAATTGATTTTCGCTCAAATAAAGCCAAACTAAGTCGGTTAGTTTCCCAATTGCTTCGGGAACTGCGGTCATTTGCAATTCACTAAGATAGAGAGAGTTTGATTCCGCAACTCTAGCCATCTCAATTGTCTCAAGGATTACCTGTTCATTCATTGTGGGATTTATGGTATGCAGAGTACAAATTAATAACTGTGGGGTTACATACTACGCAGAGGGAGATCCCAGTCATCCAGCAATTTTGTTTTTGCATGGATTTATGGGTGATCGCCATGAGTTTAAACAAGCGATCGCGGGGTTGTCTAAACAGTTTTATTGTGTGGCGATCGATCTAATGGGACATGGACAGACACATTTAATCGATCAAGCCCCTCAAGATACAGTTATCGTTACCAAACAAGAGTATTACTACACAATACAAGCCATCGCTTATCTTGTCATTAAATTTTTGGATTTTCTTCGCTTAGATTGCTGTTTCTTAATAGGTTACTCGATGGGCGGAAGGTTGGCTTTATATCTAACCATTCATTTTCCACAATATTTTCATAAAACAGTTTTAGAATCAGCTTCTGCAGGTTTATGCACGGATGCCGAAAGGATCGATCGCTTAGCCAAAGATCATCAACTCGCCGCTAAATTGGAAAGTGGAGATTTTAGGCAATTTCTAGAAAATTGGTATCAACAGCCTATTTTTGCCTCGCTGCGATCGCATCCCTATTTTCCCGAATTATTAAAACAACGGCTCAATAACTCACCATCTCAATTAGCTAAATCTCTACGCAATCTTAGTACGGGAATGCAGCCATCATTATGGGAGGATCTGCCTAAAATCGAAGTTCCCTTACTTTTGCTAGTAGGAGAGTTAGATTCTAAGTTTGTCAAAATCAACCAACAAATGGATCAACTAACCAAATATTCCCAGTTAGAAATTGTGCCTAACTGCGGACACAACATCCATTTTGAGAATCCCAAATTGTTTGTAGAAAAGATTCAAAATTTTTTATCAAAATAAAGGCGGCGCATTGCGCCGCCTTTATTTTTTGTTAGCTTCTTGCAGAAGCGATACTTTTTATATCTGGACGAGTTGCAGGGGCAAAAAAGAGAGATTCAAAAGATGCATCACGGTTGCCTAAAGTTTCATAGAAAAAGAAGGATACCCCGTCAAAAGATTTCTCTCGAACAACTTTGACCTGTCCCTTAATTTGACGCATATCAACATTTTGAATTCTTAAACCAGTTAAAATTCCAATAGCAACAGGGATTTTCTGACGAATTTCTTGCCATTTAGGAAGTTCTAACTCCCTTGTAAAGTTTTCAATGTTATCTCTGTATAACTGCACAACTAATTCATCTAAAAACCCTAAATAAACCCAGCCGTACCAATCTTGGAGATATTTAGAATAAGAAAAGTCTTTAGGATTAGGTGATAGGGAAATTATACAGTTAGGCTTAACATCTCTAACAGCTTTGGCAATCTTTCGCATTAATTTGCTAAGTTTACTGGCACGCCATGCCATCCACTGAGGATCTTTAGAGTTCTCAGGTGGTAATCTGCCAAAATGTTCTTTTTTATATAGAGCAATCGTATAGGGATCATATCCAAGCTCTGATGGCATACCAAAATGATCATCTAGTTGAATCCCATCTAAGTCGTATTTTTTGACAACTTCCACTATCAATTCAGTGAGGAATTTTTGGACTTCAGGATGAGCAGGGGTGAGCCAAACTAGTCGATGCTGATTATTTTCACCATGGACGAATACTTGAGAGCCATCTTGGCGACTAGTAACCCATTCAGGATGTTGACGCATCAACTCAGAGCCTTCTTCAGTCATTAATCCATATTCAAACCAAGGAATGACTGTAAAATTTTGCTCATGTCCCAATTCAATGACTTCCGCAAGCATGTCGCGATTTTGAAGGCTGGGGTTGGGGTCAATCTCTACGCCAAAGTATTTTTCAGCAATTTTACTAGGATAAAGAGTATATCCACCATTCCAAACGGTAGGATAAATAGTATTAAACTTTAAGCGTTTTAACCTGTTAATCGCTTGCTGAATACGTTGTTTGGAAAATAAAACGTCACTATCAACATTAGTGAGCCAGATGCCCCGCAGTTCATTGTTATTAGTGGGGCGAATTGGTGTGATTGTTGGTTGTTCATCTGTAGTTGGCTGCTCAATTATATTAATAGGAACATCACTAGCAGAACTATTACTACTAACAGGAATTTGAGCGATCGCCCAAAAAGGAAAATTGAGCATTAACGCGATCGATAACCCTAAGAATGTCAAAAATAGAAAGCGTAATCGCGATCGCCAAAATACAAAATTAATTTTCCCCATAACAAATGAGCTAGTAAGCTCTAACTCCTCACATTTAGGCTTCAATTTTTTGCAATTATAATTGTATAGCTTTGTATCGCTATTGTAAGCAAACAAAAAATATAGCGCAATCTAGTGCCACTCATATTTGTAGCTTTATTTTCTAAATAACTTAAGCATTACTATATCAATCCTAAATGAGATCCGATTGGCTTCGACTTCGCTCAGCCATCGATTTATGCTTGGCTGAGCGAAGTCGAAGCCAATCATTATTAACGTGATTAACGTCAGTTCGTTTTAAGTTGGTAAATTTTAAAGGTCTAAAAGGAAAAGCCTTGTGTAGCAAGGCCTTTCCTTTTGGTCTTTGAGAGAGGGTTTGCGTAGCAAACCCTCTCTCAAAGACAGTTTTGAATGATCCCGAACTCGCTTTAAATACAACAAAAAACGGTGGTGTACAATACAATTAGGACTTACGCATCGAGTTGATGTGGCGTGGGCAAAGCCCACGCCACATCAACTCAAAAATCAGTAAATTCGTTAGCATTGCGTAAGTCCTAACAATGTGCGTAAAAGTTTTGGTAGTACTAAATAGTTAAGGATGGGTGGCACTTCGCGCCACCCATCCTTAAAACCATTTTTTCTCAGGAATCTTTTGTTGGAGAACCTAATAAACTTCGGTTCATTTCTAAGATGGGGCATAGCAAATCAGCAATATGCTTAGGCAGAATCTCGCTGACAACATCCTGCATAATTAGATAAGTCACATCGCATGCTTCTTGAGCACCAAAAGCCTGCATGATGGTCTGAAACCAATATAAAAATTGTTGTCGCAAAAGATCAGGATCATCTAATAAAACTGTCATGGCGGAATGGCGCAATACTCTTAAGGTATCCTGTTTCCATTTAACTTTCATATCCTCGCCCTTAAGTACCAGCAGTTGAGGATGAGATGTTTGCAGTTTATTAAAGACAGCTTCGACGATCTGAGACTCTACTATTTTGATACTGTGATAAGCATTAACTCTGTCATCAAAAGAGTTGATATAGGTATCCATAAACTGCAATTCATCATCGCTAGCATAGCGTCCATCAGAGTTTATTCCTAGTTGTTGCAGTTTGCTTAACATAGATCAACGATACTTTTTGTGATATTTGCTTATTGAGTGGAATAGCACGTTTAAGGTGATTTCGTCTAGCCAGTTTGCTTTGTACAGCAAGAAAAAACTTTATCTTGACCAAAACCAGAAAGTGCTATGTATAGTTTATATGCCTAATAGTTTGAAACCATCCGCCACTTTAAGCATTATGTCTAGCGATCGCAGATTTTTTGTTACGATCCAGATAAATTGATAAACACCTATGCGATCGTTCGCCGCAATATCCTGTCATGTTATCTGACAACGAACACATTGAAGGTTTATTCCCAGAAGCGGCACAAAACTGGGACTTAAATCGACTCTATGCCGATTTACAAGCTGCTAGTGGTAAGGAAATTAAACCATTTGAAAAAGCTTGTTTGCGGGGGTTACTCTGTCGCTATCGGCCAGGGCAGCTTGCTTTTAAATTGGCATGGACTTCAGGAGCTTTGCGCGTTGAGTTAAATAAGGGGCTATATCGATCCTTAGAGGCGATCGCCGATCAGCCCATTAATACTTTACGGTGGGAAAAAGTCCCTGAATGGTTAGAGGCAAAAGGTTATAAAACTCAACGCCAAACCCTGCATAGTACTACTAGCAGTTTGCAGCCAGATCAACGGTCACAAGAACATCTAGGAAAAGATAAAGCAGTCAATGGCAAAAATTCAGCAGATTGGGGGGAAGCTCCTAATCTGCCTACTTTCTATGGACGCACTGAAGATCTTGTCAAATTAGAGCAGTGGCTTGTGCGCGATCGCTGTCATCTCTTGGCAATTTGTGGCATGGGGGGCATTGGCAAGACTGCGCTAGCGGTAAAGTTAGTCGAAAATATTCAATCGCAGTTTGATTGCTTAATTTGGCGATCGCTACGAGGCGCACAGCCCACTGCTCAATTAATTTCGGATTTGCTGCAATTTCTTAATCATTCTCAGCAAACAGGTTTTAGTATTTCCGATCTGTTAGAGGTTCTCCGTCAGAAGCGTTGTTTAATTGTGCTAGATGACTTTGAGGCAACTCTCCAAGATGGCGAACTGGTGGGAGCATATCGTCAAGGTTGCGAATTGTATGCCGAATTGTTGCAGCGTGTGGGGGCAGAGCGCCATCAAAGTTCTTTAATCCTGATTGGGCGTGAACAACCCAAAGAAATCTCAATGCACCAAGGGGAAGATCAACCAATTCGCTATTACAAAGTGAATGGATTACAACGTCAAGGAGCCTTTGAGTTACTAAGAGCCAGAGGATTTAAAGGTTCTGAGAATGGATTAGATGCGCTAATTCAACAATATCGCGGTAATCCTTCAGCACTACGGATTGTGGCAGGGACAATTCAGGAACTATTTAATGGAAATGTTTCGGAATTTCTCAAACAAACGGCTCTGGCGCTCGGTGATGTGTTACGCACATTGCTCTATCAACAGTTTGAGCGCCTCTCAAAATTAGAAAAAGATGTGTTGTATTGGCTCGCGATCAAGCATCGTCCAGTCTCGCTCTCCACTTTGCGCTCAGAGATGAATTTGCAAGCCTCTGGTTCAGAACTGATTGATGCCCTTGAGTCATTAAGGTGGCGATCGCTAATTGAGAAAGTCAGCGAACAGGGAGAAGTGATGTTTTTGCTAGAGCCTGTGGTCTTAAAGTATGTCAGTCGTCAATTTGTGGAAGAGGTAAATAAAGAGATTACAGCGATCGCTATGCAGCAAAATCTTAAGTCCATTAATTTATTGCAAAGTCACGTTTTAGTTGAAGATCGCGCCCCCGACTCGATTCGGGCGATGCAGATTCGGTTAGTGCTGAAACCAATTAAAGATAAGCTCAATAAAGCGATCACCCAAAATAATATCGACCTAGATTCCCTAAGAGAGTTGCTTGCTAGTCATCAACAAACACAACCAACAGAAAGTACAAGTTACACAGAGGTTAACCTCGCTCTAATCGGCTTATGGTGGTAGTTATAAGCAATCTCACTGAACATCAATAGACATCAGCGATCACCTTAATTTATAAAATAACGTCAGTTCGGGTTAAGCTGGCAAATTTTAAAAGACCAAAAGTAAAACCCTTGCGTAGCAAGGGTTTTACTTTTGGTCTTTGAGAGAGGGTTTGCGACGCAAACCCTCTCTCAAAGACCATTTCAAATTATCCCGAACTCACGTTAATTAGCAAATTTAACGAAAAATCAATAGTTTCAGACTGAGTTTACATAAAATTGTTTACAGTCTCCCTGACCATAGAGTTTAGGACAGATCATCACAATGTGGCATGATGATAGCGAAAGAAAGTAGCTAGGCATAAATAAACAGGAAAGATTGTTCCACCTGCGTAGTGGGCGGAACAATCTCTGATTTTAGGTTTTAATATGCTCATCTACTTAATGGATATCAAATTAATGGATATCAAAAATTTAAACTTAGATTTATGGAAGGTATTAAGAGAGCTATGCAATATGTTTTAATCATCCACGAAGTCGCAGATTATCCAGTTTGGAAAAAAGTTTTTGATGATGCTGCCAAAATTCGCAAGGAAGCTGGCGAACGCTCCTATCAAGTTCTCAAATATGAGCATGAACCTAACAAAATTGTGCATTTCTCCGCATGGACTGCGATCGCGGATGCTAAGCAATTTTTTGAATCACCTGAACTAGTCAAAATTCGAGCCGAAGCAGGTGTCAAATCTCCTGATTTTATTTACTTAGAGCAACTCGAATCTGGCATACTCTAATTCGGGATTATTAACCAACCTCTTGATTTATCTCTTGCATCGCTAATTTAGGAAATAGAATCACGAAAAAAAACATCCATGCGGATATGGGAATTGCTATGAGAATTGTGAGCCAAAGGATTTTAAACACTAGCCAACTGCCAGTAATAATTGAAAATCCAGTTAAAATAATTGACCAAGGCTGACACCACCAAGGTTTATGATTCCAAACACTATCAGGTTTTTCTAAAGTCATTTTTTGAGTTCCTATTTGTTAAGAGGTCGTAATTAGCACGACCTCTTTGATATTTTACATACGTTCTAAAACACGGATGCCGAGGAGATTTAAGCCAAGCTTAAGAGTCTTAGCAGTAATATCACAGAGACTCAAGCGCGAGATTCTTTCTGACTCTTCGGCTTGTAATACAGGGCATTGCTCGAAGAATTGATTGAACTTTTGGCTAAGTTCAAAGAGATATTGGCAAAGACGATTAGGATAGAGTTCTTCCGCAACTGCATCGATCGCTTCCGCAAATTGTAACAAATGCTTAGCCAAGACAATCTCTGGCTCTTGTGTGAGCTTGACTGCATCCACATTTAAACTAGCAAAATCGATCTCGCCTTTGCGCCCAATGCCCTGCACGCGCACATAGGCATAGAGCATATAGGGAGCCGTATTGCCTTGCAGGGCTAGCATTTTATCGAAGCTGAAAATATAGTTGCTGGTACGATTTTGGGAGAGATCGGCATACTTGACTGCACCGAGTCCAACGGCTTCGGCGACATCCTGCTTAAACTCCTCTGAGGCATCAGGATTGCGGCTTTCGATGTCGGCACGGGCGCGAGTAATTGCTTCTTCGAGTAGGCTCTTGAGGGCAACGGTATCACCCGATCGCGTTTTAAACTTTTTGCCATCATCACCCATCACCAAGCCAAAGGGAACGTGGGTAGTCTGTACCGTTTCAGGAATCCAATGGGCACGTTTAGCGACTTGAAAGACTTGGGCAAAATGTCCCGATTGACCGATATCGGTAACGTAAATAATGCGAGTGGCTTTGTCCTCACGAATGCGATAACGCAGAGCCGCAAGGTCAGTAGTAGCGTAGTTATAGCCGCCATCGGATTTCTGGACGATCAGGGGTAAAGGCTGACCATCTTTATTGGTAAATCCTTCTAAGAACACACATAATGCGCCTTGATCTTCCTGTAATAAGCCAGTTTCGCGCAGATCGGTAATTACATCTGAGAGAAAGGGATTATAAAAAGATTCGCCACGTTCTTCTAGGTGGATATTCAGGGCATCATAAATCTTTTGGAATTCACGACGGGACTGTTCGCAAAGTAATTGCCACGCCAGTTTTGCCGATGGTTCACCTGCTTGCAATTCCACGACAGCATTCCGCGAAGTTTCCTTGAAGACTTCGTCTTCATCAAAGCGTTTTTTGGCGGCGCGATAGAGTTCTACTAAGTCACCGATCGCGATCGCATTGACTTTCGTCAACGCATCGGGATAGACTTCGCGTAGGTAAGTAATCAACATCCCAAACTGGGTTCCCCAATCACCTACATGGTTAAGGCGGAGAACATCATGCCCCTGAAATTCTAAAATCCGCGCAATACTGTCACCGATAATCGTCGATCGCAAATGTCCAACATGCATTTCCTTAGCGATATTAGGGCTAGAGAAATCGACAATCACCCGCTCAGGGTGATCAACTTTGGTGATCGCTAAGCGATCGCTTTTTTGCATTTTTGCTAATTGGGTTTCTAAGTAACTAAGTTTGAGCTTTAGGTTAATAAAGCCTGCCCCTGCGATCGTTGGATTCTCAAATATTTCATTTATTGATGCGTCAGCTAATAAATTTTCAATAATTTTTGCAGCTACATCTTGCGGCTTTTGTTTTAGCTTCTTGGTCAGTCCCAGAGCCGCGTTACATTGATAATCCCCAAATTTTGCATCCTTAGAAGGGGCAACAGCAGGATCATGGTTGGTATATTCTTCACCAAAAGCGGAGGCGATCGCTTTAGAGAAACGAATTTTCAGATCGGATAAAACAGAAGTGGTCATGGGTTAATAATTGCTTTGAGCATAGGCAGATCAATATAACGCTTTTCCAGCGCATGATGTAAATATAGCTGTTGCCATTCTTGTTAGGACATTAAAACCCAAATAGTGTAAGGCGGCGCGAAGCGCCGCCTTACACTATTACTTTGTCCTGATACGGGTGACTACTATAGCAATCCTAAATGAAATGCGAGTGGCTTCGACTTCGCTCAGCCATCGGTTTATGGTTGGCTGAGCGAAGTCGAAGCCAATGATTCTTACAACTGATTTAGGACTGCTATATATTGCAATTTTCAGATAAGTACGGTACAAGCTTCGGTCTCAATAAAATAGCCAAGAAGGTCTTTTGGCTGAAGAGAAGCAATGAAACTAGAAACAGCAGTATCTAAATCCTCTCTATTTCTAGGCTTAAGTTTGCGTAAAAATAACTTTTTTCTCTCTAACCGAAACTTCTCTAATTTAATCAAGACATTTTCTACTTTTTTGACAGTGCGGCAGATCGGTGATTCTGATACCTCCCAATCTTTAGCGATATGAAAATAGGTGCGATATTCACGCCAATACTGCAAAGTAACTAAGATTTGACTTCGAGACTTAGTTTGGCTTTCACACCTCCTTTTCCTTTATTTTTGGCGCTTTGTTGCATTATTTCTGTCATTTGAGCAAATGGTTCTCTTTTTACGCCAAATAAGCATTTAAATTCTTCTCTTGATAGATTTTGACTTGCATCATACTTCATCGCTTAATTTTAGGGCTAATGTAAAATTTCAAAGCTCATAAATCTAACATACAGCCTATTGAGGCTTTAAGGGGTACAGAATAAATTTTGAAAGTGTTGCTTCGCGCCACTTTCAAAATTTATTCTGGGTTTTATGTCAGTGCAACGCACTGTATTTTCGGTTCTGCAAGAGGTCTAGTCTAGTTAAGTAGAGATTTGATGCCCTGCCAAAGGCAGGGCATCAAATCTCTTAGGTATTGCCACCGCTCAATTGTACTTAAAACCTAAAACCCAAATTACTATTTCGCACGCATAGCGTGCGAAATAGTAATTTGGGTTGGGTTTATCACTATGCTGAGCTAATTAATTAGTTCATGATACTTTTGCTTCAACTCTTGAGGTATCCGCCTTGGTTTACTGCTTTGCAAATCCACAAAAATACCAACTTGTTCGGCAAGGGCAGCAACTTTACCATCAACAGCTATCACCGCATTCACTGTCCATCGCAAAGGTTCCAATGCTTTCATCCAGATTCTTCCAAGTGGTTGCTCAGCTAAGCGAATGGACTGCTTGTAATCGATTTGAGTTTGAAGAATAACGGGAGCAAATCCATTTTTGATTTGTTCTTCCAGTGGAAAGTGATGCGCGAGCATTTCTAAACGTAAATCTTCGAGCCAGCGCACATAGACGATATTATTCACAATGCCTGCGAAGTCTATGTCATAGGTTCTGACTGGCAAATACATTTCAACTTCAAAAGGCTGCTTCGGAATAATATTCATAGCTTTTAAATTGCAAGTTACAAGCAAGGATAGCAAATATAGCTTTTAAGTTGCAAGTAACTAAGCTGTATTTGATCACTATGGATCAACTCAAACGCTATCCCTGTCCGATATCATGCACCCTCGATCTAATTGGCGATCGCTGGACTTTGTTGGAGATCCGCGAAATGATGTTTTTTGAGAAACAACGTTTTGACGAATTTCTAGAATCTCCTGAAGGGATTTCGACAAATATTTTGGCAAATCGCTTGAAGTGCCTAGAAGATCTAGGGTTAGTGGAGAAGCAACCCTATAGCAGTTATTCCCGTCGCATGAACTACCAACTGACCGAGAAAGGGCAAAGCCTCCGCCCTGTGTCGAAAGTAATGGCTGCTTGGGGATTAAAACATATTGATGATACGCAAATACTCAAGATGTCGCAAACCTGATGTGAACTAGAATTTTCGCAACGCGAAAATTCTAGTTACAACCTAGAAATTTTTGAAAGCGTGGCGAAGCCACGCTTTCAAAAATTTCTCTAGTCCTAACCTAAGCAGCGTAATGATTCCAACATTCCCTTTGCCTTATTCAAGGTTTCCTGATACTCCTTCTCAGGGTCAGAATCGGCAACTACGCCAGCACCCGCTTGAACGCTTGCCTTGCCATCCTTGACTACCATCGTGCGAATGGTAATAGCAGTATTTAACTGTCCCTCAAAATCATAGTAACCATAGGCTCCTGCATAAGTGCCTCGGCGATCGCCTTCTAAATTATGGATAATATCCATCGCGCGAATCTTGGGCGCACCGCTAACCGTACCCGCAGGGAAACAGGCTTGCAGTAAGTCCCAAGCATTTTTTTCGGGACGAATTTCTCCAACAACGTTACTGACGATATGCATGACATGGGAATAAAGCTCAATGGACATTAACTCATCGACTTTGACCGTACCACTTTTGCAAACGCGACCCAGATCATTTCTGCCTAAGTCTACGAGCATCACATGTTCCGCAACTTCCTTCGGATCAGCAAGTAAATCCTTAGCAAGCTCTGCATCCTCTAGGGAGTTTGCACCTCTAGGTCTTGTACCTGCGATCGGACGGAGTACAGTCTTGGAGACCCCATTAATTACTTCTGCCTTGACCATGATTTCAGGGCTAGAGCCAATGAGTTGCCAATCCTTAAAGTTAAAGAATGCCATATAGGGCGAAGGATTGACTACGCGCAAGGAACGATACAGGCTGAATGGTTCACCTTTAAATTCCGTTGTCAAACGTTGTGAGAGAACGACTTGGAAGATATCGCCAGCCTTGATATGTTCTTTACCTAGTTCAACACTCTTACAGAATTTTTCACGGGTGACATTGCTCGTAAAGTTGACAGGTGGCTGCAAGCGCGGATTTGTCCATTTGATCGCGGTCTTCTGCCGATCTAAAGGCGAACGCAATTTATCCACTAATATCGTCAAGCGATCGCTAGCGGATTTATAGGCAACTTCGGGATCATTACCATTACTCAAGTCGGCATAGGCGATCGCCCAGATCTTGCGCTTTACCTGATCGAATACCAATAGGCTATCCACCTGCATCCACACACCATCAGGGGTATCTCCTTCCTGACAGGGAAACACAGGGACTTTCGGTTCGATCCAATTAATTAATTCATAGCCCCAATAGCCAAATAGTCCCCCCAAGCTGGGCGGCAACTGTGGCAAATGCACAGGCTGAATCGGTGCAAGGCATTCACTCAAATGCTGAAAGGGATTACCAATAAATTCTTTGACATTGCCATCACGAAATGTCTGCGTCGTGCGATCGCCCCTTGCTTCTAATACCCATAGGGGATCGCAACCTAATAGACTATAACGTCCAATCCTCTCGCCACCTTCGACTGACTCTAACAAAAAGCTATAGGGTTGACCTTGACAAACTCGATACCAAGCCGACACAGGGGTATCCAGATCTGCTACCAGTTCCATGTATACAGGTACAAAGTTGCCCTGCTCAGCAAGCTTAATAAAGTCAGAATACTCAGGGAAAATCATGCGATCGGGATTGCTAAATAATTTGGTTCAACTAATTAAGATCTTATCGTGGTTTTTCACACTGCTTAACAAAAAGCTACAGAAAAGGATGGGCAGCGCGAAGCGCCGCCCATTCTACTTGTTACTAGGTAAAATTTTGCTCAATTCTATGCTCGTATCAGTAAATGCTGGGAAAGCGATCGCTTGATGGGCAAGAACATATTTTCTTTGAGCATAGTTACCTTTACCTTGAGTATCACGGTAAGGTTCGCTATAAGCCTCTAAACGATTATCTACTAGGTTAAATAGCCAGTAGTTCTCAATCCCCGCTTCGGCATAAAGTGCACCTTTAATATCGCGATCGTAATTTAGCGAAGAATCCGCAATTTCAATGACTAACAAAATATCATCGGCCGTGGGATGTCCTGTGAGATAGTTATCTTCGCGATCGCGCACAATCGTAAAATCTGGCTCAGGTTCACTATCTGGTGGTAGAAAAATTGGATCTTGACATTGTAACTTTGCTCTTCCTCTAATCAGTCTGGGCAATTCCTCGATTAAATTACGACAACAGAATGTATGCCTGATTCCCTTTGCTACCATGTAGACAATTTCTCCTCTTACTAATTCAGTGCGTTCATTTTCGGGACAATCGCCTGTTTTCACTATTCCTATTTCGGCAAGGCGATGATATTCCGCGATCGTAAACTTTTTAGTTTGAACTAGCATTGATATGCCTCACTTAAGTCATTGTCATTAGCTGATACTTGCTATAGCAATCTTGATTTTATCATGGGCATTAATTGGCTACAGAATGAGATGCCGTATAAAGTGCCATATCTCAGCATAATTCAAGAAGCGATCGCTATATACTGAGAATAAAATCAGTTGTCCCTATAGAGTTTAGAAAATGGATATCCATGCGCTAAGAGAAGATTACAAAAAGGGGGAATTAAGACGCAAAGATCTACATGATGATCCCTTTAAGCAGTTTGAGAAATGGTTTCAGCAGGCTTGTAATGCTGAGTTGTTAGAACCCAATGCCATGACGCTATCAACTGTTAATGCTGATGGTCAACCATTTATGCGGACAGTATTACTAAAATATTTTGATGAAAAGGGATTAGTATTTTTTACTAACTATGAAAGTCGCAAGGCAAAACAGATTGAGAATAATCACAAAGTTTCAATCCTGTTTACTTGGCTACCGCTACAGCGCCAAGTCCATATTACAGGAACTGCTGAGAAGGTCAGCACTGCCGAATCTTTGCAATACTTTAGTTCTCGTCCTCGCGGTAGCCAGTTAGGAGCATGGACTTCTCAACAAAGCTCTATTATTTCTTCTCGACAGCTTCTACTAATGCAATTTGAACAGATTAAGCAAAAATTTATGGATGGAGAAATTCCCTTGCCTGATTTTTGGGGAGGATATCGCGTAGTTCCGACTAGCTTTGAATTTTGGCAAGGATGCACTAACCGCTTGCACGATCGCTTCTTATATACATTGCAAGAAGATCAATCATGGCAAATTCATAGACTAGCTCCTTAAACTTACGGTATTTCTATCTAGAGGCTAATTGTTATGGAATATGGCATGATCATATTGATTGGAATAGCTAGCTTTGGATATGTTCCGTTAAAGCTATTACATCCATTAGCGATCGTTCAAGGCTCTCATGTTAAGGTCAATACACCTAATGTACCTGAACAGTTTGACAAACTTCTCAAGCGAGATCTCACCAACTATTTTCAGGACATCTACAAAGAAACTGGGGGAGCATGTCACTTTTTTGGGATAGTCTAGAAAGCCAATAAACCATTGAGATAA
>VFQS010000959.1_pt1 | contig 28367 bp, 25 predicted proteins | sample 3512361 | NCBI WGS metagenome assembly VFQS01 (sample SAMN10412375, study PRJNA504923) | tailings metagenome | isolation source: Relicate 1 Philex TSF3 active mining | place: Philippines
ACATTGGGAAAAAGTATATGAGACTAAGTCTCCGCAAGAAGTAAGTTGGACACAAGAGATTCCAGAAACTTCTTTGAAACTAATAAAAGAAACGAATATTGCAAAAGATGCGGCAATCATAGATATCGGTGGTGGTGATAGCAAATTGGTTGATTTTCTCCTCGACGAGGGATATACCAATATTACTGTTCTAGATATTTCTGCAAATGCATTGGAGCGTGCAAAAAAGCGTCTGGGTGAGAAAGCGGATTTAGTTCAATGGGTAGTTTCTGATATCAACGAATTCAATCCAACAAAACAATATGCTATTTGGCACGATCGTGCGGTATTTCATTTTGTCACTGATGAAGATAACATCAAACGCTATGTAGATATGGTTTCGAAATTTACTTCTGAGCAATTTATTCTTGGAACCTTTTCTGAAAACGGTCCTCTTAAATGCAGTGGATTAGAAATCAAACAATACAACCAAGAAAAATTAGTTCACCTTTTCGGTCATTCATTTGATTTAACATCTTGTTTCACTGAAGACCATAAAACACCCTTCGATACCATACAGAATTTTATTTTTGCTTCCTTTAAACGAAGATATACTTGTTGCTAACCCGAACCCTGAGGTTCTCGAAGGGTGAGGTTCTCGAAGGGTGAGGATGAATTCTTTTGTCTAATGTCTAATGTCTTTTCTCTGTTGGTCTTTTTTCTTTAATCTTTTTGTCTTTTCTCTTTTTATCGTAATATTGCAATATAGATTTAAAACAATATGGGAATTACAAAATCGGAACACTTCACTGAAGAACAAAATCAGTTAGCAAATACCTTAAAAGCATTGGGTCATCCAGCACGCATTGCTATTATAGAATATCTAATGGAAAAACAAACATGTATTTGTGGCGATATCGTAAATGAATTACCTCTTTCACAGCCCACCATTTCACAACATTTAAAAGAACTAAAAAACGTAAATATTATTCAAGGTTCCATCGAAGGAAATTCGATTTGTTATTGCCTTAATCTAGAAACCTTTCAAAAAATTGAAAAATATATTCAATTGATAATAAATACTCAAAATCTAAATAAATCCTGTTGTTAAATTAGACAAAAGATGAAAAGACAAAAGATCGTTTCACTCAAAGCTGATTCAAAGTCTTTCTTCTTTCATCTAAAAGTCTTTAATCTAAACTAAAAAACCATGAAACTATCTCAAATCAAAACAATCTTAAACGACTTACAAGCAGTAAGTTTTATTTTACCCAACGGACAATTTGTTCCACCTCATTTTCATGTTACAGAGGTAGGAATGATAACTAAAAACTTCATTGATTGCGGTGGAACACTTCGTGAAGAAAAAGTGATCAACTTTCAATTATGGGAAGCGAATGATTTTGATCATCGTTTGGCTCCACAAAAATTGAAAAATATAATCGAGTTATCTGAAAAAGTATTAAAACTGGAAGATGCTGAAATTGAAGTAGAATACCAACAAGAAACAATCGGTAAATTCCACTTGGATTTTGACGGAACTCATTTTTTATTGGTTTCAACTCAAACAAACTGTTTGGCTCAAGATAAATGTGGGATACCAGCAGAGAAGTTAAAAGTGAATTTGACTGATATTAATAAAAAAGCAAATACCTGCACCCCTGGCGGTGGTTGTTGTTAAATTAGACAAAAGACTAATAGACAAAAGACCGTTTCACTAAAAGATTATTCAATGTCTTTCTTCTTTTATCTTTTCATCTTTATTCTAAATCTATATGTTCACAAAAATAAAATCAACCTGCGATCAACTTGTTCAAGAGTTTAATACAATTTCTAATGAACGAAAAGTATTACTTGAAAAAATCGCTCAGTACATAAATGTAAAAAAGGAGAATAATTTACCCATTCAACTAATTTATGTATGTACCCATAATTCACGCAGAAGTCATTTTGGACAAATTTGGGCGGCTGTTGCGGCGGAATATTATCATGTAAATAACGTCACAACATTTTCTGGAGGAACAGAAGCAACTGCATTTAACCCAAATGCTATTCAAGCATTACGTGAAATTGGATTTGACATTCATGCAAAAGACCAAACTTCGAATCCGATGTACGAAGTGTTTTTTAGTGAAAAAAGTAATCCGAGTAGGTGTTTTTCAAAAGTATACAATGATAATGCGAATCCTTCTTCAAATTTTGCAGCTATAATGACCTGTGGAGATGCAGAAGAAAATTGTCCTTTTATACCCGGTGTTGAATTGAGAATTGGAACGACTTACGATGATCCGAAGGCCTTTGACGGAACACCACAACAAGCAGAGAAATACAGTGAGAGAGCGTTACAAATAGCAAAAGAGACATTATATGTCTTTTCAAAAGTAGGATAGGTTTTAAAAAATTAATATTATGTCTAGAAATAATTGCGCACCAGCACACGAAAGAAAACGTTTAGGTTTTTTAGATCGATATTTGACCGTATGGATTTTTGCAGCTATGTTACTTGGGGTAGGTTTGGGCTACTTTACGAACATCGCTGATTCATTGGATGGATTATCAAACGGAACAACGAATATTCCACTTGCTATTGGTTTGATTTTAATGATGTATCCGCCTTTAGCAAAAGTGAAATACGAAGAAATTCCACGTATTTTCAAGAACTTGAAGTTAATCGGTATGTCTTTGTTTATAACATGGATAATCGCGCCGATGTTCATGTTCCTGTTGGCTTACATTTTTATGAAAGATTCACCCGAATATTTCACAGGGTTAATTTTAATTGGAATAGCACCTTGTATAGCGATGGTTATTGTTTGGAACGAGTTAGCCGAAGGAAACAGAGAATACATTGCGGGATTGGTAGGTATAAATAGCATCCTACAAGTACTTTTATATTCAAGTATGGCGTATTTCTATTTGACTAAAATGCCAGTACTTTTTGGAATGAAAAGTTTGGGGATTTCAATTACGATAGGTCAGATTGCAGAAAGTGTTTTTATTTACTTAGGGATTCCATTTTTATTGGGAATCATAAGCCGATATGTCTTGATTAAACTAAAAGGGGAGGAGTGGTTTACGACGAAATATTTGCCTAAAATCTCTCCTATTACATTAATCGCGCTGTTATTTACAATTATCATCATGTTCAGTTTAAAAGGCGAAATGATTGTCAAAATTCCGTTTGATGTGGTAAAAATTGCGATTCCGTTGGTAATTTATTTTGCGGTAATGTTTGTCGTTACTTTTTTATTTGCAAAGCGTTTAGGGGCAGATTATTCAACTACCACTGCTTTGGCATTTACTGCTACTGGAAACAATTTCGAATTAGCCATTGCAGTTGCTATCGGTGTTTTTGGTATCAACAGCGGACAAGCATTCGCAGGTGTGGTTGGTCCATTAGTGGAAGTTCCCGCTTTAATCGCTTTGGTAAAATTGGCTTTTTGGTTTAGAAAGAAGTGGGTAGGGAAGAGTTAGATTTTTTAATAAAATCCTCCCAACATAGCTTTCCATAATCCGCCATTTTATCATACGCATTTGGTAAATCTCTTCGAGGAAAGGAATGAACAATTCCTGAATCTATCTGTCGATTTTTCCAGTTTAATTTTATGTAGGAAAACGCTAGACTATTTTTGGTGATGCCATTGAATTTTTGTTCTTCTTCAGGAACTTCAATTATGGGTTGTACTTTTTGGTGGTAGATCTTAAATAAATAACTAAAAATACGACTGCCAAATAGAACATATTTCCTTGGATATAAAACTATAGTGTCTAGTAAATTTTCGATATAAGGCGTGATAATACTCGGTTCTAATTCAAAGGCTTTAACGATTTTATTTGTATCGATAGTATTAGAGCCGTAGGGAAATAATTCTAATTGTAACTTTTGATTTATAACATTTATACTATTATTTCTTTGTATTTCTCGGTCTTTAAGATTTCCTTTGATTAAATCAATGCCACTGTTTTCCCAATACAATAGAAAACACGCTTGTTTATAATCGAAATTATCGAATTCATTTTTTACGACAAATCGATCGTGTGCATAGTTCTTCCACGATTCTGAATAAGCGTTTATCCATTCTTCTAATGAAGCATTACTTGATAATTTATAGCTATCAGCGTTTCTTTGTTTATCCCAAGTTTGTGCATAATATTCATTTTCAGAATTTACGTTTCCCAAACTAGTTCCTGGGTTCAGATGAATAAAAACAGTTTTTGCATCAAAATTATAGGTTGGGTAGTGAGGTTCATAAAAATGATTTAAATAGATGGTACTACCCATTAATTTTGTTAAATCTTTACTCAAGTTGATTGCACGCTTAATTTTTCCTTGAGTAATTAAATCTTCAAAGTCTTTAACTAAATTTGTCAACGGATTTATTTGCATATTACTTTTTGTTTTTATTTCAAGTACCTAATGTAGTTCTTTTGTCCGTTTTTCTTCCTTTAGTAACAGTTTTAGTTGTATTTTTTGAACCAGAAACTGATTTTTCCATCATTGTTTATTTTCACTAAGAAATTTTAAAACTGGGGTTTTTTGATGAATTATTAAATTCAAGTAAAGCCTGTTTTATTTTTTTTGCATCACTCTTTGATAAACAATAAACAGATTGAGTGCCACCTACTACTTTTATGTGAATATCTGCTCCGATAAGATGCTCGTCTATTTTGATGGAACGGATTCTCTTAAAAGTGAGGATGTTTTCATCAACTCCAATAAGAAAGGAATTTCTTTTTTTTACTTGTATAGTTTCTTGTTTTAAATCTATTATTATATGCCATGGATTTACAATATGTGCAATTTTTCCATTCATAATAAGAGCATTTTTAGAAGAAGAAAATTTATACACCATATTTAATTATTTCCACTCATCTTTTTTGCAACCCAAAGATTCTTTCTCTTTGTTTAGTGTAGAAAGACTTTTTTTATCATCACCTCCTGTTGTATAGTATCTATTGTTATTTTTATCAGTGTAACAAATCTGTACATACAATCCAAAAATGGTTTCAAATTCATTTTCAACAGTACCAACATACTTATTTCCTGTAATTGTGATTTGACCAGTACCTTTTTTAGTTCTAACTTCTGATAATGTTTTGTCTAAATCTACACCTACAATTTGCTCACCTTTAGCAACTTTAGCTTTTTCAGTGAAGTCACAGATTCTTAAACGTAGATAGGGATAGTTTTTATTGAATTCTTTCATCAACGTCCCCACTTTTTTACTGCCTGTTGTTGTAATTTCTTTTGCCATTTTGCTGTTTTGATATATAAATTACCTACTCTATTTTGGATTTTCGGCTTACTCCAAGTCAATTATAAGTGCTTGTATTTATCCTCGGAATATAATTTTTTTCTGTCGGCAAGCGTTGAACCATCATGACAAAGTTCTTGATCGTTTGGACTTGCAACTTGTACTTTTAATCCAGTTGCTTTTGTAAAATTGTCTTCAAAATTTCCAACTTTCATGTTTGAACTTGCTTTAAACTCTTCTACTTTTTTGTCTGAAAGACTAGCTAATGTAGCGCTTTCGTCTGCAAATTTATTGCCTTTATAAACACGTAATGTTAAACCAAAAGCTTCCTTGAATTTTGCTTTTAATGTTTTTACCTGCATTCTACCACTGATTGCTAATTCACCCATTTTTTATTTGTTTTATATTTTTCCTACTCTATTTTTGGATTTTCGGCTACTCCTTCTTTATAATTTCCTTTAATCACAAAGAAATTGGTTTTCTTTTGATTATGTAAAGTTCATTTTGAGTCATTCTGTTTCATTCAGATTCATTTAGGTTCATTCAAGTTCATTTCAATTCATTTGTCGTTTTTCGTTGATTTATAGTTTAAATTTGTATAATCAACATTTTATATGCTTTCTAAAGTAATTCTTCAACATATCGAAAAAAAGTTTGGTAGAGAAATTCGTTATCCATTAGATTGTGAACTCCTATCTGAAGATATCTTCAAGCATACAAAACAAAAGATTAGTGTTTCTACTCTTAAAAGGTTGCTTGGATTTGTTAAAGGTTTTGTTGAACCTAGATTATTTACCCTTGATACCTTAGCTAAGTATTTAGGATACAATAATTGGGATGTATACCTAGAAGATATTAATTCAACTAAAATTTCCGATTTTTTTAATATAGAGAAAATAGATGTTGAAAATCTCGAGGTTAATACTCGAATATATATTTCGTACGAGCCTTACAGAAAATTAAAATTGAATTATTTAGGTGATTTTATTTTTCAAATAGAATCCTCAGAAAATAGTAAGTTATTAGAAGGAGATATCATAAAGGTTACTAATTTTATAAAAAACTTTCCATTGTTGATTTTAGAGGTAAAACGAAATGATTTAAGTCTAGGTCAATATAGAGCAGCTAAAAGCGGCGGATTAAGTGAAATAAAAATTATTGACTGATAACTATTTCTATGCATTCTGATTTTTCAGATTTTGAAAAACAAACATTTGAAACAATCAATTTTGAATCTGCTCTTCATGATAAGGTATTGATTTATAAATCTAAATATACCTCAACCTTTAAGTTTAAATCTTATAATAAGTGGCTTGCGTATAAAGAATTAAATGATTCATTTTTAACTAATCCAATGTATATTCATTTGATTGAAAATGAATTTAATATTGGTTATGAACTAGATCATCCCAATTGTATAACCTATTTCAATTTTTATAGAAATAATACTGGAGTTTATTTAATCAAGGAATTTGTAGATGGTTTAGATATACTAACTCGTTTATCAAGTATAAAGTCTAACAAACAATATTTTAAAGAGTCATATAAATATATTTCTCAATTAATTGATGTTTTACATTATTTACATTCAAAACAAATTTATCATCTTGATTTAAAACCATCGAACATTTTAATTACAACTAAAGGAAATAACTTAAAATTGATCGATTTTGGTTTATCTACCAAAGACAATCATGATTACTATGCCTCTGGTTCAAAAGAGTATGCCTCTCCTGAGCAAAGTATTCAATCGAGTATTGTTGATGCTCGAAGCGATATTTTCGCACTTGGAAAGCTTATTGAAAAATTGATTTTTAATAAAAATAGAAAGAATATTTTTTCGATTTTGGATTTGATTAAATATCGTAAAATAATTACTAAATGTACGAATTCAGACCCTAATAAACGTTTTCAATCAGTGGTTGAAATTAATCAGATTTTGAACAAACGGTTTCCAATTTACTTTTTAGGCATAATTATTTTAGTAATTTCTTCTTTTCTTCTTTTCTATCCTGAAAAACAAACCGCTCGTTCACCAAATAAGAAGCTTACAGATAATTCTTCTGTAAATCGTATAGTAAAGAGTAAAAAACAAGAGAATATTGATTTTATTAATTCAACTCAACTAACTAATTCTGGGGTTTTAACTAAAAAAAACAATTTTAAATCAGATTCTTCTATATACCTTCAAGAAGGTAAATCTACAGATAAATTGGATGAAAAATTTATTGTTCAATTGGTTGATTCATTTTATGCTGATTATGTATTGAATCTAAAATCAAAAAAGTCTCGGACAGATTCTATAGAAGCTTATTATCGTTTTTACAACAGAATACAGGCTTTTGCTCCTGAGGAAATTGAAAAGTATTTAACCGAAAATGACATTGAGAATCAGGAAAGAAAACAATTAATTTTGGATAGGTTCATTGCATTGAAACAAAACATTTTATCTAAAATAAATGTAAAAAAACATTAAACAAAAACAGGCTGTCCTTTCGAGACAGCCTGTTTCAATATAAAGTAATCCTTATTTCTTCAAATCAAAACGATCTAAATTCATTACTTTATTCCATGCAGCGATAAAATCTTGAATGAATTTTTCTTTAGCGTCGTTGCTTGCATATACTTCAGCTAACGCACGTAATTCTGAGTTTGAACCAAAAACTAGATCAACGCGAGAAGCTGTCCATTTTTGTTTTCCAGTTTTTCTATCTGTACCAGCAAATTCTTCTTTTGAATCAGAAATGGCTTTCCATTCGGTACTCATATCTAATAAATTCACGAAGAATTCATTGGTAAGTTTAGAAGGAGAATGAACCAAAATTCCTTTCGATGAATGGTCATAATTGGCGTTTAATGCGCGCATACCACCCACTAAAACAGTCATTTCTGGTGCTGTTAAGGTTAACAATTGTGCTTTGTCAATTAGCAATTCTTCTGCAGAAAGCGTATAATTCCCTTTTTTATAGTTTCTGAATCCATCTGCAATGGGTTCCAATACTTCCATTGATTTCACATCTGTTTGCTCTTGGGAAGCATCCATTCTTCCAGGTGCAAAAGGAACAGTGTATGAAAAGCCTGCATTTTTAATTGCTTGCTCTACGCCTGTATTTCCAGCTAATACAATTAAATCAGCAATAGATACTTTTTTATCTTTATTTGCATCGTTGTATTTCTTTTGGATTTTTTCAAGGGTTGTTAATACTTTATCCAATTGTTTTGGATTATTAACTTCCCAATTGCGTTGTGGTAATAACCGCACTCGTGCGCCGTTTGCACCTCCGCGACGGTCTGAACCTCTAAATGTTGAAGCAGAAGCCCACGCAGTAGAAACCAATTCGTCGATGCTTAACCCTGATTGAATGATTTCATTTTTAAGTGTTTCAATATCTGCTTTTTCGATTGTTTTGTGATTTAAAGCAGGAATAGGATCTTGCCAAATCAAATCTTCTTTCGGAACTTCTGGACCTAAATACAACGCTTTTGGTCCCATATCACGGTGTGTTAATTTAAACCATGCTTTTGCAAAAGCTTCTTCAAATGCTTTTGGATTTTTGTAGAAATTTTTTGAAATCTTTTCATAAACTGGATCAAAACGAAGCGACAAATCAGTAGTTAACATCGTAGGAAGTAACTTTTTATTCGGATCAAATGCATCTGGAACATTTTTCTTTCCTTTTTTTGCTACCCATTGTTTCGCTCCTGCCGGACTTGTTGTCAATTCCCATTCATTTTCAAACAAGCTTTTAAAAAATCCATGTCCCCATTGTGTTGGTGTTGTTGTCCATGTTACTTCTAAACCTGAGGTAATAGCATCTGCACCTTTACCTGATTTGTAATTACTTTTCCAACCCAACCCTTGTTCTTCGATACTTGCTGCTTCTGGTTCTTTGCCTACATGCGATGCAGGTCCTGCTCCGTGTGTTTTCCCAAGTGTGTGTCCTCCCGCAATCAATGCAACTGTTTCCTCATCATTCATTCCCATTCTTCCGAAGGTTTCACGGATATCTTTAGCTGCGGCAACAGGATCTGAATTTCCATTTGGTCCTTCTGGGTTCACATAGATTAACCCCATTTGAACAGCTGCTAAAGGATTTTCTAATTTTCTGCCATCGCTATAACGCTTGTCTTCCAACCATTTTTTCTCATTTCCCCAATAAACATGTGCCTCTGGTTCCCAAACATCTTCTCTACCTCCGGCAAATCCATAGGTCTTGAATCCCATATCTTCTAAAGCAACATTTCCTGCAAGGATCATTAAATCTGCCCACGATATTTTTTGACCGTATTTTTGTTTTACAGGCCATATTAATCTTCTTGCTTTGTCTAGGTTCGTATTGTCTGGCCAACTGTTTAATGGAGCAAAACGTTCTTGACCTGATCGAGCGCCCCCACGTCCATCACCTGTACGATACGTTCCAGCGCTATGCCAAGCCATACGAATGAAAAAAGGACCGTAATGACCATAATCTGCTGGCCACCATTCTTGTGATTCTTTCATCGTCTTACGTAAATCTTCTTTTACAGCATTTAAATCAAGGGATTTAAATTCTTTTGCGTAATCAAAAGTTGGTGTAAGTGGATTGGATAGGCTTGAATTTTGTCTTAAAATAGATAAATTCAATTGATTTGGCCACCAATCTTGGTTGGAGGTTCCGTTGGTTGGTGCATTGGTTGTTTTACTTCCAGCATGGAAGGGACAAGATGTTCCCATTTCTGTTGGCTGCTGCGCATTTGCCAGTAGAGAGAGTAAAAGTCCTGCACTGAGTATTTCTTTTTTCATAATGAAATAGTATTTATGTTTTTGGTAAAAATATGTTTTATATTTGATTCACAAAAACGATATTTTAGAATCTAATATTGATAAAATAGATGAATATACGTCAAATCGAATATGTATTAGCTGTTGCTGAACAACGTCATTTTGAAACTGCTGCTGAACAGTGTTTTATCAGTCAATCTACATTGAGTACGATGATTTCAAAATTTGAAGAGGAAATAGGGATTCCTATTTTTGACCGAAAAAGAAAGCCCGTAGATATTACCAATGAAGGTCAATTAATCATTGAACAGCTACGATTGATTAGCAAAAATATTGACCAATTAAATCAGTTAGCAGACGAAATGAAAGGTGTGGTGAAGGGAAAATTAAAAATTGCTGTCATTCCGACGATTGCTCCTTTTTTACTTCCTCTTTTTCTGAAAGAATTCGCTACCCAATTTCCGGAATTAACCATTGAGGTAAGAGAACATACGACGCAGGTGATTATTGAGAAATTGAAAAAAAGGGAACTAGATTTGGGTATTTTGTCCACTCCTTTGTTGGATGATGATATTGAAGAACACCACTTATATGATGAGCCATTTGTGATGTTTGATACAACCGGTAATTACAGATCAAAGTTAAAAGTAGAAGAAATAGTTTTGGATGACTTATGGTTGATGGAAGAGGGACATTGCATGCGTACCCAGATTGTGCGTTTGTGCGAAATGAAAAAAAGCAATAAAAAAAGACCTGTTAACTTTGAATTCCGAGCAGGTTCCATTGATAGTTTGTTGCGTATCGTAAAGGCGAATCACTCAGCGACCTTGATTCCTTATCTTGCCACGCTTGATTTTAGTGAAAATGATAAAAAGTACATCAAAGAAATAACTGAGCCAGTTCCTCAAAGAAGTATCGGGTTGGTCACACATCGGTATTTTGTAAAAAAGAAATTGATAACCTTACTCATTGATTTGATTCAAACTTGTGTTTCTATTCATCTTCCCCAACAATCACCTGATTTTAAAAACATAAATCCTTTGTAAAACCACCTTATTTAGAATCATTTTAATTAAAATACCTTTTTTGTGGTATTGATGAGGTAAGATTGAACCCATACATTTGTCTCATAATTTAAACTAATTCTAAATAACATGAGAGTTATCAATATAAAAAATCTAGTTTTTGGATTGGCAATTGGTTCATTATTTGCTTCTTGTAAAAAAGAAGATGAAAAACCAACAGATACTACAAACGCAAACACCTATACAGTTCCATCTTCGTATACTTTTTCAGATGCTACTTCAAAATCTACTGTTGATTTTAGCGGACAAAAAACACGTTTAGTGATGTTGGAGCAAATGGGTAATTTGATGGGAGGGACTTCACCTGTTTCTGAAAGTACCTTACTAAATATGTTTGATGGTACTGGGTTTACAGTTGATTCTTTAAATACTTCAGGAAAAAGATTGTCGGATAAAACGGCTGCCTCAATCGATTATTTTACAGCAAATTTGGGTGAAAAAAATGATGTTATCGAGGCATTCAAAAAACAATTAAAAGAAGCAGAGATTACTACAAATGCTAACGTAGATGCTAGTGCAGGCGTTCCAGGATATTATATGGACGGTTCTAAAAAACGTTATTTTAGTGCAAATGGATTAGAGCCACAACAAGTTTTCCTAAAAGGAATGATGGGAGCTTGTTTGTTAGATCAAACGTTGAATACTTATTTGAGTCTTGCAAAATTAGATGCTGGATCGACAAAAACGGATAATACTAATCGTGTCTTAGTTTCTGGGAAAAATTATACTGACATGGAGCATTTTTGGGACGAAGCATATGGGTATGTTTTTGGAAATGATAATGTGAATGTTACACCTGCGATTTATAAATATTGGTCATCGTATATCAATCAAGTGGATGTTGATCCTGATTTTAGTAATGTAAAAGAAAACATCGTAAATGCTTTTATTAAAGGAAGAGCGGCTATTACAAACAAAGATTATACGACGCGCGATGCTCAAATTGCAATCATCAAAAAAGAAATGTCTAAAGTAGTTGCTGTTAGAGCCGTATATTATATGAATGAGGGAAAATCGAAATTAGCAATCGCTGACGGAAAAGCAGCATTCCATGCACTTTCAGAAGGATATGGATTTATTTGGTCGCTACGTTTTACACAAAATCCAGACACAAAATTGCCTTATTTTTCTAAAGAAGAAGTGAAAAGTTTACTAGATAGATTGATGGGAGGTAAAAATGGTTTGTATGATGTTGATTATTTGAATACTGAATTGGATAAAATTGCACAAGATATTGCAGCTCGTTTTGGGTTTACAGTTGCGCAAGCAATTGATGCAACGAAGTAATATGATTTACATCATTTATTTTACAAAAAGTGCGCTCTATTTTTGCAACTTTTAAAGTAAAACATTGTTTAGAAAAGTAGAATAGTTACGTTTTCATTTGCCATAAAAATAAGACATGAAATTCCTTAAATCATTACTTTGTATTTCCTTGATTTCTTTTTTGTTTATTGCTTGTAATCCAAAAAAAGTAGAACAAACTAACGATTTCAAAAAAGCAGATTTACTTTCTAATATGGCTTTGGTTATTCAGAACGATTACCAATTAGTCCTTGATGAGGTAATGAAATTTGAAGCAGGATATAATAAATTCCTAGGATCTAAATCACAAGTAGATTTTGATTCGGTAAAAGCAAGTTGGGAAAGGAGTTATTTATCTTGGCAAAATGTTTTGGCTTATGAGTTCGGTCCAGGAATGGAACTTGATATAAAAGCGAAATTGGGTACTTTCCCAACAGATACAGTTAAAGTTGTCAATTACATTAAAGATAATAACTATGACCTATCATCGATTTCTTCCAATGTAGCCAAAGGATTTCATGTGTTTGATTTTCTTTTAAATAGAGAGAATGCGATTTCATATTTCAATGAAAAAAACTATTCCGATTATGGCGTTGCTATCATTTCCCAAATGAAAACGTTATTACAAAATACTATAACAGGTTGGAAAACCTATCAAACGACTTTTGTTGCTTCCACTGGAACTGAATCTACAAGTTCTTTTTCGATGTTCGTAAACGATTACATCAAAGGGTATGAAGAGTGTAAATGGACAAAAGTGGGTATTCCATTAGGCAAACAAAGTTTAGATGTAATTCAACCGAATTATATTGAAACTCCAAGGTCAAAAATTACTTGGAAACTTCTAATTGCTAATGTTAAGGCCGTAAAACGTCAGTTCAACGGAGATATGCAATCTGGGAAAGAAGGCATCGGTTTTGATGATTACTTAAAAACAGTAAATAAAAGTGATTTAGTTTCAACCATTAACTCTGAATTCGATGCTATTTTAACTACCGTTCAAGGTTTCAATGAAGATATGGAAACGATGTTATTAAACCCATCCAAGAAGAAACAAGTGGATGACTTGTACACGCAAATTCATAACCTGACAATTCACTTAAAAACAGATATGACAGCTGCTTTTGGAGTTATGATTACCTACCAAGACAACGACGGCGATTAGTTTTGAATGAATCGAATTAACCAAATCCTCTACAAGCCGGTTTCTATACAACCATTGGTAATGTTCCGAATTATATTTGGAGCATTACTTGTATTTGGAGCAATCCGTTTTATGGCAAATGGTTGGGTGTATGATATGTATATTCAACCAAAAATGTACTTTGGTTATCTTGGTTTTGAATGGGTAAAACCTCTTCCTGGAAATTGGATGTACCTGCCATTTATTTGTTTTTTGTTGGGGGCAATCGGTTTGTTATTAGGGGCTTTCTATCGTTTTTCAAGTATTCTTTTGTTTTTGTCTTTTACGTACATAGAATTATTGGATAAGTCTAACTACCTGAATCACTATTATTTCATTAGTTTGATGACTTTTTTATTCTTGTTTGTTCCTGCTAATAAATCATTTTCTTTGGATGTGAAATGGGGGAGAGTAGAAGCTATAGATAGTGTACATCAATGGACGATAGGCGCTTTCAAATTTCAATTAGCAATCGTCTATATTTTTGCAGGAATAGCCAAATTGGAATCGGATTGGCTTTTTCAAGCACAACCGTTGAAAATTTGGTTGCAAGCACACCGTGATATGCCGATTGTAGGAACCTTATTCACAAAAGATTGGATTGCTTATGTATTTAGTTGGTTTGGATGTTTTTATGACTTATTCATCGTACTCTTTTTGTTAAATTCAAAAACCCGAAGTGTTGCTTATTTCTTTGTGGTTGTCTTCCATTTTATTACCTGGTATTTACTCCCAATCGGTATTTTTCCTTGGGTAATGATTTGTTCTACAACTATTTTCTTTTCCGAAAAATTCCACCAAAAAGCATTGGATAAACTAAAATCCCTTTTTCATTATACAGAAACTGTCACCGAATATTTACCAAAACAGAAATCAATTTTAACCTTTGGAGTTGTTGCTTTTGTATTATTTCAGATACTCACCCCATTTAGGTATGTCTTGTATCCGGGTAATTTATTCTGGAACGAAGAAGGGTTCCGATTTTCTTGGCGGGTGATGTTGATGCACAAAGAAGGGATGGCTACTTTTTATGTAAAAGACAGAAAATCAGGGAGAGAAATTGAAATTAAAAACAAAGAATTTTTATCAGCGACTCAACACGATCAAATGGCTACACAACCCGATATGATTTTGCAATATGCTGATTTTCTTAAGAATAAATTTAATGATACCTCTATATTCATTAATAATCAATTATATAAAATTACTCAACCTTCAGTGCATGCAGAGATTTATGTGAGTTTAAATGGTCGTCCTTCTCAACTCTTTGTTTCTAAAAAACACGATTTAACCCGTTTTTCTTATAATTTAGCGCACCGTAATTGGTTGGAACCTTATCGTCCTTGAAGTTGTTTTATTACATATTGCTGATAGTGTGTTGTTTGTCTTATAGTTTACAAGCGCAACATTTTCGAGGCGTGGTAAAAGACGAACTAGGTGCTTCGATTCCTGGAGTTTTATTGAAAAATTATACCACCAATCACATTGTGGTTTCGGATGGAAACGGACTTTTTTCAATTCCTGCCCATTCAGGAGATTCCGTTCATTTTCGTTTTTCTGGTTACCGTGACTTACGATTTAAAATCAAAGAAAATCAGATAGATACTCTCTCAAATATTGTGTTGTACGTTTTTTCGAAGGATTTAAAAACAGTCAACATTTACCGCAAAAAATTAGAACATTTTGATGTTGGTTTCATGCCAATGATTAAAGGAACTCAAATCACCACGGGAACGAATGCTGTGATAGAATTGGAAAATTTGAGTGGTGCAAAATCGACTGCCAATCCGCGTGAAATGTTTGCGAAAATTCCGGGTTTAAATATCTGGGAAAGCGATGGTGCTGGTATTCAAATTGGTATTGGAGGAAGAGGATTAAGCCCAAACCGTGCTGCTAATTTCAACACCCGTCAAAATGGCTATGATATTAGTGCGGACGCCTTGGGTTACCCTGAAAGTTATTATACTCCTCCTTTTGAAGCCTTGAAATCCATTGAAATTATTCGTGGTTCTGCTGCTTTGCAATTCGGTTCTCAATTTGGTGGTTTGTTGAATTTCAATATCAAAGATGCACCTTCAAACACTCCGTTAGAAATTACTTCGCGTGGGACCTTGGGGAATTATGGGTACAAAGGTATTTTCAATCGCGTGGCAGGAACAGCCAACAAGTTTTTTTATCAAGTATATCACCAATACAAAGATGGGACAGGGTACCGAGCAAATTCAGATTTCAACCAACACCAATTTTTCGCTCAAGCAGGTTATTATCTGTTAGAAAATTGGAAAGTACGTGTTGAATACACCCAAATGAATTATTTAGCGCAACAACCAGGAGGATTAACAGACGCTCAATTTTTAGATGACCCACGTAAAAGTTACCGCAATCGCAATTGGTTCAAAGTAGGGTGGAATATGTTAGCCTTTCATTCCGACTATGAAATTTCTTCCAAAGCAAGTTTCAATGTACGCGCTTTTGGAATGCAATCCACCAGATTATCAACAGGTTTTTTAGGTAAAATCAATCAAGCCGACCCAATGGGAAATCGAGATTTGATTCAAGGTTTGTTTAAAAACGGTGGAGTAGAAGCGAGGTATTTACAACGTTACGATTTGAAAAAAGGCGATACGGTAAAAGCAATGAGTGGAGCATTTTTAGTAGGAGCACGTTATTACAGAGGTCATACAGTAAACAATCAAGGTTTGGTTTCTTCCGGATCTGATGCCGATTTCACTTATTTACATCCGAATAATCTTGAAAATTCTTCCTACGATTTCCCTTCCGAAAACGCTTCGTTATTTGCCGAAAACATTTTGTTTCTTTCCAATAAATTAACGATGAACTGCGGAGTTCGTTACGAATATATAACGAGTGAAGCAAATGGATTCTACAAACGTTATAATATTCATCCTTATACAAAAGATACAATTGCTATTTACAAATTGCACGATTCTAACCGAGTAGTGCGCAATGTGCCACTTTTTGGTTTTGGATTGAATTACAAACTCAAAGGGATGCGTAACGTCTATGCAAACTATACCCAAAATTACCGTGCCATAAACTTTACAGACATACGAGTAGCAAATCCAAATATTTTGGTGGATACCTTAATGAAAGACGAAAAAGGATATACGATGGAACTCGGTTATCGTGGTTTGGTAAAAGATTATTTGACCTTTGACGTAGCGATTTTCAACGTGTTTTATGGAAATAAAATTGGTTTAGCACCGAAAGCAAACTCGATTTACAAAGAACGTACGAACATTGGTGATGCGATGAATTTAGGAATTGAAGCTTTTGGAGAGTTAGATATCATCGGAATATTTAAAGACAGTGCAAAACACAATTTGAATATTTTCCTAAATGCTGCATACATTGACGCAAGATACATCCGTTCTAAAGAACCAAATTTCGTAGGCAAAAAAGTGGAATACGTGAGTCCAGTTGTTATTAAATCGGGATTAAAATGGAAATGGTCTAAAATGACTACCCAAATACAGATTTCCTACAATTCACCACAATTTTCGGATGCTACCAATGCTATTGAGCCATCGGGTGATGCTGTTATCGGACAAGTTCCCGCCTATACTGTACTTGATTTATCTTCCAAGTACCAAATTAGTAAACAATTCCAAGTAGAACTCGGTGTCAACAACCTCACCAACCAATCTTATTACACCCGTCGTGCTACCGCTTACCCTGGTCCTGGTATTCTTCCTTCCGATGGCATCACAGCGTATTTTACGTTGCAGTATAAATTTGCGATGAAAGAGAAGTAGGATATAATATTAAATGTTTGATTTTAAATATTTAATGTTGTTGAATGTTTTGCTGGATTTGTAATTCATCATTTAAATAAAAATTCCTTAAAGCTTCATTCCATACATCTTCTCATCCAACTCTTTCCAGTTGACAATATGTTTCGATAATTCCGCCCAAAACTCTTTGGAGTGACTCTTAATCTTTGTGTGGACCAATTCGTGTACCACCAAATATTCAATCAATGAAAATGGAAGTTTGATAGCATTGTAATTTATGATAATGGTATTAGCTGGTGTACAACTTCCCCATCGTTTCTCCAACTTCATGAACTTCAAATTAGCATATTCTAATCCAGTTGATTTGGACCATTTTTTTATGATAGGCTCAATCCGTTCTTTCGCTTTTTGGCGAATGAAGTTTTCAAAAGTCACTTTCAACGCTACTTGATTGTTAAGCCTTGTTGGTAGTGTAACTTTGAACTTCGATTCTGTAAAATCAATATCAATTACTTGAAGTCTATCATCGATTATTAATTCTACATAATATCTTCTTCCTAGGTATTGAATCCGTGAACCAGTAACAATGTCTTCCTCACCAATAGACTGAACAAGGTCCAATTTATCTAGAATCCATTTCGCTTTTTTTAATATCAGTTTTTGAGCTATCTCGTCTGAAATGGTTTTACCTTTCAATATTACTCCAACACCTTTTTCAACTGTGATATAATGCGAATTAAGACCTTCTTTTAGTTGAAAGGTGTATTCTATTGTTTTATCTCCGTATTGAACGCTAGGCATCTTTTAATTGATAATTGATAATTAATAGTTGATAATTCCCCATGTTTATTAACTATTGATTTTACTGGATTTTACAATGCTTATTAATAATTTTATTAATTCAATATATTCTAGATAAATGCTATTAAATTGATTTTCTGAAATATAATCAGAATCTTTTAACAAGCGCAGCCAGTACTCTGTTTCGTTGGCTTCTTTTAAAGCTATATTCATTTTATGAATAAAATCCGCTTTAGACTGTGCGTGTTCAGATTCTTTTACAAGTGCTCCAATAGCAGTTCCACTTCTTAATATTTGTTTTGAAAGTACATATTCTTTTTTCTCAGAAATTAAATATTTATAAAGTTTTATTACTCGTAAAGCAAATGCATATGATTTATCAACTAATATGTTTTCACTCTTCATAATTATCCATTGTCAATTATCCATTATTAATTAACAAAGTATTTACCATTTCTTTGGCTTTTGTTTTTGCTGCTTCTCGTTCCAATTTAGTTTTCAAGAAACGCATTATTTTGTTTTCGATTTCTTTCTGAACTTGACCTTTTTCTTGCCAACCAATGATGTTCAATTCTCCTTTCAATAGGTCGAAAAGTGTTTTGGTTGCATCTTCAGCATCTTCTCCAAAAATGATTTTCATTGAGTTGTAAACTGCTCTTTCTCTTTCGGTAGTAAAACCTTTTTCTTCTCCTTCTTTTTCTTCTTCGATGATTTCATCTTGTATTGTAGCATAAGCTAATAGCAATTGAGCTTCATCAATACGTTGTGCTTCTTTTTGTTTCAATAACTCATCCAAACGTTGAGCCAATGGTTTATAAAAATCTGGATTTTTATCGATTCCAACTTTGATGGTATGCTTCAAATTATTACGCATCTTTAACTCTTTCGTTGCTGGTGATGCGTTCATGATTTCTTCCTTGAATTTATCTTTATCAATGATGGATATAGGTTCTGCCAAAAGATTTTCAACTCCTTTAGAAGTAAGATGTTCGTCAATCATGGCTTGGAGCATTTTACTTTCGTCCTTACTGATTTTCAATTCTTCATCATCTGGAAAAGCGTTACGTGCTCTTAATTTAATTTCATTAAACAGCTTAAAATCGCCTTGAAATTTTAGTGCCTTTGTGTTTGGTAATACAATATTGATTGACTTATTAAAATCCTTTAGTAAAACTTTGAAATCATCACGTCTGTTGATAGGTTCTATGAATTGAACTGCTTTATCAATAAATGCATCTCTTTCGTAGTTTCTATCAATTTTCATTGGTTTAAAGAAGTCTACCAATTTAGTGTGATTCATCTCCAACTTAGGAAATTCTTCGTTGATGTTCTTCAAAATGTCATCGGCTCTTAAATCTCCAGAGAATATTTCAAGAGCTTGAATTAGATAAGTTGTAATTCCATTGTAATCAACTATAAAACCAGCACTCTTTCCTTTTCTTGAACGGTTTACTCTTGCAATTGCTTGCAACAAATTGTGCTCTTTTAGTGGTTTATCTAAATACAAACATGATGCAATAGGCGCGTCCCAACCAGTTAGAAGCATATCCGAAACAATCATAAATGCTGTGTTGTCAAACTTCTTTTTACCCGAGTTTTCAGTTTCTTCTTCGTTACCAAAGGGAAGTTTGAAATCATCCGTTGCATCTTTGATGTTTTCGGGTGGAACAACGTATATCGGTTTTTTATTACTTGGATTATTTCTATTCCATTCCAAAGTTTCGTAATATTCTTTAGCAATAGCATCCGACTTTGGAGAACCAATACTTACAACAACCTTCGATTCAAAGTTGTGATATCCTTCTTCTTTTAGTTGATGTAATACTTGTTGGTATTTGATAGCCGCATCTCGACCACTACATACCAACATTGCTTTATGACCATCTAGATAAATTTTGTTTTTGAAATGGTCCAACATGTGTTTCGCAATGGCTTCAATACGTTCTGATGATAATTGGTATTTGCGAAGTGCTTCTCGTTTGAGTTTATCTTTTTTATCTTCTGATGCATCAGCAAAAGTTGCTTCAAATTCTTTGTCTAATTCTTCTTTCTTAACATCTAATTTGGCAATACCTTCATCATATAACAATTCAACCGTTGCACAATCTGCTACCGCTTCTTTGATGGTATAAATATCAATATAATCACCTCCGTAGAATTCTCCTAGAGTTGATTTATCTTCTTTTGAAATTGGTGTTCCAGTAAAGGCGATGAATTTAGCATTTGGCAAAACAGTACGCATGAATGAAGCTAGAAATCCATAATGGCTTCGGTGTGCTTCATCTACTAGAATATATAAGTTTTCTTTTTTAGAAAGTTCTTCCAGTTCTATTTCTTCTCGTTCAATCTCCACCCATTTTCCTTGCTGAAGTTCTTTGGTTATCTTGATGAGTTTGTTTTCTTTCAGCTGTTTCTCAACCATCAAATTTCCATGTTCTTCCAGTTCCGTTTGGTCTTCTGATGCTGTTGCATCTTTGTCGGTTTCTTGGAATTTCTGTAGGGTGGTTGTGATAATTCCTCCGTAATCGTTGCGTAATAATTTATCCAAATGAACAACTGAAGATGCTTGGTTGACATTCTTAAAACCTACATTTTGAAAAGTGGTTGTAATTTGTCTATCTAAATCTTTTCTATCGGTCATTATCATTACCGTAGGATTATTGAAACCAAATTCTGGTGCTTGTAGTTTACGAGTAACATACACCATCGTTATCGACTTTCCAGAGCCTTGTGTATGCCATACAACACCACCTTCTCCAGCTTGTAAGCGTTCTATGGTTTTGTTGGTGGCTCTTATTTGTTGGTATCTTGGAAGTTTTTTGATGGTTCTTCCTTCATCCAGTTCAAACAAAACAAAATGGCGAATCATATCCAGCACCCTATCTTTCTTGAAAAGAGCTATCAATAATTTATCTTGTTCTGTTTTGGCTAGTGATAGAATATCTTTATCATCTTCACTGGTTTTGAATACTGAGTAGAATTGCTGTGGTGAATTAATTGCTCCATATTTTCCACTCATCTCCCAAATACCAGCACATATTTGATTATAGTGAAATAATTTTTCTGTGTTCTTTTGGTAGTAATCTAAATCTGAATACGCAGACTCCCATGCATTTGGTGCTGTTGGTGATTTACATTCTATTACTCCAATCGGAATTCCATTAATGAATATAATTAAGTCTGGTCTTGATTTTCTACCTAATCTATTATGAAATGACATTTGATTAACCACCAAGAAATCATTGTCTTCTATGTTGATGTAATCTATAAAATGAACCGAATGAAATCCTTCTTTTCCATCAATGGTTTGTTTAACAGTGAATGACCCTCCTCTGATTAACTCCCAAATCTTTTGATTGATTTCCATTAAGGAAGCACCAACTACTGAAGTAATGGCTGTATAAGCTTTATTGAGATTGTTTTCGTTTATCCAAGGGTTTAACTTTGAAATAGAAGTTAATAATCTATCTTTTAAGATAACTTCCGTAATATCTGAACGTTCATCTTGTTTACTTGCATCAAAATATTGGTAGCCCATTTTTTTGAACAACTCAATCGCTGGTAATTCGCTGTATATGTACTCTGGAGAGCTATTCATACTTTATCAATCTAATATTATTAAGTTAATTTTATTTAAAAATTTGTAATTATACTAATTATTAATTTATATTTGTTCTGTTCTTTACTTTATGGTCTGGAATCTACAAAGGTCTTTAACGTTGAACCCGAATCAACGTTATTTTTTTGTCTATACATTTTCAAAAAATTGTTCAGTTCTTTCAAAATCGGGACTATCTATAATATTTTCAATATCATTTTTTTCATATGCAGTAACAAACTTTGCTGTTAGTTTTCCAGTAAATCTTATAATTACAACATAATTGTTTTTAATTATTGCTACTCTTCTGTCTTTAAAATAAGTTTTGGTTTTACTATCCCAACCTTTTTTTAAAATAGCTGTTTCATCTTGCAAAGTATCTTTAATCCAAAGCATTTTTTCTAATCTATTCAATGATAGAATTGATTTGTCTTTCGATTTACGACTACTACTTTCATAAAATGCATGGTCAAACATATCTTCATAAAATTTAACTAAAACATCATCGAATGTAATAATCGGATTTTCACAATATTCCGTTTTCCAAATTAATCGAAGTTCAGCTTCTCTGGTTACTTCATCCATTAAATGGGGTTTTAATTTCTTATATTCCATTACCACCCACCTTCTAAATTAATCTTAAAGACATTGAAATTAATTTCAGATTTTGGAGTTGGAGCAATTTCTTTACCTAAACATTTTTCGATTTTTTTAATTACTGTATGTTTGGCTTCACTTGTTGTTTTACCATTTACTTTACCATTTAATGCACCCATTAATAAATCTGCCATCTGAATGCCTAATAGCTCATGTGATGGTAAAGCTTGAACATTTTTTATACTAGAAAATAAGTTAGCATTGCTAAGAACTTCTTTTAGTTTATGAATGCGACTAAAATCTTTGTTTACTTTATGGTCAATAAAAATTGAATAGTCATTAAAATCTAAAATCCAATGATGTAACAATTGATAGTAAAATTTGTAAAAGCTTAACTCGCTATCATCATTGTGAAATTTAACCATATTTACTTTTTCAGCTTCCACCATAATTGCTCTAAATCGAGTGTTATCAGTACTGAAAAAATACTCTACTAAATCTAGATAGAATGCTAAATTGGAGGGACAAACCTTGTTCCATTTAATCTCATTTATATAATTGTGTTTGGTCTTAATTTGTTTTATAGAATCTTTAAATTCCTTTCTATAATCTGAAGGAATCCAAATACTACCTAAAACCAAAAATTTATTTGCGTTATTATCCCATAATACTTCGGGACTACTTTCATCACAATAGACTTCAAATTTCATATCTGTGCAATTAAGTTATTCACTCGTAGCTTCCCAGTTAACAACTGTTGCATCAAGCCTTGTTTTAGTTCTTGATAGTTTGTTTTCTTTTCAAATAATACCTCTAGTTTATCATCAACCGAATTTAAAATGTCGGCTATTTTTTGTTGTTCTTCTACTTGTGGTTGAGGGATTTCAAATTCCAACATATTCTTTTGAGATAAGGTAGGGATTGCTCCACCAACTATTGTTGCAATTATTTGTTTCTGAACAGCGTTATCTGCTAGGATATAATACAAAAAATGTGGATTATATTCTTTCGTTTTAAATATAACTAACTGTGGATTAATAGTTGCCTTTTCAATTAAATCTTTTACAATTGCTACTTTTCCAAAACTGGAACCTGTTTTTACCAATAATATATCATTTTTCTCCAATTGAATTTCTGGTGATTCGTCATACTTAAACCAAGAAATATATGTGTTTTTTGAAAAATCAAGTTTGTTATTTTTTATATTTGAAGGACTAGCAGAAATTGCTCCCTGTCCTTTTTCAACAATATCTTCTTTGGTATATCCTCTATAACCAATTCTTCCTTTTATCTGGGCTATTTCAGAAATAGTCACAACCTCCCAACTCTTAGGAATCTCACCCAAAGTAGAATCTTTAAACTCCGTATGTCCAATACCTTTGGTTAACAAGCGTTGCATCAAGCCTTTTTTGAGTGCTTGGGTTTCGGTAATTTGTTGGTCTATTACCTCAATTTTAGCATCTACTGTGCTTAATATTTCGGCTATTTTTTGTTGTTCTTGGAGGGGAGGGACTACAAAAGGTAATTTTTTTAAAAAACCAAAATTAATTGCTGGCATTGTAGAAGAAGCACTACCATCATTAATTTTTTTTATGGTTTCTGAAAACTTGAAAAAGTGCTCTGCAAAATCGTTTATTACAAGTTGATTAAATGTTATTTTAAACATATTATTTGCTATGACACCTTCAATTCCTCTTCCAATGACACCAGGTGTTCCGTAACGAATCATAATAATATCCTTAGCATTTGCAAAATACCTTTCACCTTGAATTGGAACATATCTTATATCATTGTTATTAGGCTGTGTATAGTCAATTATTCTAATAAACCTTTGATAGCCATCAATTAACTTTGAAATATGTTTTTCTGTACCAACTTGAATACCTTGAGAAAAGTTTGCAATATCACCTAAAGGATAAACCCTCCAATCTATTGGAATATTTTTCAAAGTCAAACTCATATTCCCAACTCCTTTAAAAATCCTTCCAAATTCGCATCAATTTCTGCTTCACGTTGTTCCAATTCAGATAACTTTTGGTGCACCGCTTTGATATCCACTTCAACTTCTGCTTCTGATGTATCTATAAAACGAGAAATGTTTAAGTTATAATCGTTTTCGGCTAATTCGGAAAGTGTTACAACTCTTCCGTATTTTGGGTTTACCGTTGTCACCTCCCTTGGTCCCTCCTCAAGGAGGGAAAAATATGCGTCAACAATTTTTGAAACATGCTCTGGTAAGATTTCGTTTTGGTTTTTACCTTCTTTATAATCACCACTTGCATCAATAATAATCACTTTTCCTTTTTGGGCTTCCGATTTGTTTTTATTGATAATCCAAATCGAAGCTGGTATTCCAGTATTGTAGAATAAAGCACTCGGTAAACCAACAATACCCTCTACCAAATCAGCTTCTAATAATCCTTGTCTAATAGTTCCCTCTGTTCCGCTTCTAAACAATGTACCATGTGGTAACACTACACCCGCTTTTCCATCTTGTTTCAAAACCGCGATCATGTGTTGTAAGAAAGCCAAATCAGCATACCCTCTTGGTGGTATCCCAAATTGAAATCGTCCATAAGGGTCGGTCACTTGCTTGGCATAGTTAGGAGTCACTTTTTTCTCTTTACCGTTTTTATCCAACTTCACTTCAATGGAATTTTCAGCTGGAGTCCACCATCCATCCATCGAGAACGGAGGGTTTGCTATAACTCTATCAAAAAGCGTTAATTCGTTGTTATCGTTTTTGTGCTGTGGTGTTATTAACGTATCCCCTTTACGGATATCAGCATCCATGAAGTTGTGTAACAACATGTTCAGTTTACCAATTGCCCAAGTACCCAAGTTTTTCTCTTGTCCGAATAAAGAAACGTTTACATTGTTACCTACTTTTCCATTCGGTTGTTCAGCAATATACCGAGCCGCCTCAATCAACATACCTCCAGAACCACATGTTGGGTCGTACACCTTTTGCTTTGGTTCTGGTTTAATCAATTGCACAATCAACTGAACCACACCTCTTGGTGTATAGAATTCACCTCCTTTTTTACCAGCGTCATCTGCAAACATCTTAATCAGATATTCATAGGCATCCCCTAACAAATCATTGGATTCTAAATGAGCATTGCGTAATGAATGTTGGTTAAAATGTCTCAAAAGACGTTGAAGTAGCTCGTCAGATAGTTTTTCTTTGTCACCAAATTTTGTTGCAGTCATTACACCTTCTAAAGATGTGTTTTCACGTTCAATCCCAGCAAAAGCTTTATCCAAAGCAATACCAATATTCTCCGTTTCTTTCTTGATAGTTTCCCAACGAGATTCAACTGGCAACTGAAAATACGTTTCATCTTCAGCATCTTCACGTGAAATTCCATCACGATTCATGATACTTTCAACTTCTTCTTCAAACACATCGTTGGAACGTTTCAAAAACAGTAATCCGAAGATGTAGTTTTTAAAGTCGGAAGAATCAATGCTTCCACGTAAAATATTCGCTGAATCCCATAACCATGATTCAAGTGTTGCTAAATCTAATTTCTTTTCTGACATGTTTTAAGGAATTTCTATAAATTCATTTTTCATCGTTCAACTACAAAATTAAAATCCTCATTTACAAAGGTAAACTCCGGTATTAATTTTTGGTTTGCCTCGAAAAATAAAATTTTTAGAAGCTCCCTTAATTCTGTAGTTCTTTAGGGGTTAAAGTTAATAAGAATAAGCTCTTTTAAAATTAAAAAGCGCTAAGAAAGTATTTAAAATCCATCTTAATTTAAACTCTTTGACACTGAATTAAGGTTCTGAACCCTTCTAATTACAAATCCAGCGGAACCAGTTTCGATGATAGTTCAAATAGTTTATTACCCCTTCAAAATCAATGAAATGTTAATGTCTTAAATTTTTTGTCATGTTCTTAGAATTTTTTTATTAAATTTGCAAACCAATTCAAAAGAACAAATGAGTTCTAAATGCCCAGGTGGCGGAATTGGTAGACGCGCTGGATTCAAAATCCAGTTCCGCGAGGAGTGCGGGTTCGATTCCCGCCCTGGGTACACGAGTAAGTGCTTCCAACTTACAAGTAAGTTTAAACCTCAGTTATCGTCAGATAGTTGAGGTTTTTTCTTTTATCTTCAATCAAAAATCTTTTCTTTATGTGATTTCATCCATTTTGGAAGCAATACCGAACCAATAATCAAATAAGGAAAATAAGAAATCAAACGCCAAAGGATTGCTAAACCAGTGATTAATAACATAGATTTACTAAAAGCAGACATCAATTCTCCGAATGCATATTCAGCAATACCACTGCCTCCAGGGGTAGGACTAATATGCATAAATAACCATAGAACCAATTGTTTGCCGAGTATGAAAAAGTGATCAAAAAATGAAAGCGATAAAAAGGCGGCCATCACACAATTAATGACGAAATATCGACACGACCAAGAAATAAAGGTGCTTCCGAAACTTTTGATCCAAAAATAGCTTTTTTCTTTTCTTAATTCTGTGGATGTTATTTGAATGTCTTTGTCTAACTTATGTATTTTGGCTTCAAAGCGTTTTAGAAAAGGCAAACGACAAACAAATAAAAGTATTTTTCCAATTACTTGAGGATAAATAAAAATACCGAAAAATAGAATAATGCAGATTAGTAAGATCAGTGAAAATCCACCCCAGAAAACCAAAGATACCCCTTTATCCAATGCGGATGTAGTGGGAAATAGTACCTCGGGAGATACAAATAAAAAGACAATCGGAATCAAGATCAAAAAGAAGAGATTGTCCAGTAAGGCTGTGATTATGACGATTGCTGTTGATCTTCCCAAAGCGATTTTTTCTTTATTCAGGATGAACATTGCTACTGAAACTCCTCCTACGACTCCAGGGGATATTGCAGAAGCGAATTCCCAAATTAAGATTACATTAAACGCCGATTTCCAATTTAATTCTTTGTTTGTCAATGTTCGAATACGAAACATATAAGCGAGGTCTCTACCAAACATACATAAGATGGCTAGAAACATCCAGAAAATGGAATGAAAGTCCCAATGGATTTGTTTAAAAATATCAGTAAAGGTTTCTTTTTTGTAATCCCCCGATTTACACGCTTTAAACTCTTGGGAGTTCGAAAAATCAATCTTTTTATTATGGTTCGTATCAACCCAGCAGTAATTTCCTTTCCCTTTTTCTTCAATGAAATGGGGTTGTTGTATGCTTCGGTACAACATCCAGGAAACAATGGCTAAACCAAAAAATATGGCTAAATATATTTTCCAAGAGGCAAATGTTTTTTCCATCTTATTTCCATTTGCTTGGATCAAAGCTTACTTCAACCTCCCAATTTGGTCTGGCTTGGAATGGTTCGTTGTAAATTTGAATTCTTTCAGGCTGAATTTTATTTTTTAAATTTCCAGTGTCCCATTTTCCGTTATTATTTGAATCGTAATAAGCTTTGAAAACATACGCTCCTTTTTCTAAATCATCTATTTTCCAAAGTGTATGTTTTTCGTCTACAACATGTTGATGGGTTACTTTTTCATTTAGCAAGATTTCGAGTAGTGTTCCAACAGGAAAACCTGTAGTTACCACATTAAAAATCCCATATTGTGTAGAATCAAAAACTGGGATTGTTTGTGTGAGGGTGAATTTTTCTTTAAAATTTGTAAATGTAAGTCCCGTGGGTTTGATAATCAATTTCAATGTTTTTGATACATATGAGGTAGGTGAAATTTCGAGCTCATAACCCGATGCTTTTAGTTTGAATGAAACGTTAACCGTATCATTTACTAATAATTGTATAGAATCTTTGTTGAAAGAGGCAATAAAATCACTACTCGTAATACTTAAAGGTGAGCTTGGTTTTACAGTTTTAGGAAAATATAATTTCGGATTTTTATGATTGAGTTTGGGTTGAATTCTACAATAAAAGGTATCCAAATACGCATCCATAGAGATGGTTCCTCGCATTGTATCTATTGCATTGTTGTTGACAAAGATGGAAATGGAATCCGCTTTGTGTATTTTCTTTGAGAGTATTTTTTGGTTGAAAAGCGTAA
>VFQS010000960.1_pt1 | contig 28354 bp, 24 predicted proteins | sample 3512361 | NCBI WGS metagenome assembly VFQS01 (sample SAMN10412375, study PRJNA504923) | tailings metagenome | isolation source: Relicate 1 Philex TSF3 active mining | place: Philippines
TCAAAATGATGGAAATTTAGTTATTTATGATTCTTATGGAACAGCCCAATGGGCATCAAATACAAATGGACAAGGATCTGCTCCTTATACATCTGTAATGCAGTCTGATGGAAATTTTGTTGTATACGATAATTCAAATCAAGCTGTATGGGCATCAAATAGCAATGGACAAGGAGTACCTCCATATAAATTAATTATACAATCAGATTGTAATTTAGTAATATACGATAAAAATAATAAAGCTACTTGGGCTTCAAATACTAGAGTACAAGGTCAACCTAAAATACAACCCAAACCGAATAGTATTAATTGGTCACAGATACAAGGTGAACTATTTTCAGTATCCCTCGCACCAAATGGCGATATTTGGGGTACAGATAGCCAAAGCACCATTTATTATAAGACTAAAGAACTTAAAGACTTTCAAAAAATTAAAGGTGAACTTAGAAATATAAATACAGATGGTACATATGTTTGCGGCACAAATAATAAAAATGATGTTTTCTGTGCTAAAATAAATGATGCAATTTCAGGAAAATGGAATAAAATAGGAAATAATGCTAAAATGATAAATATAAATAATAAAAAAGCATACATTATAAATATTGATAATAGTATATCATATTCAACTGATATAACTGATCCATATAATGTTAAATGGATACCTATTTCTATTACATATATGCAGTTTCATTCCATTTCATTAGATGAAAATAAAATTGTTGGTATAAATAATAAAAATGATTTATATTATGCAGATGAAAATATTTTTACTAGAAACCCAAATTTTACAAAAATAAATGTATTAAATGAAATGAAAAATTTTATTCATATTTCTCTAAAAAATAATTCCATTTTAGTAACTGATACATCTGGTCAATTATGGTGGACATCTAATTATAAAAATCCAAACTGGATTAAACTAAATACTAAAGGCAAAACATTTATGGCATCACATAATATTAAATCATAATTATGATAATTGTGATAATTGTTAATTAAATAAGAAACTAATAACAGAATAGGATGTTTCATCGTTTAGCAGAGGCCTTTCAAGACTCTGATTCAGGGAGTCATTCCCAATATGCAAATAATCAAAATTTATACTTCAATACTGTTCCAAATATGATACTTTCTGGAACTTCCGGTTTAAAAGGATTTGATGTAGCCATTAAAAGTATCGACTCTCAGGGACGTAATTATCAACAACCTCCCGTAAAAAATCCTAATAATATTTTTATTCAAGATTCTAATCCAAAACTCAATAATTTAGCTAAACAATGTTCTTCTTCTTCTATTGATCAACTAATTGCGATTAAAAATCCTAATGCAGCAATTGGCTGTGGTTGGCTTTATACACCACCTAATCAAGGAAGTCCTTATCCTAAATTATCACAAGGATTCATTGGTGATTCTGATGGACCTATGCAGAATTTTAATCCCCCTGACCATAAAAAATGGTTCTTTGACCTACAACTTGCCAAAAAACAAATATTACTTGATAAATGTAAAGCACTCAAAGACTGTAATAATGTTAATAGTGATTCATATAATACTAATTGTGGATATTGTATAGATACTAATCAAGGTATACCTATTGATAATACAGGTCAACCACTTTATGGTGGAGATTCTCTAGGTTATTGTAGTCCACAATCTATTGTTACATCTAGTGATAATTGTCCTCCACCACCAGGATCTGGTCCAGGACCCCAGCCTATTATTGATAAATCGTGTGATCCAGTAAATGGTAGATTATCTGCCACGTGTCTCTATAATCAAGTACTAGCTGCAGGATGTAGTGATAGCGGTACTCTTGCACTAGCTTTAGCAAATCCTACTAATCCAAATAACTATATTGGTAGTATTACCAGTGGTGATGCAGTAAAAATTTATAATCGTGTAGCAAATCCACCACTTAACCTTAGTATATTTAATCAAGGTGCTACAACCACAAATATAGCACTTAAAGAAGTTAGACAACTAGCAGGAAATACAAAACAGCCTGCTAATTCAGCCATTGGTGCTGCGGCTAGAGATCTATGCTTACAATCTGGAGCTATTTCAAATTATAATTTCTGTGAAGATTTATCTGATAGTACACCATCTCCCTTTGATATGACTTGCTTACAACAACTATTCAAAAAAATGGGTGGACAACCAAAAGGTACTGCCTATCCAAATGATGGCTCACTAGCTTGGAATACCAATAATACAATGGCAATATATAACTCAATGGGTACATTGGGTGCTGTTAAACAATATATTAATAATATGATTCAAAATATGAAAAGTAGTGATTATGATACACAGAGAACAGCTATGATGCAATTTTTAGGTATTGCTCCTGAAAAACTTATTACACGTGCTCCATTTGTACAAGGTGTTGAAGTTATTTGGATGCAAGCAGTTCCTGGTAATCCACAAGCTGTTCAAGGTATTCTTAAACGAACTATTGAATCAGATATTGTTCAATTTAGTGGTACTGGTCCTATACCACAATTAGCCTCAACATATCCTGGATTTACACAATATTCAGCTATGATTCAAATGTTTGATGTTCGTTCTCAAAATGATTTTTCTATAAAATATAATGTAAATGTTGATGATGCCTTTTTAATATATAATAATATGCCAGCTTCTTATGGAATATTAGCATCTAATGCTACTGGATATGATGGCCCTGGTGTATTTGGTAGCCTTGCTTTACACAGTACACAATTTCAATCACAAAATTGTAGTAATTTTTCTGGCACTTATCCTAATATTACAAATATATTTTATAATGATGCTGGTGGTGGTGGTCATACATTCCAATTATCAACACAGACTTGCTCTGGACAATCTAATTTCTTACCACCTTATTTTTCTTTAACTTTAGAAAAACGTGCGCCTTTTCTTAATTTTGAAGTTGTTATGCAAAATAATAATAGCCTTTCATTAGATGATACACGCAATACAGGCCTTTTTACTAATTTAATTACAAGTTCTGGTCTAGAATTTCATAATAGACCTGAAGAGAAAATGTATGTACCTGGTAAAAAAGGATTTATTAGATTAACAAATAATTCTTCATATCTAAATCTTGCAAATATTGCCTATCAATCTTGGGGAACATGTACATTTGTATTCAGATTACAATCTATGCCTGTTAAAGATGCTATCTTTTCATTTTGGGTTTATAATAAATTTTGTACATTCTATCTAGTACCAATTAATGGAAGTAGCGCACAAATGCGTGTACAAACTAGTATGACTACTGATAATACAGTATATGATGGTGCTACGACCTTTACAATACAAGTTGGATCTTGGTACTTTATGGAAGTAGCTCAACGCAGTGATGGGTTTGATGTATATTGTGATTCAATTACAAATATTATTCAAAATGGTAACTTTAGTACACAGTATGTTAGAATAACAAATGCTGGACCAATAACTACTACAATAAATAATGGTTTATACCTACAGGGTCAATATAGTTGTAATGTAGCAATAGGTAGTAAAGCATCTGGTTTTGGTACTGGAAGTTCATTACAATTTGATTTAGCTTGGGTGCATTTCTTTGATTATTATATTAATGCAGCAGATGTTGTTAGAGAATGTAAAGCAGATTGGATTTTTACTCAATATCCTGATTCTCCCAATACTTATAAGACTTTTTAGAAAAGTCTGCAAAAATATTTATATAATCTAAATCATTTATTTAATAAATTTAATAGATTATTTTCCAAAATTTATTTCCAAAATTTATTTCCAAAATTTATTTCCAAAATTTATTTCCAAAATTATTTTCTAAACTTTTAATTCTGGTTTAGAACCCTTAAATGTTCCTGTTGCTGGATTTATTGCTATTTCTCCCAATACTTTTCTAAATGCATCATCTGCCATACCAAACATTTCAAATACTAAACCACCAGATCCTTTCTTCGTTTTAAGTAAATATTCAATTCCCTTATATTTAATTACAGTGATTTGTTCTACTTCTGCTTTAGGAGGAGGAGCAGGTGCACCAAGTTCTTTAGCAATTGCTACTTCAGGCGCTGCCATTTCAGCCTGTGCTGTCTTTACTTCTTTAAGTTCAATTGATGTTAAAATTTTATCGACCTGTAGATTAGGATCAAACAAATACTGATCTGGTTTACCATCTACAACAAAACAAGATACTGCCCCATTATCTGCTGCGTTTAATCCACAATCCATTGCAGTTTCCTTCATTAAATCTAAAAGCTCTTGATTAATCTTATCTTTCTTTACACCTACATTATACACTTTTTCATCTGATGTTTCATCCTCATCATTTTGACAAATTGTTACATCTATTTTATTCATATTCTTTTGCTCGGCTGAAAATACAGTATAATATGTATAAATTTCTACATCACGATCCTTAAATGGTAAATCCTGGTGAGAACAAATACGAATAGCACGTCCCTTTACTTGATCTGAACGTACTTTATTCCAATAAGGCTCCATAATATGTACAGCACGACAGCACTTTAGAGAAATACCTTCAGCACCAGCACCAGTAATTCCAAATACCCAACAAATTTCACCATACTTATTTCTACGCTCAGAATAACCAGACTCCTCTAAAACTCTTCTCATCTCCTCAGGAATTTTATCAAATGCACCATTAAAAATATTTAATAATAGGGCCCTCTTTTCTCTTAAACCTTCTCCTGTTAAAAACATAAAACGTTTTTCTCCTGATTCAGGACCTTTTCTCAATGATTCTTCAGTTGCTTTTGAAAATTTTAAACGATTATCTGCTGTTGTTCTTAAAGTACGCGGCATCCAGTCTCCACCTTCAATTTCAATCTCTATAAATCCATTTGCCTTTAAAGCTTCTCTTAATACACCTAAACCTTCTACTGTCTTAAATTGTGAATATACTAAGTTACTACCTTTTGATACTTGAATTCTACGAATAATTTGATCTAATTTGGATGAATATTGTGAAAGACGTCCTTCAGGTATATGAGAATCTAACTTCAGATACTTATCTCTATTTGCACCAAGTTTTTCCATTGCTCTCTTAATTTGTTCTTGGTATGTTAGAACTCTTGAAACAACTTGTTCTTGTTCTGCTTCCAATTCTGCACCTGTTTCACTTGCTAACTCTTCTGCTTTCTCTTCAACTACAGGCGCTTGTATAGGCAGTTGACCAATTGGCCTTCTGCGCAATGGTCTTGGTTTTTCTGGTGCTACTTCTGCTACTGTCTCAGATGCAGTCTCTATAGCTGGTTTTGATTGAGCAACAAATGCAGCAGGGGCAATAGGTGGACGTTTCTTTCTAACTGGTTTTGGGACTGGTGTAGCAGGTGGAGCAGGTTGTGCTGGCTCTGAAGCTGGCGGTGTTTCACTTTCATCATCTGTTCCTTCACCACCCTCTTGCCAATTTTCTTCATTATCTTCTCCACTTTCTTCTCCACTTTCTTCCTCACTCTCTCCACTCTCTTCACTCTCTTCACTCTCTTCAATTTCTTCCTCATTTTCATTCTCTTCTTCCTCTTCTTCATCTAATGAACCTCCTTTTGAGATAGAAGCGGCAGCCCTAGTTTCAACCGCTTCTTCTAAACCTTCTTCTAAAGTACGCTCTGCATCTTCTTCTTCCTCTTTTTTACCTTCTCCTTCTTCTAATTCTTCTCCTTCTGCTTCAGGATCTGGAATAGTAGCTTCCTCAGCAGCAACAAGCTCTTGAGCATCTAAATCTTCCTGTAAATCTGTTGCAGCCTCTCCAATATCTAAATCTTCAGGTTGAGCAACTTCTTCCTCTTCTTCTAATGTTCCTGGGAATGGACGAGTTATACCATCAGGAAAAGCAAAATTACAAAGTGCACGGCTTCTAAAACGATAACTTGATGGATTTTTCATTTTAGCAAATTGTTCAACTGCTGCATAATTATCACCTTTGTCTGAGCCTGCTTTTTCTTTTTCACCTTTAATTTCACGACTACGTTCAACTGTATACATTGATAAAACATAATCACTCATTTCACATTTTACAACCTCATCCTTAACTACACGAGGCATATATTCCTCTTTAGAACCTTTATAGTATGAAATTAGACCAGTAAGACGTTTTTGTAGAACAGTCTTATTCTTTACTGATAAATTTATGGGATCAATAAATTCATCTTTAAATTCTTTGTCATCAATTGGTAGACGTGGATAAGAAATATATTGTTCAGGTCCAATTGGTATCTTTTGAGCAAGTAATTTTGTTTTTATTCTTTGAAATACTTCACGAATAGTTTCTTGTGCATCAGGATTATATTTTACACCAACAAACTCACTTTCATCGTCTAAAACTTTTTCATATCCTTCATTAAATACTGAAATTAATACCTCCATTTTTTCAGCTCTTGATGTAAATCTTACAATATCTACTCTGGGTTCTGCCTCTGCAATCTTTCTAAATTTCTCCATTACCTCCTTATCCGCGGAATTTAGAATTACTTCCGCACATTCAATATATCCAGCTAATACATTTGCTAATACACCTAATTCGTCTGGAAAGTTAATTAGTGGAGTACCAGATAAACCAATAATTTTACTATTACGTGCATCAGTTAATAATTTATAAAAAAGATAAGAACGTTTATAATTTAATTCTGATGTACATAATCCTGGAACCCACTTACCTGGAGTAATAGGCTCAACTGGAATTTTTCTAGCACGACCCTTACGCTTAGTTATATAGGGAGTAATTTCACCTTGCATTAAACGTGTTAAGTTGTGAATTTCATCAATAACAATTACTGCATTATCAAAAAATCTCTCACCTGTTACTGGATCTACTTTGCACGCATATCTCTTTAACTCCTTTGCAGTTACACCATTATAACTAATAAATTTAACGCGATTTTCAATCATATTTGTAATTTGAGCACGAATATCATCACGTTCTTGTTGTGTTAACTCATCATAATTAGATGGCTTTGTAAAATCTGGAATCCATATCGTCTTTCTTTCCTCTTCTGGCCTTTCTAGAATCTTCTTTAAATATGAATCACTTAATGAAAGAATAGACTTGGCATACAAATATGCCAAACCACCTTCAGAAATAAGGGATTCTGCAACCCAGTGATTTTGGGTGTTAAAATGCTTAAATCCACAAAATGAAATTTCTGACATAAAATTTCCTCTTAGTGAAAAAGGTGTCATTACAATAATCTTCTTATTTGCAGTACCATATAGCGCCTCAGCAGCGGCAATAGCTGAACAAGTTTTACCTGAACCGAGACCGTGATATACTAAGATACCACGATAAGGAGATGCATTACGAATGTATTCACGTACAAACTTTTGATATAAGAATGCTTCTACTTGTTCACCTGCTGCAGCACCTAATTTTGCACACGCATCCTCATCTATTCTACCTTTAACTTGTAATGGTAACTTGAATGTATCGGCATAATTTTCTGAAATAAAACGATAATAACTCTTTCTTGTTTGAGGTGTATAAAGTATTGTATCCGTTAAATATGGATTATTTGATTCTATTTTATCTTGCTCTTCTTGGTACTGTTTAAAAATTGGATCTAAAATTGTATCAACTCCTTCTTGCGTAGTAGGATCTAATTTCTGTGCACGAGGAACATAGTCTGGAGTTTTTTTGGCAAGTCTTAGCGTTTTCTTTTTAGCAATAGGTGGAGCTGGGAGACCAGAATCAGCTGGAACAGGTTTAGGGATAACTCCTGGAAGAGGTTTTAAAAGAGGATTAGCAAGAGATGCTGCAAAAACTCTTTCTTGTTTTTTGCTAATCGGAGGAGGTGGAATTCCTCCAAATGATTGAGGAGCAGCTTCTAATTGACCTGCTGGTAAAGGCTGCTTTACTGCAGCTATCACCTCTGGACTTGCAAGTTTTACAACTGCACTTCTTTTCGGTTGAACACCTCTCATTTGAGGTTTGGCTTTAGAAGACATCTATGTATTAATAAGAAACTATTAGGTCTCATTAACGCATATATTAGACTATTTAATTTATTAATTTAAAGAAGGCTCAATAATACAACCATCACATGTTGGTGGATTTGTTACAGGATCTGTATAAAATTGTTTTGTATTAGGATTCATTTTTGTAACATTATCACAAGGACTAAAAACTGCATTTACACCATTATTTGCATTTGGAAAACGACTATGACACTCTTTCACAAAATGTTTCTGATTTTGATCTTGTACTGGATATTTACATTGAGCTGATGGATTCTTCATAGCATAATATGTATCAAATGCAGGTAAATATGGATTTGATTGATTATTAACTGGTAACGGATTTGAATTACTTAGTTCTGTGGAGGTACTATTAGTGGGTCCATTTGTATCCATACAATAACACGCTGGCAGTACTACATAAGAATTCTGGGGGACTGGACTTAATCCAGGAACTGCACAAGATTCTTTTCCAGCCTTTTGTAAAGTAATTGATTCCGATGAATATACTTGAGCAGCTGAACCTGATGCACCAGATAGTACATTTAAGAATTGTTGTGGTGACCCTGTCTGAATAGCAGTAGTTCTACCTGATCCACCAAAAGAACAAATACCATTTCCATCTGAACAAGCGGGATTTGTCGGAACATTCCAATTCTGTGCTCCCTCACAAGTCTTTACACCTTTAATATATTTAGATGACTGAATTTGATTCTGCCAAGTTAATGTGCTTGAATCAACTGTTTGTGCACGGTTAATATATCGTGTATTCTGTTTTTGTAATAATTTGGTTATTTGACTGGCGTCCATTCTACTAAAAATATATAGATATTTTATTAAGATAAATTACATATTAATTTTTTAGTTTTGGACGACGACTTATTACCTTTTTAGCCTCAAAGGGCTTATCTGTTACAGATAATTCTTTAAGTCCCTGAATAGGTGAATCTTTGGGACCAAGTACTGGTGATTGTTTTGGACTTACTTTCTTTTCAGTATTAAGTTGCTTTGATTGTTGTGGTTGTTGTTGAACAATACTTGTCCTAGTTGTATTAAATGCCTCATTCAAAGATGGTTCCAACTGCTCCAAAGCTAGACGAGATGCTTCCTGTTCTGCTACCTTCTTATTTCTTGCAGTAGCAGTTGTTAGAATATTATTATTTGGATCTAGAACTCCCATTGTAAAGATTCGATCGTGAGGTGGACCTACTACCGCAATCTCTGCATAACGAGGTGGCATATGATATAGTGCCTGAAACTTTCTTAGCAGTTGGTCCTTATAGTTTGTATCCTCAATAATAATTTGTACAAAGTCAATATGCTTTTCAATAATTCTCACCAAGAAATCATTACATACACTTAGTCCACGACCAACGTCTTCTTCCTGTAAGTATAGAGCACCAAACCACGCTTCAAACATTGAACCTAGAATACGTAGATTGTTGCGTCCATCACAAATTTCTTCCATATGACGTGAAAGGATGATCCAGGGTGCAAAACCAATTTCTTTAGCTAGCTTTCCCAGTTGTTTATTGTTTACAACGCGAGATAGAACACGAGTTAGAAAGCCTTCACCCTGACCAGGATAACGTTTGGATACATAAGATGCAATTACTAGACCCAATACTCTGTCACCTAGATATTCAAGTTCTTCATTATCACACTTACGCAAAGGAAGACAATCATCTGGTCGTGGTGCAATAACAATCTCTTCACCATATTCGGCTTGTTCTTGCCAAATATCAGGACGATCTACATAGGATTTGTGACAACAAGCTTGAGAGAAGAGATTAAAATTTTTAAAACGTCCTTTCCAACCATATCTTTTAAGAATCGGGATCGCATCCGATGGAGTGAGCTCCCGATTCTTGGAGTTCCAGGGGTTGAAAATCTTTATATTCCCTGATTGCACAACAGTATTCATCTTGGATAGACTGTCCATCTATTATTTCCTTCATCAACATTCCTTAAATTCTTCCAGTCAATTTTATTTGGATTGTATAAAATGTATTATAATATAATATCATTTATTTCTATATCTTGATATAGGTATGACTCAGTTTATTGATTCTTTTCCAAATTTACAACAAGCTATTGATATTGGCGGTGATAGGTACTTTATGGGACCAGAAAAGCCAATTGAACTAGGATTTAAAAGTCGTCAAGATTATATAAATTCTTTTGGGACTGATAAAAGAACTGAATATTTACTTCGTAAATATATGTTTTTTAGTTTAAAAAATAAAAAAGGCCTTTCATTTGACTCAGAAAAAGATAAATCAGATCTTATCTCCATTCTTAAAAAACGCGCAAAACAACTTAAAGCAAGTAGTGAATTTACTAGCTCACTTCTTAAAAATACAATTATCCAAAGAAGTTATATTAATATTGAGAAATTAATCCAGGATTTAGAAGGTGCTGAATATAAACAGACAACTGAATTTAAAATTCCTAATATTGATATTTTACCTTGTACTAAAGCTAAAAAATATGTGAAACAAATTCCAGATACTCATTTATTTCAAATGATTTTGGAAATATCTTGGTATTTATTGCACCCTGAAAGTGTTCCATCTAATATTCAATGTAGTTGGGCAAAATTAATTAAACAACTTGATACACTTCGTCTAGGTGATATTGTTTCTAATATTCGTCAAGCCGAAGAAGCAAAAGGTATAGAACCAAGTAAAAATGCTTATAACTATTTTAAAAAAATTAATCTGGAAAATTTTGTTAAGTCTAATAGTCTTGAAAGTGCTTTAGATCAAGTTAAAAAAACAGCACTTGATATCCAAGGAGATAATGCTAACAAACAAATGAAAGATAGATTAAAAATGCTTCTTGATATTCTTGAAATTAAAAAATATTTAGCGGATGATTTGCCTGTTGATAAAGATAGATTAAAAATAGTTGATGTTCCTACGTCTGATACAATTAAAAAGTCAATGCCATCTAATCCTATGAAGGGCGGGGCTGCAAAAGCCCTTGAACAACCAATTGGTATTGCTATGAAGCCAATGTATGATTATTTTAAGGTAGTATATGATCCTATCTATACTCTTCTTGATAGTACTTTAACAAAATATCCTAAAAATAGTGAAGATTCTAAGAAAGTTGTTATTCCTCAGTTAACAACTATTTTACATATTTGTAATAATCTAAATCCATCTGAGACAACTGAAGGTGGTGCAAATACATATGGTATATATCGCATAACAAATGTTGATAAAGAAATTATTTCATTTTTTAATAATATGTTATCATCTACAAATGAATATGTTAATAAATTTTCAGAAGATAAAGATAAAAATATTTTCAATGAACAATTATTTAAATTACCAAAAGTTAGATTATCATCCCTATTAAATGATTTTATAAATTCTACTGCTTATAAAGATCCTAAAACAATTCCATATATTCAATTCTTTACAGTTGGATCAAATATGGAGTTGCTAACAAAGGATAAATTTATAAATCCTAAAACTCCTGAATTAACTGAAACTGTTTTTAAGGCTGTAAATAATTTTTTTGTAAAAGATGATCTATATATTTTATGTACAAAATCAGAAAATATTTCTGAAAATATTCCAATGAATGTATATCAAATAGATTATGATTCCATAGATATTTCTGGAACTGGTATGAAAATAGATAATATTCCTGATAACTATTTTAATAAAAATAAAGTTCCTGAACTATATTTAGAAAAATTAGTATCTCTTTTACCATATGTTGTATTTAATGATGCAGAGTTAGCATTGAGTATCTTTTTATTATTTAAATACCTTCTACCTATATAGAATGAATACAGATAAGAAAAATATACCTAATGACTCTACGACAGATAATAAAAGTACTACATTTAGTTTTAATAGAATAATGTTAAAAGCAAAATATAGTTTATATAGTGCTTTAGTATTTTTTCTATTTGCCAATCCTGAAACAATTATAATTTTACAGCGATTTTTTGGTAAATTTGTTAATTTTATAACACCTTGTGGTGCACCAACAATAACAGGTATATTTGTAACAACTGGATTATTTTTTACAACAATGCTTGGCCTTATGTTACTACCCAGTGAATAGATGCACTTTATCACTTTTTCAAAAAAAGTGCGCAAAAAAATAATTACTTTTAATAAAATCGTAAAGGAAATAGTTTTTGGGAACTTTTTTTGAAAAAGTGCTAAATAGTCCATATTGTTTTTAGAGCTTCTTCTAGCATTTTTTCTTGATCTTCTGAATATTGTAGGCCATTATATTTTTGTTTATAAATTACCATTTGTGCTAATGTATCTGCAATATTTTCTTTAAATCCCTTCTTATTTTTGAAGAAGAAGAAGAGATTTGTATACTGGATTTTATCCTTCTCTGAAAAGGTACTATTCCATCCACTTTTTGGAGCACATTCTTCAGTTTCAGAATTTGCGGGCGACCAATATAGCATTTTATATTATTAATCTCTATTTTAGTTTATATTGTTTCAAATTTTATTTACCATATAATAGAAATGGCTCCTCTTATTAGCATCTTATCTATTCTTCTGATCCTACTTGTTCTCTTAAGATTTTATAATAATCGTTCAATGGAAGGCTTTGAAGGTCCTAGTAAATCTGTTGTAATCTGTAAAGCTGATTGGTGTGGACACTGCAAGAAAGCTGCTCCTGAATTCCAGAAACTCCTTGCGGCCTCTCCGATTACATTAAAAGATGGCAGCAAAGCTACTGTTAAAATTCTTGATGCCGACAAAGATAAATCTGAAATATCTCAATACAAAGTTAAAGGATTCCCAACTGTTTTAATTGTTGATGGTGGTCAAACCACTGAATATCCTGGTCCAAGAACAAGTGATGGTATTATAGAATTCTTAAATAGTAACTATTAGGACTTTTAACGAAAGTCGGCAAAACTTACTCTCTTATAAAGTCAGTAAAAATAGTTTATAAACAAAATAGTTTTTGGAGCCTTTTTCTAAAAAGACTAACTGACTGAATATCTTCTTTTTGGTTTTTGTAAATTTTTAAAATAATTAACAACCGCTTCTTTTCCTTTTTCAACAATAAAATTTTTGGTTTTTTCATCAAATGAAAATTCCAAAATATTTAAATTACCTAATTTTATTTGAATACACTGTGAATCATAAAATCGGGCTTCAATATTTGTTCTTTCAGTAAGTACAATATTAATTGGGCGACTTATCAGGTCTTCTATATCAAGATTCATTAAATCCTCTTCTGTTTTCATTGATGTTCGTATTAAAATACTTAATGTCCTACTATGCTCCTCTTTTGGTAGTACAAATAATGGATAGTTACTAATTACACCACCATCAGATAAATGATGATTAGAAATGGGGCATATAAACGGTTGAAAATAATACGGATATGACATTGATGCCCTCACTGCATCAGCAATCTTATAATTTGGTGTTAACTTTGGACAAAATGTTATACTTTTTGCATCATTTAAATCCGTTGCCACTATTCTTAAAGATTTTCCAAATTTATCATAACAGTCCTTAAAAGTAAAATCAGACGATAATCCTTTTACGTGTAAACAGGCTTCAATTAATTTATGTAAACGCTCTCCTGTATCTATTCCAAAATGTAATAGCCAGCCCGGAACAGAATCATACTCTTTAACATTTGTAAAATCAAATCTAATACATACTTCATATAATTCTTCTAATGTAAACCCGATACATAAACACATAGCTACAAGAGATCCTGCTGAAACTCCCATCCATTCTTTTACAGCTTTTAAAGGAATATGAGTTGATAATTCTATTAATGCCCCGACGTGTGCAATTGCACACATTCCACCTCCAGATAAATAAATTCTGTGTGGCAACATTCCTATTTCTTTAGAAATTATTCTTTTTTAGATTCTTAATCATATACATAAATTATAAAAAATAAAAAAGCGTTTTTAGATATTAAAGTCATTTGCCTTCTTTAAACAGTAATGAATCAGGATACACCTCTATTAAATCCATCTGATTTATACGATAAAAGGCGAACAAAAGATGCTGGACGCTTACGTGCTTATAATAAAATTCTTGAACAAATTTATAATCGTATTCGCACTATAAGTAAATTACCAAATTCACAATGCTATCTTTTATACACAGTTCCACCATTTATACTTGGATTACCTAAGTTAGATCTTGAAGATTGTATTGTATATCTTATTTATCAACTTCGCCACGCTAGTTATGAAGTTCGTTATTCTCCTCCTAATATGATTTATATTTCTTGGTTACATCACGAAAAATCATACCTTGTTGAACAATCTCCTATTATGCAAGCTATGCTTGAATCTGCTGAACGCACACAAGCTGAATTAGAACGCAAAGAACGTGAAGCTGCAAGATTACTTGGACCAAGTAAAAAAACACAAAAGAAATCTGTAAAGAATACACCAGGTATGTTTCAAAGTAATCCTACTCCTATTAAAAGTAATATGCCATCATCTGTAGCTCTAAATACTATCCTTAATAGGCCATTATCTAATCCTACTGCAGGCCCGCCGCCTCCATCTGCTGCTGATTATGTTCCTCCTGCATCATTTTTACAAAATATGTCCAATCCACAAAATGAAACTGTTTATCCTAAATCAGTTCCTGAATATTTTAAACGCTAATGCACTTTTTAGGAAAAAGTGCCCAAAAATATTTTTTATTAAATAAATATTTTTTTGCTAACTTTTTTCTAAAAAGTTTATAAAATGAACACTATTCAATATAGATTTTTACTTTTCTTATTTGGATGTATCGGCTCTCGTTTAGCATTTACTGCTCTTAGCGCATACGCCTCAGAACAACTTCTAAAAATTTTTGGATTTATTGCATTAATTCCAGTTCTTGGATGGTTTTATATCATTTTTATTGGAAAGCGTGACACTGGTTTGGAAGTTGGTGGTGGAAAAATATGGTGGAAACATCTACGACCAATCCATATGACTATGTGGGCTATCTTCTCATATCTTGCTATCTCTAGAAATAAAAATGCCTGGATTGTACTTCTATTTGATACACTTTTTGGTTTAGGAGCATTCTTACATTATCATTGGTCTCAAGGAAATTTTAATAAATTATTATAATAAAATGCTTTTCAATGAACACAATGTTATGTTTATGGTCATATGTATGTTCTTTGCAGGTTATGCTTCTACTATGAATAATTGGATTGATAATTTGGATGATTTTAGATTTAGTTTAAATGATTTTTATATGGTTGGATTAATGACTGGTTGGATGCTATTCTTTATGGGCCTCTTTACTTTACAACTTGGTAAGACACTTTTTGGATTATTCTTTGTAATTATATTTTTTATTCTAATTCGCACACAATGGTTTGTGACCGAAATACAATATCTGAAAGGAATGATACCTCATCATTCTATGGCTATTCTAATGAGCAAACGTCTTGAAAAGAAACCCAACTCTATTCAACACCTTTTAGATCAAATTATTCAAACTCAGCAGAAAGAAATTATTATTATGAAACAATATTTAGGAGATAATTAATCATCTTACAATGCTGCCCATTTAATAAATTCATCTATATAATTTTCTTCTGATTCTTTTGTATATCCAAAAAATAGTTGATAAATCTTTATAGCATCCAAATTTATACCAGAATATTCTTTAATATTTTCCAATAATTTATTTTTAATTATTTTTAAAATTGTTTGATAATCTTCATTTTGATTTTGTTCTATTTCATTTGATTTAATTAATAATTTAGTAGTTTTAATACAATTGAGCTTTATATTAATATAATCTTGAATTGTTGTATTTTCATCAATATTGTATTCTAAAATATCATCTATATGGTCTTCATATTCTTTACAAGTATTAAAATGTTTTAAAAAATATCTTTCATAATGTGTACTATATTCTCCACATAATGGACAACTTAACCATTCAGGAATATCATTATATGTTTGATATTGATATTCTGGCATTATATTAATATAATATATATTACTAACTTTTAAGTTTGATTTAGAATCTCTGATAAACGTTTTGAAACAACTGGGCCAATCTTTCTTGTTCCTACTTTAACTACTTCAATTTCCTTAACAGGTGCTTCAATAACACCTTTTAAGGTCTTAAATGTATCAATTAATACTTCAGCCATTTTTACAGAAACTCCTGGGCATTGTGCCAAACAACTAATCGCGAACTGTCTATGATCTGATGCATTCGCCTTCTTCTGAATATGAATTCCATCCGTTACTTTTACTAATTCAGTTGTTCTTTGAAGATTTTTAGGATCTTCTTTCCATTGCTCTACTAAAGCTTGAATAAGTTCTGCGGTTTCTTGAACAGAAGCGGTTTGCATAACAGGAATCTGATAATGGAAAATTAGACGATTAATAAACTTCATAATCGCTTTCTTTTGTAAGCGGCCAGTATTTGATCCCAGAGCTCCCTCTAGAATATACATTGGTTGCGTCTTATTCTCTTGGCAATAAGAAAGAATTCGCCCACGTTGTTCTCTATAACGTCCGTCAAGTATAGATGCTTCAAGATCTTTTATAGATTTGCGCTCAATAATAACTCCACCCTCTACCATTTTTCCTTCTGTATCTACTCCAATCCATATATCAGCAACTGGTAGTTGTTTTACTTCATATCCTTCTAAAATCTTAATTAAATCTGATTCGCGTGTATCTAATAAAAACATTTTATAGATTAAACATCATTTTTCTTTATATGTTATCTAAAGAAAAATGATATAGTATACTAAAATGGACCGTCTCTCCTTACATTATGGAGAGATAGACAAAATAAAAGCAAAATATCCTGGTAAGATACCTATTTTTGTAACACGTGCTCCAAATGCTAAAGATATTCCTGATATACCTAAACATAAATTTCTTGCTCCTTCTAATCTCTCTTTAGGACAATTTATGTGGGTTATTAGAAAACAATTAACTTTGCCTCCCGAAAAGGCATTATTTATATTTATTAATAATACTCTTCCAACTTCAACATCTTTATTATCAGAACTATATACTAATCATAAAAGTTCAGATGGTGCTTTACGTATGACATATACTTCTGAAAATACTTTTGGTCATTAATTATTCCTTTTGAATATTTGAATTCTTATTCTTATTTTTATTCTTATTTTTTTTAGTTTTTTTAACAACATCATCGGATGCAGCAACTTCTACAGGAGTTACTTCAACTTTATTTCCAGAAGTTTCTAGTTCTTTAACTGGTTCTACTTGCTCAGATAGTTTAGATGATTCCACTTGTTCTACTGATTCCACTTGTTCATCTGGTTCTACTTTCTGTTCAGACACTATTACATTAGAATTTGATGATGCTGGTGTTACTATAGATGTTACAGTTGATGTTACTACTGGTGTTATTACTGGTGTTACAGTTACCCCAGGTTCTACTACTTTTTCGGGACTAATTGCAGATTGTGTTAAACCCATTTTATCTACTATTCATCAAACATTTTTTTTAAGTTGATTTTTCCTCAATAATAACTCTATCTGGTATCCATTTATATTTTAAAACATATTTATCAAAATATTCAGGAATATAACTTTTTATAGAAAGAAGTAAAGAATCGTTTCGACTTGGTATGGTATTTGGCCCATCTACTTTTATACATTTTAACCTATTCCAATCCAAATTACAATGATAATATCTATATTCTTTATCTTTCTTTGGATACTTATTAGGACTACTACTTAGAATTAGTTGGGTAACAACATTATTAATAGTTTGTTCTTGTGTATTCATTCTTATAATGATATATTTTATGCTTTAAATTACAGCATATATTCATTTTCAATTTTTTTGCGTAATAATAGTTGCTTCAAGAATATCTTCAAAGTACATCCAATTATCTACATTTTCTAATGGTGAATTCATAATATCTACTTGATAGAATTTATAACCTTCGTGGTTTTCACCTTTTTTTAATACTTTAACTGTAAGAATAATATCACCATAGAATTTATGTTTGATATTATATTTTTTACCTATAAGCATTTCTTTCATTTGCACTTTTAATAAAAGCACACAAAATTTAATTATGATGATTTTTCCTAAAAAACCTTTTAATACCAGGCTTTAATTGGATAAGTGGGAGCAAACATTCTTTCAAGACCTGGTGTCCATTTATAATAATCATAATTTCCATCACGAGTTGAGCTTCTAGCCTGAAAGAATGGATCTAATCCAGCAGCAATATCTGTAGCAGTATATGGTACTTCAATAACTTCTTCACGGCGTGCATCCATTCTTTGTCTTTGTGTTTGCTGCTCTAAGTCATCTTCCCATACAATTACTGGGTTCTTCTCTTTAACTTCAGTAATCTCCCAAGTATTTTCAGCTTGTTTAGATTTTTCAATAACGGGAATAAGACCTTTTTTAGTATAAATTTTATCTACTAATCCTTTTACATCATCTAATGAATATTGAAGAAGACCCTTGCTGCATTCAGGTTTATATGTTTGTAAAATCTTTTTCTCCTCTGCTTCCATTGTTGAAGTATCAAGAGGGGTCATATCAGATCCATCAATTTCTTTATACATTTTTTCAGATGGTGGATTATTGATATTTTCTACAATTTTATTTTCAAATTCTGCTTGATTATCTTGAAAATATTGTGAATTTGGTCCCTGTACGGACCAATCCATTGGGTACCGGGTCATAGCATCACTAATTTGTTTGCGCGATGCTGTTTTGGAACCTTGATTTTGAAAAACAAGTGATAGTTCATAATCATCTAAATCATCAATTGGATTCATCAGATATGGTTTTTCCGGCGGATAGATCATCATATTTTGTTGTTCATTAGGCGTTCCATCAGGATTAAATCTTGGTTGTCCATCATAATCATTTGGTACAAATTTCTCCAAATATTTACGTCCTCCAAAATATAATACAAAATAACCCAATATTAAAAGCATAAATAAAATCATTAAGTTTGAATTAGCCATCTCGACCCCTATATCTTCCATACATTAATAAACAATACCAAAGTAGAATGGCGACACGAAAGTTTCGTAAATCAAGATCTCGTAATTCAGGTCCCCGTAAAACTATTCGTGGTAAACGAACTGCTCGGAGACATAAAGTTTCAACTGCAGGAAAGATATTGCCACCTCTTGATGTGCGATTAAATAAACATCTCAAAGAGTTTGAAAAACGGATCAAACAAGGTGATTTGTCAATTATATTAGTATGGGCTCCTTGGTGCCCACATTGTCATACAATGATGCCTCATTTTGATGCTGCTGCAAAATCACCATCTCGTTCAATTCAAGCAATTAAAGTTGAAGATAAAATGCTTCCTGCAGTTAATCAAGTACTAACAGGCAGTATTAATAAATCTGCAAAGCCATTAAATGTTGAAGGATATCCAAGTATTATTGTTGTAGATAAAAAGGGTAATAAAGTTACAGATATTGAACCAGTAAGAGATACTGCAACTATGACAAATCTTATGAATAATGCAGGCTTATTAGCAAAACAAGCTAGTCTTAATATGACTAATTCATTAAATAAAGATCCTACATCTATAGCAAATTCTTTAAAGAATTCTATGAGAGCTCATGAAAATGGAACTAAAAATAAAAATAAAAAATTATTAGCAAATTTAGGATTTGAAAATGGTGGATTAGTTTCTGGTAATTCTCCTAAAAATATTGATATGGGTGAAGAAGAACTTAAAGGAAGTTTGGCAGCATTAAATTCTAATAAAAATATTAGTAAGAATGCAAATAAAAATATTAAATTAAAATCAATTCCTACAAATCAATTAGAAAATGCTGGTGAAAATCCTATTGAAACTCCTTTAAATACTCCTGAAGAATCAATTGCCCCTTCTCCTATTAATATGTTTAACTCAAATGAACCAACTGCACCATTAAATAGCCCTAGGAAGCTATCAGTTAATGCAAAAGAAGCAGAAGAAATTACATCAATGGTGGCACCATTAACGCCTCCTAATAATAATGAAGATATGGAAAGTATTTCAAATTCATTAACACCTGAACAGAAAATAAGCGGCGGTGGACAAGGTGGAAGTCTATATTCATCTCTTGCAAGAACCGCATATACTCTTGCACCTGCTGCATCCCTTTTAGCAACAGCCGCTCTGGTAATGAAGGGAAAACATAGAAATATCAATAAAACTCGTAAGCATTCAAAGAAGAATCGTAAAACTCATAGACGTCACCGTTAAAAATTTGAATTGTCTTTAAGTCCTCAAATTATTATGAGATAAATTTGAAGCTATATTCTATACCATTATTAATAGCCATACAATGTCTATTAATGACAGTTCCAAGATGCGGAGTCTAGATTGCCCTTCTAGGGCAAATGATATTATATTTCATTTACTAGATATTCAAGCACGCGATATGCGCATTGAATCAGAACAAGATGATGTCCGTGAAATTGCCTATGAATCAAATAGTGATTCTGATGATGAAGAATTTCAGGCTAAACGTAAAAAGAAAAAGATTACTAATAACTTTACACAACAAAAAGAATTTGTAATTCACCTTTTCGGTGCAGATGAATTTGGAAAACCAATTCGTTGCGATGTTACTGGATTTCGCCCTACACTATATATTCGCTTACCAGAAGAAAAAACATCTCAATGCGCTGAAGTCATCAAACAATATATTAATAGTCAGGGGATTCCTATGGGTCAACTTAATATTAAACGTATTATGAAAAAAGTATTCTATGGATTTACTGCAAACACCTTCTTCCCATTCCTACAGATTGATGTTCCATCTCTTACTATGTTCCGCAATCTACGTAATCTATTTCTAGATGATAATCTAAATCCTCAAACTAAGAGACCACTTGATGCACCACTGCGTGGCAAATCAGTTGAAATCTTTGAAGCAAATATTGATCCTATGCTTCGCTTTATTCATAACCAAAATATTCAACCCTGTGGATGGATTTCCATTAAAAATGGTAAAAGCTCTATCACTGAAAATGATGAATCTGGTATTGTCATTGAATGTGATTATGAAGATGTAGTACCAACAAAAGGTCCTCGTGTAGCTGCCCCTTTCCTAACTGCTTCTTGGGATATTGAATGCTTCTCTATGACTGGTGATTTCCCTCTAGCTAAACGTACGTGGAAAAAAACTGCTAAGGATCTTATTAATAATGCTCGTGATGCCCCACACGCTACAGATCTTCTCATTAATAGTTTATCTACTGGTCAAACTCCTGTTTCAACACTTCCTAAAAGTATGATACCTATCTACTGTCAACTTAAGAAGTCTATTGATATTATTAAACAAAAACTTCTAGAACCTAGTAGTCAAGAAGCTATTGAAGCAACACTTAATACTAGTTATGGAGATATTGAATATCGTATTAATGGACTAGAGAAATTACTTGATAAATTACTTAAAAGTTTCATCTATCTAGTTGGTGACCCTGTTATTCAAATTGGTACAACACTTACTCGCGGTACTCCTGAGACTACAGAACGTCATCTGTTTGTCTTTCCAGATTGTGCACCGATTCCTGGAATTATTCTACATTCCTATAAGTCTGAAAAGGCTATGATTCTTGCGTGGTTTGAATGGATGATTAAGATGAATCCTGATATCCTTATTGGCTATAACGTATTTGGTTTTGATGAATCATATCTATGGCATCGCGCAGAAGAACTTGGTCTTATTCACGGTAATTCTCCCATCCATCAACTTACACGTCTTTTCGCACTTTCAAGTGAAGTTAAACTAGAAGAAAAATTTCTTAGCTCCTCTGCACTTGGCGATAATCGTATGTATATCTGGACTACACACGGACGTCTTCAGATTGATCTATATCATTATATTAAACGTAATAATGTACTACCTTCTTATAAACTAGATGAAGTTACTAAACATTTTATGTCTGGTAAACTTAAATCACAGAAATATGAAAATAATACTCTTATCCTTGAAGTAGCTGGTGCAATTAAAGATGTAAAACCAGGGCGAGCTATTTCACTATTAGATGATACTGGAGAAACTGTATCTCCTAAACTTGTAGTAGATAAGGTAGATGGTAATAAGATTATGTTTAATTGTGAACTAGATGAAGATACGCTAAATGAAATGGAAGATGCAACTAAATGGGTTATTGTAAAAGATGACGTATCACCACAAGATATCTTTCGTCTACATCGTGAATCTGCAGAAGGGCGTGCTATTGTTGGTAAATACTGTCTTCAAGATTGCGATCTAGTAATTGATCTATACAGAAAACTAGAAACTTTCAATAATACTATGTGTATGGCAAATGTATGTTCTGTACCAGTTTCCTATATCTTTACACGTGGACAAGGCATCAAGATTGAATCTCTTATCTTTAAAGCTTGTAAAGAACGTGATGTTTTAATCCCTGTACTTTCAACTCCTAAACAAAGTGGCGGCGAAGATTCTTATGAGGGCGCTATTGTACTCACACCTGATCCTGGATTCTATTCTAAAAGTCCCATTGGTGTATGTGATTTTGCATCTCTTTATCCTTCTACAATTGTAAGTGAAAATATTAGTCACGACTCTCTTCTTTGGGTTAAAGACTTTAATTATGATGGAACACTAATCTCACATAACTGGGGTTCTGAAGTATATGATAACTGTGAGGGTTATGCATATACAGATATTGAGTTTGATATCTGGCGTCCTGATCCCAATGATACTAGAAAGCATCCTACCAAAGTTAAGTGTGGTCGCAGAATCTGTCGTTATGCTCAACCACTTGATGGTACTAAGTCTACACTGCCTCAAATTACTACGTGGCTACTTAATGCACGCGAGGCTAAGAAGAAAGAGATGAAAGGTGAAAAAGATCCTGAGCGTTATGCTCTTCTTGATGCTGAGCAACTAGCATATAAGCTAACTGGTAACTCCCTATATGGTCAATTGGGTTCTAGTACTTTCAAGATTCGTCTTCAAGCTCTAGCAGCAAGTGTAACAGCATATGGACGTAAACAAATTCTCTTTGCTAAAGCAGCTATTGAGAAGTTTTATGGCCCTGAAGCCAATGACCCACGTGTATCAGTAAGAGCTATGGCTAAAGTAGTATATGGCGATTCTGTTACAGGAGATACTCCATTAATTCTAAAAAATACTAAAACTAATACTATATTCATTAAACGCATTGATGAGTTGTGTTCAGATAATATTTGGGATGAACATCATAACACTAAAGAATATATTGATATGGAATATACTAATATTCATATTTGGACAGAAACAGGATTTACTAAAATTAAAAAACTAATTCGTCATAAACTTGCACCAAATAAAAAAATATTTAGAATTAATACCCATACTGGTGTAGTTGATGTAACCGAAGATCATAGTCTAGTTCTACATAATGGAGATGAAGCTAAACCTATGAATGTTAAGATTGGAACTGAGTTGATGCATAATGATAATGTACATATTGAATTAGATAACTCTCCAACTAATTGTTCAATTTCAGAAGATGAAGCATTTGTGATGGGTTTATTTGTAGCAGATGGTTCAGCTGATGTATATAACTGCCCTTCTGGTAAAAAAGCAACTTGGGCTATTAATAAAGCTGATATTGGACTTCTAACTACAGTAATAAATAAATGTCCATTTGAAACAAAAATTAATAACACTATTGAAAGCTCAGGAGTGTTTAAACTAGTACCTGTTGGTAATACTACTAATATTGCAACTTATTATAGAAATCTATTCTATAATGAAGCACGTGAAAAGAGAATTCCAGATGTTATTCTTAATGCACCAAATAGTATTATAGAATCATTTTGGAATGGTTTCTATGCAGGCGATGGAGATAAAGATGAAAAAGGATTTATTAGATTTGACCAGAAAGGAAAAGAAATTGGCGCAGGTATGTATATTATTGCAAGACGTTTAGGATATTCTGTTTCAATTAATGAACGTGCTACAAAAGAGAATACATTTAGATATACTATGACTACTACAAAACAACGTAAAAATCCTATTGCTATTAAAAAAATTAGAGAACTACCTCATCCTGGTGATATCTATGTATATGATTTAGAAACTGAGAATCATCATTTTGCGGTTGGTCCAGGTGCTTTAATTGTTCATAATACTGATTCACTCTTTGTAGAGTTTAATGTTCGTAACCCAGAAACTGGTGAGAGGCTAGAAGGTCGTGAGGCACGTCAAGCAACAATTGAAATTACTGATGAGGCAGGTGCCTTGATTACAAAAGCCTTGGCTGCTCCTCACGACTTTGAGTTTGATAAAGCATTTGACCCAATGCTAATGTTTTCAAAAAAGCGTTATGCGGGAAATATGTACGAAAATAATGCAGATGATTACGTTCATAAATATATGGGTATTGCTCTAAAGCGACGCGATAATGCTCCAATTGTTAAAACAATCTTTGGTGGAGCAATGAAGATGCTCTTAGATAAAAGGGATGTAGAAGGAGCTTTCAACTTTGTAAAAGATAAATGTTTGGAACTAGTTGAGGGTAAGGTATCTCTAGGTCAGCTAACAGTAACAAAGTCTCTTCGTGCTGATTATGCAAATCCACTTAGTATTGCCCATAAGGTTCTAGCAGACAGAATTGCCCAAAGAGATCCAGGTAATGCTCCTGCTGCAGGTGATCGTATTGGATATGTATATATTAGTCCTAAGGCTGGTCACGAAGCTTCCAAACTACAGGGTGATCGTATTGAGACACCAATGTATGTTAAAGAAAATAGTTTGATACCTGATTACAAACATTATATTGAACATCAACTTCAAAATCCAATCTCTCAAGCATTTGGTCTACTACTTGAAAGAATCCCTGGATTTAGCCCATCAATGTTGACAAAGTGTCCTCCTAAACCTGATATGATGGATGGATCATTGGAGGCAGATAAAATGTTGGATAGTTGGCTGGGATTTCGTGAAACAGTTGCGGCTCAGCTTCTATTTACTGATTGTCTAAAAAGATTTGAAAATACTAGTCGTAAAAATGCTATTACAAAAATGTTTGGAGGAAATGCAATTATTACAAGTTCTACTACAAATACAATTAAATTAAGTGAAAATAAAATTGTTAATAAAGTACCTGTTAAACCCCCTATTCAGATGACAATGAGTAGTTTCCTATTAGATTCAATGATCGTTGAAAATATTAAAAAGAAAGAAAGGGCTGCTGCGTCAGCAGCTAAGAAAAAATTAAAAGAGAAGGGAGAATCAAAATAAAATCTAAAAATATTTAAAATTATTAATATTATTATTTTTTCTAGTATTATTTCTAATAGATAGATTTTCTACTTCTATAAAATTAAAATCATTTTTTGTATAAATAGTTGAAGATACATCTGATTCATATGTATTTGATTTAAAATATTTTTTTGCTATATCAAACCCATCTTTATTATCTTTTACAAAAACAGATGTTAAATTAGGATTAATTGCACGAATATATGGATCCACTTCTGATAACATCTTATTATGGCGACCTTTAATACGATTTTCAATATTCTCTATCTTTGCTGTAACTAAAATTATAGTAATTTTATACTTAACCTCTTTATTCATTTCTAAAATAGGCATAATATCATCTTTAATTATATTTTTTGAAGCCCTTAGAGTAGTATCATAAATGATATTTAATCCATTCATAACTCCATATAATAATCCTTCTAAACGCATATCTCTTAAACTTTTAAGATCATATCTTGGTAGTTTAGAGGGTGTTTTTTTCTTTTTAAGAGCCTCTAATGCTTTCTCATTTCCTAATGCCATAATTTTCTCTAATTTTGCCTTTTCAGTTTGATTAAGTGAAAAATTAGATCTATTTGACATAATTGTTGGTAAATAAACTTCACTTAATAGTCCAAAATTTTTATTTGTTAATTCAGAATCTTCCATCATAGCTTTTTTATTTTTTAATGTATTATAAAGACGTTTTGTAACTTTTCTATATGGTTCAACTCTTTCAACAAGACTATCCAGAGAAATATTATTAAAATTATTGTAATTAAGTCCTAAATTATTTTTAATTATTTCACGTGTTTTAGTTGTTTTTCCTACACCGGGTGCACCAACTACTATAACAAAGTGTGGATTTGGCTTTAATTCATAATTTTGTTTATTATTAGCAAAAATTTTTGCGATTTTTGTAATATTTTGAGCATTTTCTAGACTTAAAAATTTTATGTCAGACATCTTAATATTTTATTAGATTTCTTTTGTCCGATTAAGCAATATAAAATATTAATAATATTTATTATTAGTATTATGGGAAATAATTTATCAGCTCCTAATAATTTATATTTTACTTTAATTTCAAATAAAGATGATGCAATTCTTATTTTAAATGATGCTGAAAAAGAAGATTTCTATTTAGAAGAATGTCACGATGATAAAGCAAATTCCATTGCTCGTAGAAACTTAACATATTCTGCAAATTCAATTCCACTAAGAGAGATTAATTATTCATTAACATTTCTTGATAGTATTGTATCACAATTGCCAATTAGATTATTATCTGATTTGAATGAAGTAAAAATAATACAATTAATGCCTACATCAGATGGTGGTATGCCACACACACGTCCTGGTAATATTATTTGTTATCCTGATATTAGTCAATTATTTTCTAAAACTACATTAATTCACGAATTATGGCATATACATCAACGATTATATAAGGATCTATGGTTTAAAACATTTAAACGTTTAGGATGGACTATGTGGAATGGTAAGCTTCCAGATGAATTAGAAAATGCAAGGCGTTATAATCCTGATACAATAGATTGTCCATATTGGGTATTTGATAATGAATGGGTACCAGTGCCTATATTTAGAGATATTTCAAAACCAAATGTTTCAGATGTTGAAATATGGTTCTATAATATTAAAAAAAATTATCATATTAAAAGAGTACCTGGACAAATTTTAGCATATTTTCCTAATTTATCTCCAAATGCATATGAACATCCTCGTGAATTAACAGCATATATGCTATCAGAATCTGAAAAATATAAAGATTCACAAGGATTTAAACATTTAATTGAATCAATTGGAGAAATTTCAGTTATGACAAGACAAAATGTTTATAATTAATAGGTATATATGTGTATTAAAGATAAAAAATGTCACGCGTGGATATCTCTTGAATCTATTGGAATTAATACTCAAGGGTGTCTTAAAAATTCTGATTGGTTTAATTCTATTCGTGTTCCTTGTAATCAATCATTATTAAATCAAAAATTATATATTGATACTCCGAATATTAAATTAGAATGTATTAAAAATGTTGCACACGGTAAATTTGGATTTATAGATTTAGCTTTATATGAAAATAAAAATAATCATATAGAATCTTATGTAAAACGTCCTATTATATCTGGTAAATCATTACTATATGAAGCGTGTATCCAAAAATTAGTAGGAGATAAGTTATCACATATTGGATTTCCGACAGGAACACCACAGATATTATCTATTTTTCGTTTAAAAGACAATTCTATATGTTTTGCAATGGAAGAAATTATTGGAGCAATTACTTTAGATAAATTTCTTGAAAATACCGATTTATCACAAATTTCCTCAGTCATCATCGATTGTCTACTTCAATTAAGTGCTATGATATGGCATTTAGATACAACACTTGGTATAAATCATAGAGATTTAAAACCTAGTAATTTTTTGATTACCGAACATGAATCTAAAACTAAAATTTTACAAATTGAAAATGAAATACTTGAAATTAACTCTAAATACTCTTTAACATTTATCGATTTTGGATTTTCCTGTTTAGGTTCTACTGAGACACAAGTCTCTGACATTTCTCTCAGTACAGTTTATTCTAAATCAGATCCCTGTCCAAAAAAAGGACGTGATATGTATTTATTTTTAGCATTTCTATATATTGATTTTTATTCTAAACTTCCACAAAAATTATTAGATTTATTTGAATCCTGGTTAAATATACCTGGCTCAAATATAATTGGATTTATGAAAAAAGATAAAAAATTATCTAAAGAGTGGATTTATTTTATAGCAGGAAATGAAAATATTAAAAGATTTAATTCATCCCCCTGTAGGATTATTAAGGATTTACAATCATTTATTTAGTTTGAATTTTTGAAAGTTCAGATCGTCTTGGAAACCAATACGTCATATCCCTATAAACTGTTGCATTTGGACTACATTCTGCAAGACTTTGATTATTACTTTCAAATCCACCATAATAAGTATTATAGGGAATATGAATTTCATTGGCATTACCTAGCATTGCTGCCATCCAAGACATTGTAGAAGCTGATGTAATTAGTTTTTTAGCTTTTAGCATAAAATCAAAATCATCCCCTAATAGACCTGTAATAATATGTGGATTTAGATCATTAAATTCACTAAGATATTCTTTTTCCCATTCAGC
>VFQS010000961.1_pt1 | contig 28341 bp, 53 predicted proteins | sample 3512361 | NCBI WGS metagenome assembly VFQS01 (sample SAMN10412375, study PRJNA504923) | tailings metagenome | isolation source: Relicate 1 Philex TSF3 active mining | place: Philippines
CACTCACACAAAACCCCCGGGACTGCAGAAATGCAAAAACCACGGGGGTTTCGTGCGTCTCAACGGACGTCAGATCACCCCAAGCCGGAGGCGGAGGGACAACAGGAAAAATAGCGCCGCCAGAAGCGCCACTGCGACTAGGCCGAAGGCCGCGCCCGTGCCCAGCTGAGCCGCAAGCACTCCGAAGAAAACCGGAGCACCGCTCCGCGGCACCGCCGACAGAAGCGACACGAAGCTCAAGCCGCCCGCCCGGTTCTCCGGCGCCAACCGCGCGGCCAGCGCAAAAATGCAGGGAATGAGAAGCCCAAGGCCGAGGCCGACCAGCGCGAAGGCGGCGACGCTTGCGGTGAAGTTCTCCGTCACGCCCAGTGCCGCGAAGCCCGCGATGGCGACCACCAGCGACACCACCATGAGAGGCATGTCGCCAAACAGGGACCGCAGCCGGTCGCCGGGAAACCGTACGGCCGCATTGCAGATCCCGAAAAACGCGGCCCCCGCCCCCGCGATCGCGGCCAGCGCGGGCGCCTGCTCATCCAGCAGCTTCGCCGACCACAACAGCGCTGCCGTCTCCGCCGCGATGATCAGACCTGCCGCGATCCCGAGAATGATCAGGGCCAGCCTGTGTGGAAGGGAGCCCATCTTCGCCGCCGTGCCCTTGGGCAGCGGGCGCGCGGGAATGGCGCGGTAAACCATGACCCAGGCGGCCGCGAACAGCGCCAGCATGAGCAGGCCCGTGGCCCAGGGAGCGATGGTGGTCGAGACATAGCTCGAGACGATGGCCATCACCGCGACACCGGACGAGACCGCGCCATGAAAGGCGGTGAAGACCGGGCGGCGCATGTCATGTTCGATGGCGACCGCCTCGGCGTTCATGAACAGGTCAGTGAGGCCGAAGGCGAAGCCCATCGGCACGATGCCGAAAAAGAACCAGAGAGGCGAAGGTGCCGAGAGATAGGCCAGCAGCACGAGCCCGAAGGCCGGCAGAACGGAGAGAAGGACGGCCCGGTTGGACGCATGGCGCGCGATCATGCCGCCGGCCGACATGGCGGCGACCGTCATCACCGTCGAGATGGTGAGGCCCAACCCCACCGTCTCGGAATCGACCCCCGCATTGCGCATGATCGACGGCATGGACCCTGACAGTGCCCCGACGGCGGCCCCGAAACAGGTGAAGACGGCGGTGATCGCGGCGCGCGGCGTCAGGCGGAAGAGGGAGTGCTGCATCGCCCGAGACTAGGGGGCGGCGTGACCCGGCGCAATTCAGCCTTCGCGGGCCATCCACATGGGGCCGATGCGTTTTCGAAATGCCTTGGCCTTGCGGCGGAACAGCCTGTCCGCGAAACGTTTCGTCCGCGCCAGCAGGCGTGAGCGGCGTTTCGCCATCGCCCTGGCCGCGGGCGCGGGCGGATCCTTCTCCAGGGCCGAGGCCAGCGCGCGCAGTTCGTCCAGGTCGTTGAGGTCCCCCAGCGCCTCACGCAGTTTCTCGAGTGCAGTGATGCGCTTTTCGGTGCCGGTGAGATGGCCGCGCAGCAGATCGAGATGGTGAAGGTGGTGGATCACGAATTTCCGGGCCTCATGCAGCGCTTCCGCAACTTCGCTGCGCAAGCCTTGGCGCAGCCGCTTGCGGGCCTTGCGGTAGTGGCTGAGGAAGGCCGCGTCGAGGGCCGCCGCACCACCACCCTCCGCGATACGCAATTGTGCAAGCGCCTTCGCTGCTTTCGCCACGGACTGCAGCGCGGGCCCGTGGCCGGGGCCTGCGGCCTGCTCCGATGCCGCATGCGCCTCGCGGTTGACCTCCGCCACATGCAGCCAGAAGAGCCGCGCCTCCCGGCCGCCGGTGAGCCTGCCCGCGGCCAGCACCAGCGCCTCCGCCCGGCGCTGGCCAGCCAGCGAATTGGCAGCGTCCCGCAAGGCCGCATTGCCGCGTGCATAGACGTCCTCGCCAAGAGGGGCCCGCAGCAGCCGCAGCAGGCTGCGCAGCCGCTTGATCTGCCGCCGCGCGCCATGCACGCTTTCCCCGGTGCGCGCCTTTCGCAACGCGGCCGCCAGCGAGCGCAGTTCGGCGCGCGCCACCTGCTTCAACGCGGCGGAAGAGGGCGGTTCAGGCGCTCGCGGTGCCACGGCTGGTTGCTTCCGGGTTGTTGCTCTGGCCCAAGACTGCGCATTTCCGCCGTCACAATCAACATCTTCGGGGCGAGGCAAGAAAGCTGAAAAGAAAATGATTCAAGGGGTTCACAAACGGCTTCGGCGTTGCTACATACAACTCGCGCTTCGACGCGGGATGGAGCAGCCCGGTAGCTCGTCAGGCTCATAACCTGAAGGTCGTCAGTTCAAATCTGGCTCCCGCAACCATCATTGGACCATGACTCGGGGCCCCTGGCAAAAGCCAGTAGGGCCCCGAGGCCTGAATCGGCCTCGATAAGTATCTGATTTCCTTGGCGTCGGGCTCCGATCCTCGAGATAAGCCCCCTCACCAACTCTCTCGCACGGGAAGAATCGGGACCCTCTCCGCTCAACAACTGTTCCATGTGCCGGAGTTGCCGCCTGTAACGTGCGGGTGCATCTGTCACGACGGGAATCACGTTCACAGCTCGGGGAAGCTCGATCGCGTCCCGCTCGGCCTCGAGTTGTTTGATGCGGGAGAGCACTGCCGAGCTGCCGGCGCCGTCCTCGATAGCGGCCATTAGATTGGCGATCTTCCTGTCCAGCTCTCCCCGCTTACGGCTCACCGTCTCCAAATCCTTTGCCCGCTCAGCTTGGCGCCGCTCGATCGCTGACCGAAGGTGCCGGGTGTATTCAGCAAGCAGCTCCTCGTCGTCCATGGCGGTCCGGAGCCCGTCGAGCACCCAGCCCTCGAGCTTCGTGGCTCTGACGCCGCGGTTATTCTCGCATGTCCCGGCGTTCATCTGGGACGTGCAGCGGAAGTATCCGTTCGCAAGGGTCATGGGGCTTCCGCATTCCTCGCACTTCACCAGGCCAGAGAGTAGTGTCTTGGGCCGCCGCCGCTGATGTAAGGGATAGTTCCGGCCGGCCTCGTCCCGACGGGCCCGGGCAGCCTCCCAGATCTCAGTTGAGACGATCTGCAGGGCGGGCACATTCTGCTCGATCCAGACTTCCCGCGGGTTCGGCTTCGCCATGCGCTTGCCGGTTTCTGGGTCTTTCACAAAACGCTGTCGATTGAACACCGGCCGACCGACGTAGATCGGGTTCACGAGCAGGCCGTTGAGGCGCTTGGCATTGCCCAGCAGTGTCGAGACCCGCCACTCCTTCCCGCGAGGCGGCTTCACTCCATCCGTGTTCAGCTGCTTGCAGATGGCGATAGGCGATACGCCTTTGCCGTAGTCGCGGTAAATCTGGCGAATGACCTCTGCCTCGTCCTCGGCGATCACGCGCAGCCCACGCTTATCCCCGATTCCCACCCGATAGCCATAGCAGTTGCCGCCTGGAATCCTGCCGTCGCGAGCCACAGCAAGGTTGCCGCGGCGCGTCTTGTCGGAGAGCTGCTTGAGGAAGAGTTCCCCCATGAGCCCCTTCAAGCCAGTGTGCAGCTGGGTGATCTTGCCGTCGGCTATGGTCCAGAGTTCCACGCCGTCGCGCTCGGCGAGGGAGTAAAGTCGGGCCGAAGCCTCGAGGTTACGGTTGTAGCGGTCGAGATCCTCCGCCATCACGGCATCGAAAGTGCCGAGCTTCATCGCAGTCAGCAGGGCAAGGTACTGCGGCCGCTGCGCCTCGTGCGCGCCGGATATCGATTCATCGGCATAGCGTTTCACGATGATCCCACCCAAGGCACCGATCCGCGCCTCGCACTCGCGGACCTGATCAGCGCACGACTTAGGGTTTTGCCGATCGCTCGAGTGGCGAGCGTAGATTGCCCATCTGATCATCAAATTCTCCAACAATTCGAGCGGCTTCAGCCTCTGCCATCAGGCGAGCGAGAGCCATGAGCGCCGCCCGGGTATCGGACGGTAGCGCGGAACGACGCGCTGCGGCAACCTGGGGAGGGCCAGACCTCATCTCACGAATCACCCGGGGCTTGTTTGCAACTCGTCTTCACGAGGGCGGCGCTCGCGATCTGTATCGCAGCCGCCAACGTCGTCTGGTTTATCGCCGCGTTCCGGCACACCTTCATCCGGCTGATCTGCTCCAGCGCCGCCCGCAGCGGCTCGACCTTTAGGCGAAGCCGATCATAATCGGCCTTCAAGACATCGAAATGCAGTTGCAGGTCGCAGTTACCTGCTCGCAGACTTTCAATCTCGTTGGCGGCAATCGCGCACAGGCACCCGCTTGCCGCATCCCTTACGCGGCAAGCGCCACCCCCCGCTGCGTCCCAACACGGGTCGCCGTAGCGCAGCTTAGCTATGACGTCACTCATCGCGGCGCACCGGGGGCACGGCTGCCGCGGATACGCTTGCCGGCTTCCGTGGGCACGTCAGGCTCTGGCATGTACGCTCTGACCCAGGTGGGCAAATACAGCCCGAAGGCACAATAACAATTCCCGAGTTTGGCGACAGGTGGCGCTGCTGATTGCAGTGACAGCAGCAGCACTGTGCTGGGTGTCCAAACCAAGTCATTGCTCGGCCTCCTTTATCTTGTCGAACTCCGCCCACGCCTGACACGTCAGGCACTCGGGCTCGAAGCCGACGCAACGCTCGCCCCAGACGTGCCAGACGGCGGCCTCGACAGGCGTCATTCCGCGATCCAGAGCGTCTACCGGGCACCTTTCTTTTCGCGCCACGGTAATCACCGCATCTATCTCTTCTGAGAACGGCTTGTTCTTTAAGGCTTCGATTACTCTCTTATGCAAACGATCAAGCATCATCGCGCGTCTCCTGCTTTTCGTAAGGCATCCAGTGCGTTGGGCCGCCAACATCTGTGTCATTCCAAGTGAACGAGCCATCCGGGGCGACCCACATACCCACCTTGCCGGGGAACAATCCGTTCTGGTGGATGTGCCCCCAGCGCATCGTGAACCACTCCTGCATCTCTGTGTGGTATGGCTCTTTCCACCCGAGCTTAATCAGGCGACCGTCCTTTGGGGCCGAAGCAATGGGAAGCCAATCACTCATCGCGCGTCTCCGTGGGCAGGGGGAGGATGATCACGCGGCGAAGACCGTTAACTTCATCCCACGATCCCTCCCACCCCGGCCATGCATTGATGGCGGCTGCGATGGCGGATTTCGCGGCGTTCCGAGTGTGGAAGCAGTGCATGACGGCTTTCGCGACTTCATCTGGCACATGCTCAGGTTTGATCATGTGTTGCGACCATCAATTGTTTGTACTTTTTGCAAAGAAGGCGGATGCACCGGGAGAACAACGCGGTCTGCCTGTCCGTAGTCACGCCATTTCGCGTAGGTCATCCCCGGCCACGCATTGAGGGCGGCACGGATGGCGCGGTCAATCGTATCGCTGGGAACATGATCGCCGATAACAGCGCGAGCGGCATGCCGCGCCTCGGGCGGGATGGTGATGTCAGTCATCACGGCCTCCCCGCGAGGCCGCAGTAGCCGTGGGTGGTGGATGGCCCGCCAGCAACAATAACAGGTCCATACTCGCGGTCCTCTATCTGGTGTGTTGTGCCAGCCCACCGCCACGCCATGCAGCGGGCACCGATACAGGCACACGACCAATTCCCAAACGCGCGGCCTGTGTTGATTTCATTTCCTTCTTCGGACCCCCGGTTAAAGGTGCCGCCCTCTTCGCCGGGGTGACGAACATGAGGACACCAATGTTCACATGCCTTCTTCTCTTCAATAATCATGCTTCCTCCTTCCCCGGCGCCGGCTGGCCGTCGAGGGCGGCGCGGGCGATAAACCTGATTTTGTAAAGCAAGACACCACTGCGGGACACGATTGCCTTTGCTTTTCGCTGCGCCATATCGCTACCGCCTAGTTCCGCTCGCGATACGTTCTCTGCATGATGTTCTGTGGCTTCTTGCACCACATCCTCCAGCGCCGTGCACAGGCCATTCGTCTTTTCCATCAGTCGCATAGATGCGGACCTCACGGCCATCGCGGGTGCGGTATTGTTTATTCTTGTCGATCATGTGCGGCCCTCCAGTACCTCCTTTTGCGCGTCAGACAGCGGCTTGCCCCTTACGGCCTTCCCCCAAGCCACGCACTTGATGCAGCGCACGACAAAGCGGCCAGCACGCCGCTCAAAATAGCCTTCGCCAACGCCAACCTTCTCCCTGCAATGGATGCAGCAACCGGGGTATTTGTTTCTCATGCTTCCTCCTTCCCCGGCGCGGGCGGGAGAGCATTGGCAAGACGCTGCATCAGCCGCTGGAATATGTCTGGCCTCTTGGCCTCTGCGGGGCCGTTGTAAAAGTCGATTATCGCATTCGCCGCCGTGACCAGCGCGTCCGTCCTCCACGCGCTCGGCGCGGGCTGGGCGGCGATGGCGGCGCGGGACAAAACCCACGCAAACCCCGCCTTGAGCGTTCGCATTTCCTGGGCGGACATCTCGCCCAAATGCAACCGCAAGGTCTGAGTGTCTGCACTCAGCGCCGCCTGCAGCCGCTCGTTGGCGGCTTGAAGTTCCTCGCGCTCCTGCTGCCATCTGATCTGTGCGCAGGGTGTGCCGTGCAGCCGGTCGAGCAGCTCAGTGCGCTTCCGCCGCAGCTGATCGACCTCGCTCGCCACGCGCTTCACGTCATCGCATGGGTAGGTCTGGACATCCCCGTAAAGCCCCTGAGCAGCTTCGCGCACGGTGCTCAGCAAGCCGTCTGCCATCATGGCGTCCATGTCGCGGTCATCCGGCACTGGTCGCCCCCTTCTCTGGGCAATGGCAGCATGTGCGACCGCCACGGGGTCGCCCCGCCCGGCCGCGATCTGTTGAAGGACCGCATGCAGCTGCTCGCTCTTGTTCTGAAGGCGGCCGGCCTGACCCATGGCCACTCTCACGGCGGTCTTCAGACGGTCGATCTCTGCGGCTTGTGCCTTGATCGTGTCTTTCGCCCGCTCGGCACCCATCATCCACGCAAGCGTTAGATCGCAGTCCTCGCCCAGAGGACACTTCTCGCCGCTCATGGCCGTCCCCTGACTGCAGAGAGGATGCGCATGTTCCGCACGGCCTCCTCGTGCGCGTAGTCGGTCACGCCCTCGATGAGGGTGTCGATGGTGGTCCCATTACCATTGCTGGCGACAGCCACAGTGAGCCCGAGCGCAGCACCAAGGCGCTCGATCATGTTGCTCATGCGGGCCGGGTTGTCCCTGGCCTTCATGGCCTCGACGCTCACCAGGCGGGCGAGCGCGTCTTCGAAGCTGATCTGCTCAGTCATGGCTTTCCTCGGTATCCCGCTCGTCTACTTCGATATCGCTGCCGTCAGAGTATGGGAGTCCGGGGAGTTCCATTGGGTCCAGATAATGGGTGACCCCACAGAACGCCCAGATGTATTTCCTCGTCTCCCGATCCACGCCGCACTGCGTCATCCAACGCTGTTCGTCTTCACGCCATTGGATCATTCGGTAATAGGTGCGGTCTTCGTATGGTGGACGCTCTACGCCGATCAGTTCGCGGTCCTTCGGTGCGTTCTCGTCCAGGAGCTTCGGCGTCACGATTGCAGTGACGCGTTCAATCTCCGCCTTCATCGCGACGTACTCGGCCCCAGTGATCGTCACGGTGCTCTCTATCTGATAGTCGCTCATTCAAGCCTCCTTGCGGGCTTCTTGTTCAACAGGATGGGATAGTAGGCACGCGCCTCAGATGCCGTGCGGAAGGTCTTCGTCGATGTGCCGTGCTCAGTCCATACGGTGAGCCTCACCAGGTCACCGGCGGGCTTGATGTCGTGGTTGGGGAGATCGCGCTCTGTCATCCCTCACCTCCCTCTACCGATGCTGGCCCCCGGTCAGCCGGCATGCGTCGACGTTCCCGTGCCGTATGCTCAAGCTTGGCGATCGCCATGATGGCGGGCTTTAGCTCGGCTGGTGCGTCGTCGTAGGAAATGCGGCCCCAGCGCCCTCCGGCCAGCCTCGGCAGAAGGGCGCGCGGGATCGCCACCCAGTTCGCCGGGTCGCAATTCTGCTTGTCGCCATCGAGCGATTTGAGGGCCATGCCCGGCGGCAGCGGACCGTTCGCCTGTTCCCAGAGATAGCGGTGCTTGTGCATGTAGCGGGAGGAGTGCCCGGTATACGGATTTCGCACGGGCACCTTCATTTCGACGTAGCCGTCCTTGCCGATGCGCTCGTCGCCCATGGGCTTGATGTTGGCGGGAACCAGCCCCGGCTTGAACTGGGTCTTGACTGCGTTGCCGCGCGCCGGGTGCGGCTTGCCCTTGTTCCAGGAGCCCCGGCCCGGCTCGAAATGCCCGGTGCGGCCGGTGAGCCAGCCCTTCCGCTTACATAGGGCGTTGAAGTTCAGTAACGACACGTCAGCACGGCCAAAGGCCTTGGCGAAATCCGCGTGCGCCTCGGCACGACGGCGCTTGCTGTTCTTCCTGATCCAGGCAAGCTCGGCGGCGGAGTAGGGGATCTTGCGGTTTTTCATGCCACCCTCTTTTCGGCAGCGCGCAGCCAATTTGTCAGGGCGCCGGAAAACCCCGAGGTGCTGCTCGCCGAAATGCCGGCAATCCTCACTCGAGACCCGCTCCATTGCTGATTGATCCTTGCCAGCACCTGGTCGGCCAGCCGATGTTCAAGAGCCGTCATCACCTCGCGGCGCTTCGTTTGCCAGCGTGCGCGATCTTCCGAAGTGCCGTGCATTGGGAAGGCTCCGATTGCGTCGTTTGCGACGGCCAGCTCGGCTCTGACGATGCGCACAGCGTCCTTCAGCACCACACCATTGCTCATGCCATCCTCCACACCCGCACGCCCTGGACGCCGCCGCTGACGACGCTCCGGCACTTGAACTTCATCGGCTTGTAGACCTTCCGGACCTTGTTGATCTTGAGCTGCGTGGTTCCCCCGAGGAAGACGCTCTCGCCGACGCGCATTTGCCGCAGTGGATACTTGGGCGGACGGCCACGGCCTCGGGCTCCATGACGACCGCTCATTGTTCCCGCACCTCGATCTGCATGAACGGCACCTTGACGAAGTTGCCGTGTTGGACGGCAAGCTGCACCGCCTTGAGCTGCACCCCGGCGTTGGCCACGATGCAGTCCGCCACGTCCACGATTGCCTGGGCTCTCGTCACCTCTTTGGCGATGTCTTCTGCAGAGAGGCTCTCGTCTGAGAGCCGCTCCAGCTGGGCGAACAGGTGGTCGTTCAGATCAGTGAGCTTGTTCTTCATTGATCAGCCCTTTCGCTTGCCGCCGCCTATGGCGTTCAGCAGGTTCCGCAGGCGCTCGAGGAACTCTTTCTGGGCCATCACTTCTTCCCCTTCTGCATCTCGCCGTCCTGATCATCCCAGCCGCCCAACCAGGCGTTCGAGAAGGATTCGCCCTGGTTGTCGATCTCCGGCGGCACGCGGCGGGGCTTGTTCGCCACGCGCGTAGCCTTCCCCAGCTCGTAGGCATCGGCGGGACTGGGCTCGACGGTGGTCTCCTCGACGACTTCGCCGGTCTCGGCATCGTGGGCGGGCTGAGCCTCGAGCTGCTTGGCCCCAGGGCCAGTCTTGGTGTCGGTCGGAGCGCTTGATTCCACACCGGAAAAGTCGGTCAGCTGCGGTCGGTGGCTAGGCTCCACCGCCACCTTGTCGCTGGCGCCTTCCATGTCGTAGAGCGCGTCGTCTCGGCGGATCAGGTCATCGAGGTCCGTGGACATCGGCAGCACCTTGGAGTGCCTGCGAGCGACAGTCTTCTTGGCCATCTCCGCATAGTGATCGACCCACGGCCCCCGGTCCTTTGAGCGGGACATCGCGCGGATGCGGTCGATCTGGAACTTGGTCATGACCTCGACCGTGACTTCGCCGGTCTTCAGCTTGGCCACGGAGTAGGCGGCACGCACCGGGCCCGGGTCGCCGTCGAGGTAGGGCTTGTGCTTCAGGATGAGGTCGAGGCCGTCCTCATAGATGAACTCGTCCTTCTCGTAGACCACCTTGGCATCCCAGGTGGCGATCTCCTTGGAGTTCCGGACCTTCTTCCGGATGCCGGCAATCATCGGCATCCACTGGACCGCATCGACCCACTTGTCCGCGCCGTTCACCTTCATCTTGGTGTTGTAGATAACGAGCGCGCCCTCCCGACCGTCGGGCAGGAGGCCGTCATGTGCTGCCTTCATGGCGCTGGTGAACAGGGTGGGCCGGTCGGCGGTGGCCAGCTTGGGGTTCTGCTGGATGGCTGTCAGCAGTACGCGCTTGAACCGCTCCACCGGGATGTGCGCCGGTAACGCGGCCTGGAACTGCGCGCTGCGGAGCTCGAGCTGCTCGTTGAGTTTCACGAGCGGGTTGTCCTGCTTGGCAATGGTCATGTCGTTCATGGGTATCGTTCCTGTTCAGCGCACGTTGGCGATGGTGGTTTCGTAGATCGTGGTGCCCTTCAGTTCGCGGCCACCGGCCTTGATGAAGGACCGCACCGCCGTCTTGAGAGCTTCGATGGGGAGGTGCTCACGCAGCGCGTCGAGGTCGATCGTGGCGCGGTCGATGTCGTCGAACACCCACTGGGTGCGGAGAGAGGCCACGGAACCGTATTCCCCGCGCGTGCGGGACAACTCAGCGGCCTTTACCTCGGCAGCCTGCTCTGCCTTCACCAGGTCGGCGCTTGCCGTCTCAGCGGCCTTCTCTGCCTCAATGGCGGCGGTCAGGCTTTGCTCGTCGGCGAGCGCTTTGGCTTTCGCCTCGGCCTCCGCTCGCGCTCTTTCTGCAGCTTCGCGGGCAAGGCGCTGCTGCTCTTCACGCTCGCGGCGGGCCTGAGCCTCCTTTTCGCGGAGGTAGTCGGTGAGGCGGCGCTCGACGAATTGCTTGGCCTTGGCGACGGGGTCGGTGATGGATTTGAAAAACCCGTCGATATTCCGTCCGCCTTCAAGATAAGGCTCCTTTGCATCGGTGCGCTTGGCCTCGGCCGTCTTGGCCAGGGCGGTGAGCTGCTTGATGAAGTCCGAGGCCTTGCCGGCCACGTCGTCGTTGACGATCGGGGGGACGCGGGTGGCGGCATCGAGGAGATCGTCGCGACGGCGGATCAGGTCGCCGTGTTCGTCCTGCAACTTCTCGCGCAGGGTTTCGCCAACCAGAAGATCCGGCGGCGGGTTATTATGATGGCGCAGGGGTTCAGCCAGTGCGTCAGACATGTGGTTCCTTTCACCAATGGAGCGGTGTCTGGTTGAGATCGATGGGCTTGGTCGGCGCGGCAAATGGGTCATGCGGCTCGTTGCGCAGTGCAAAGTCGATCCGGGCCGTCAGATAGTGGAACTCCTGTTCCCTGATGGGGTGCGAGCAGATCCATGACCAGGCATCCTCTGGGTCGGCATAGGCCCCATTGACCTCGCACTGCAGCAGCTCGTCGCTGAGCAGCTCGCCGGTCTCGGCCTCGATGTCCTGGAACATCCAGATGCGGGCGGGCACGAAGACACCGCCCTTCACAAGCTTGCGCTTGAACCAGCCACACTGGGGCGTGTTGTCGATCACCGGCGCAAGGCCGCGCAGGGCGGCAGTGTGCCAGGCGTAGAGCTGATCGAGCGGAGTGGGCGTCCGCATCAGCGCGCCTCCGCCCCAATGACCCCGGACGAGGGGCTAAGGAAATCGCCCGGGGCCACCGACAGGGAGGGGGGTGGATTGCGGGTGCCGCCCGCCGCGGACTCCGGCGTCGTGCCGGAATTGGGGTGACCAGAGAAGGCCCAGAGCGGCACGGTGTTGTTCCGGCCGGTGATGATGATGCGGGTGCTCATGTGCGGCCTTCCGCCATGGCAATGGCTATGCGAGCGGCGAAGAGAGCTGGAGCAATAGGCACTTCGTAACCGGCATCGGTCGCGTCTCCGGCCGCGTTGCGCATCTGCAATTCAGCAACCAGCGCCTTCTCAGACATGCGCAATGCGTTCAGAAGATCCGGCGCGGCTGAAATAAGGCGTAGGTTGGCAAGTCCTTCCGGAAAATCGCTGCTCGATCCCTCGAAGCGGATGACCACGCGGCAGAACGAGCGCCATTCTTGGCCAGACAGAAACTTGTAGCCGTCGCTGGGCCCGTCAAAGTGCGAAGCATCTTCCTCGACGACCCACGGTCCGGGGGTGTGCTTGCTCACAACCGACCCTCCGCCTTAGCTATGGCGGCGGATGCCCGTGCGAACGTGGCTTGCTCAGCCTCTCCCATGAGCGCGGAAATCTTGTTGACGATGTCTGGGCGCAGCCAAAGCAAATCGTTGATGGCCTTCAGTGCATCCAGCAACTCTGGTGCCGCCGCAATCAGACGGGCGTCGGCCGGCCAAGCATCCTGGCATGTGGCATTGTTGGGAATCGAAATGCTGGCCACCATGAGATTGGTTGGCAGCGAGTAGACCTTTGCCATTCTCATGTCGCAGGCCCACGGGCCAGGCGTGTGTTCACTCATGCTACAGCACTCCGGCGGGTCTGCCAGCGCGCTTCGCGATCGGCGTGGATGAGGCGCTCGACGTCCGCCTCGTGCATCTGCAACAACCACGCGATGTTGTGGGTGTCGTAGCGCTTGGTGGCCCAGAGCTCCAGAACGGCGTCTTTCTTCTCGGTGAGGCCAGCCATCACGCCGCCTCCGTCCGCAAGGTATTGGTGATCGCGTAGGCGAGTTCCTGGATCGACTCTTCTGAAATTCGAACAGTCAGCACTGGCGAAGAGTGCTTCTCGGCTTGCGGAACCGGTGAAGCGGCCATCTTCTCTCGGAGAACGCTAACGAGATAAGCATTGAGGCTTTCGTCATTAGCGCTCGCCAACAGCCAGCCATGAACCTCCGGCGGCATACGAAACGTGATTCTAACCCAGTCTGCCCTGGCCATTACGCGCCCTCCGTCTTCGTCACTAGGCGCAGGACCTCAGTGTGCTGAGCATCCTCTGTAGCGGCCCATACGTCCTGTGCGGCGGCCCATACGTCCTGTGCGGCGGCCCATACGTCCTGTGCGGCGGCCCGTGCGTCCTGTGCGGCGGCCCGTGCGTCCTGTGCGGCGGCCCGTGCGCCCTCGCAAGTGTCGTGCGCACGAATGCGATTCGTGGTGGTGATCATCACGCGGCCTCCGCAAATTCGTGGATCCGCTCCTGGATCCGCTCGTGCATGGCGGCGAAGTCTTTCTTGACCGCGCGCTTGATCAGTTCCCAGACGATGGGGTCGCTGTCCTTGGTGATGATGATGCCGTCAATGCGGGCGTGAGAGACTTCCCACTCGTGGCGGCGGTCGTCGATCTCCCAGTAGTGGATGGTCAGCGTGGCATCGAGGTCATGAACGTGGACGAGTTTCCAGCCCAGCACCGGCTCTAGCTTGCGGACGCAGACCGGCAGCGTCCATTCGAGGGTCAGCTGGTATTCGCTTGGCACCAGGCGCATTAGTTGCCTCCGGCTCAACGCTTCGGGGCGAGCAGGTCCGGGCCATTGATCCCGGAGCTGTCGAGCAAGAGCTGTGGCGTATCCATGTCGATCACAAGCCGCTGTTCATCGAGCCAGTGAGGCTCAGCGTGCTTTCCGTCTTCACCGCAGCGAGGTGCGACAAGGTATTGATTGCAGCCGGTCAGATAGGTGCAAAAGCCAGTGATTGTGCCACTAAAGCCGGTAACTCGGTCAGTTGCGCGGTAGCCAAGGTGTTTCAATGCAGCCTCCATTCGTCGCTAGAAGGCAATATGCGTAACGCACACTACTTCGTCAAGAATAAAATGCATAATGCATATTAACGGCGCGGCTACTGATCGAAGCCGCAGCGGCGTCACGCGAATCGCAAAGTGATTTGAAGGTTGAAGACCGCAGTTGTCGTCTGTAGCTTCGTTTAGCTATTAGGTAAAAATGTGGGGACTACCTTCCATGAGCACAGAGATGCTACAAGCCTTGGGTGCAATCGTGTTTCTGGGCGGCGCCATCGCAGTCCTTGTGCAGTTATGGCGGGTTCTCACGAGATCAGGGAAGCGACTGCGTTATCTCGGCGGTGCCTTGCTAACCGCCATAGCAACAGTGGTGGCCGTTGCCATAATTTTCCCAGATACACCCGAGATGCGGGCAGCAACCGAAAAGCGTAAACACGAAGCGGCTGCCGAACGTCAGCGCGCTGCAGAGGAAACAGCAAAAACTGAAAAACTTGCCCATGAAAAATCAGAACAAGAAGCGAGAGACGCACTCGAAAAATGCCAGAAAGACCTTCAATGCTGGGCGGAGCGTCACCTCCTGAATGCCACTTACCCTTGCACAGAAGCGATTACCAAGCTGCCCCAGTACACGATGGAATGGACTGACGGAATGCTAGAACCGAAGTTTAGCCATTACGCTTGGGCCAACAAAGAGAAGAGCATCGTTGCATACATTGGCGATCGAGCCAAGTTCCAGAACGGGTTTGGTGCCTGGGTCGACGTAGTCTACCGCTGCCATTACGATCCAGCATCGAAAACGGTGGTCAACGCGCAGGTGAACCAAGGCCATCTCTGAAGCCAACGGTGTATTGTCAGGCGCGCTTTATCACTGTTACTTTAGCCGCCCAGTCTATTTCGACCTTCATCATCGGCGTCGAGTTGTAGGAGTGCAGCCAGTATTCGCCGTCTGTCCGCTGGAGCTCTTTCAGGAACGTGCGGCCGTCGGCTAGTCGAACAACACAATCCTTGCCTATGAGGTGTACCAAGTCGCCATTGTCTGTCTTGTCGTAGAAGATCAAGTCTCCTGGCCGATAGACGGGCAGCATGCTTTCGCCACGCACGATGACCGCAACAGTTGAGGCGCTCATGCCGTCGATCGGCACTTCGACCTCATCCATACCGGCACCCTTGGCGTGGTCGTCGATTGAGAAAATCTCCGCGCCGGCCCCCACGTACCCCACTACTGGGATCATTTTCATGGAGCCCTCGTCTGGCCCTTCTCCCTCGCCCGTCAGCAGCCATCCCTCGCTCACGCGAAAGGCACGGGCATACTTCCCAGACTGCCGAGAGAGGCCCCTGATTCCCTGTTCGTGCTGGATATAGGTCTCGTACTTCCACCCAAAATATTTTGCGGCATCTTTTGCGTTTTGAAAACCCCTGGTCCGCCTTGCCAGTTCTAGGCGCTTCGCCGCTTCCGGTTTGTCATCTTGTGTCATGATTTGCATTCTGCATATTACCGATATGCGTTTCGACTTGACCAAACGATGTGCGTTATGCATATTACGGCCATGAACGAATATCTGAACCTTAAACAGCTGCGTTCCGCTCGGGGCTGGACCCAGCAGCAAATGGCGGATTTTTTCGGGGTGGATAAAGCCACGATCTGGCGTTGGGAGAATGAAGGCGTTCCGAAGAGAGGTCCTTCGCGCAAGGCGATCGAGCGGGAAATCAAACTCTTGCTCCAAGCCTCCACAGGTACGGAGGCGGCGTGATGAAGTTCTCACGTCTCGACCTGTCGCTTCTCGGAGTGGCTACAGCCAGGGCAGGAGAGGGTGTGCTGCTGTACCCCGAAATCGCCGAACAGCGGATCTGGTTGAGCAGCCGTCACCATCATCGTTGCACCACAAATCGGGCAGGTGACGCCGGCCTTGACTGTCCTTCCTTCGAGGGCGGCAACCCTTGCCTCCAGTTCAGCCACACGGCGGGGAAGCGCGAGCAGCGCCCTCCAGCCGGGGACGGCCTCCAGGAGCTTGAGCATGTCTGAGACAGAGAACGGTGAAATAGCCATGGTTCCTCCTGGAAAATTCATGCCATCCGAAGCTGGCGTCGCTGTCTACCGGCACGTTTTCACTTTCATCGACGTTGTGGCATTGCCGGACGGCGAGCGCATGCTCCGGCTCCGGACCGAAGGCATCGAAGTCGAGTTTCGGCTTGACCACAAGTGCGCGGCTCATCTTGCCCGGCTGCTCATTTCCTCCCCGGATGCAACGAAGCGCGATGAGCACATTCCTGCAAAATGGATGGGGACAGGTCCGGTGTGCCGGCATTGCGGCACGATGGGGCTGTTCATTGCGGGCGATGACGGCTGTCACTATCGCTTCCGCATTCCGGCGAGCAGCATGAGGCAATTGGTCGACGCAGGCATCGACATGTTGGACTATGTCCCCGCGCCCGGTCAGGGCTGCGGTCAGTGCCGATCCCAGTCCGGCAAATCGGCAGCCTGATGAACTTCTGCTCATCAGAAACTGCCGGGGCGGCGCAGCGGCGCTGCCGGAGGGCTATCCTCAAAATGGAACCATCCGTGGCTAGGCGATGCCGTGCATTGCTTGGAGTGGTTATTGCCCTGCAGGATTGTCTTCACCCCGGCGTCATGGCAGTTGGGGCAAAGGTAGTGAACGGGTTGTACTTCCTGTCCGGAACGCAGCAGGATGGATCCGAGGGGCGTCTCCCAAAGTACATATCCCGCAAACTTTTCCTCGCGGCGTTTCATCTCGATTATCTGGTCGCGCAGTTCAATGGCCTGCTTACGCAGTTCTACGTTTTCCTCTCGCGCCTTCACTACCTGTTCGCCCAGGTCGGTGACGGCCGCACGGACCTCGTCCATTGGGAGAGGCTTCGGCGACTGAAATATCAGCTTCAGTCGATTAACCGAACTTATGATCGCGTCCATAGTCGCGGCCCCGTTTCGGGCGACTTCGAGCGCATTCTTCGCGGTGTCCATATCGAAATTCACGACATTGTTCTCCAGTCGAAGGCTCTTTCAAGAGAGCGCCTGGCAATCTCCAACTCTTTCCAGGAGGCGGCGTGATGAACGCTGTCAGCGCACTCATCCCAGCCGGAGTTAATCCGGCAGTTCTCTCTGGATCCTTCAATCAAGCATATGCGGCCTCGCCTTCATTCCGTACTTCTACCAACAGCCGCGTCTTGATGGACGGAAAGATCATCCGCGAGTGAGGAAAGCATGATCACAGCTGAAGACGTGCAGGATGAGATCAGTGGGCTCCTCAGGAGGCTCGCTGACCCGGTAGTTGCTGGGGAGTCTGTAAAGGCGTGCATCCGCCGGGCAGCCACGAGGAGCGGCCTGACATTCACCCAAGCAAAGCGCGCATGGTACCGGGAGTGGCGAAACATCCCCGCACATGTCGCCGATTCACTTCGAGAAAAAGCGACAGCCCATGACAGACAGCTCAAGCACGCAGCGTTCAGGACTTTGGTCGAGCTTCAGGACAGTGATCCTGAGTTCTTCCGTGATTGCGTTGAGGCGTTGGGCGAAATTCTGCTGCCTGAGGGCAGCGAGCGCAGCTCGCCTCGCGAAGACGATTGAAAGGCGGATCTAAGGATCTCCGCCATTGATTACCGGCGCCTACATTCCCCCGTTTCCTGCCCCCCAACCCACATCACCAGGATAATCAATGCCCCGCACAGCAAGACTCAAGGAACATGAAGGCAAGACGCTGCCGGACCTGTCGGCGCCGGCCAATGAAGCCACCCCATCCAATGGCCCTGATCGTGACGAGTTTCTCTTCGCCATCGGCCATCAGCGCAAGCTGCAGCAGGCGATCGATGAGGCGAAGGCTGTGCTGAAGAAGTTCCGCAACCACCTCAAGCTCCGCGGCTTCAACCTGGCCATGATGGACGCGGCGATCGGTGAGGCAGACCGCGAGGACGGCACCACGATTTCCAACATGCGCGACCTCAAGCGCTACTACGAGTTCATGGGCCTGCCGATCGGTCACCAGTTCTCGCTCTTCGACACGCCGCAGGCTGCAAACTCGAACGGCGACTTGCTCGCCAGGGCGTTTGCCGAAGGCCGAGACCGAGGCGTGAGGGGTGACTTCCCAGATGAGCAGAAGTGGCTTCCTGTCACGCCCGAGGGGCAGGAACACCAGCGCGGCTGGGCCGAGGGGCAGCAGGTGCACCTGTCCAAGTTCAAGGTGCTCGAAGTAAGCCTCGCTGAGGCGGAGAAACTGGCGGAGGCCAAGGCGGCGAAAAAGGCAGCCAAGTCGAAGGCAAAGGCGGACGAGCCTGAAGAACCCGAGGGGGATGCCGAGGATGACATCGGTCCTCCCGATGAGGAGCTCCCGCCGCCAGCCATGGAACCGGCAAGCCGCCGCGGCGCGCGGGGCGCACACTGAGATCATGGCGCCTAAGACGGAAGAAATCGTCGCGTTGGCCCTCGATCAGTCACCTGCTGCGACTGGCTGGGCTATCGGTCGCCCGAACGGCCCGAGGCCTGTGTTCGGCACCTATCGGCTTGCTCCCTGGCGCGACGAGGAGGGTGCACGGATGGCGGCATACGAGCACTGGCTCACGGAGCTCGCCCGCGAGTACCGGGTAACCAATGTCTATTACGAAGCACCGTTTCTACCCCGTCATCTGAATGCGGATGCCATCAAGCCACAACTCTTCGTCATCGCGGTCATCAACCTCGTGGCTGCGAAGCTGAAGCTCGACGTGGCGGAGGTGCGGATCGATGACTGGCGCAAATGGGCGTTTGGTTACTGCAGGATTCCCGCCATGCAAGGCGACGTCGCTCGGAAGGAGTGGAAGCGGCTGGCCAAGGTCAAGTGCCTCAAGAACGGGCTTCTGGTCGAGGACGACAATGCGGCTGAGGCTGCTCTGATCCTGGATTTCGGCCTCTCCGATGCTGACCACATGCATAGGAGAGTTTCGAACATCCGTCACCGCAGAGCTGAACTGGAGCACTGGATAGGGGACAGGCGATGATTGTCACTTTCACGTCCTCGATGCCTTCGAGGACCGGGGGCCTCGTCTGGTTCCCACTGGAGGTTCCAGCCTGCAATGACCTCGACCAGCTCTACGAGGCGCTTCGGGCGCATGGATGTGTTCGGGGTGACCGGATCGACACAGCTGTCATCTCGGGTGCTCGCAGAGTGATCAGGCGAACGCCGTGCATCCTCGGGATTGGTGCTTTGGCGTTGATCACCCCACTCCACGTTGAAGTGCTGCTCGAAGACGGGACGACTTTATGACCGAGTCTCTAACTAAGTTGTGCAATCGAGTGGAGGCCTACGAGACGCCGCGCTGGGCTATCGAAGCCATCCTCGATGTCGAACTCACGACCAAATATCTTCTCGATCCTTGCTGCGGCTTGGGTGCCATCGGCGAGGTCTGCCGTGAGCGGCTGCTGGACCTCCAAGAGTTCGACATCGAGGACTGGACCAAGCACATGCCAGGCCGGTGCCGCTTTTCACCGTATTTCTGGACGGAAGACTTTTTCACGTTCCGCCAAAACCTCGAGGCGCTGACCGTCATGATGAACCCGCCGTTCAGCAGGGCGGAGGCCTTCGTTGACCATGCGAGAAAGCTCAACGCCCGTAAGATCATCTGCTTCCAGCGTCAGGCGTGGCGCGAGAGCGTCAAGCGCCGGCAATGGTGGGAGGCCAACCCGCCCGCCCGCGTGTGGGTCTGCGGGAGCAGGGCAACCTGCTGGCGCTTTGATCTGCTTGGCACCGATCTCAGCAAGCGCGGGGGCTCGAGCGTGAGCATGGCCTGGTATATTTGGGAAAGAGGCCACAAGGGTTCCGAGGTCACGTCCGCAATCTACCCGAAGGCATCGCGATGAGCGTGGGCCCATTCTGGACAGCCGAGAGGGTCGCAGAGGCTCGCCGCATGGCGGCCGATGGGCTTTCCGCGTCGGCGATTGGCCGCGCGCTGGGCTGCAGCAAGAATGCGGTGATCGGCAAGTTGCACCGCCTCAAGGTCAGGGCGGGCGTCAAGCCCGAACGCAGGCCCCGGCGGGTTTCTGGACCATGCGGCATCTTGGACGTCACCGGCTGCAAGTGGGCGATTGGCTTCGACCAGAACGTCATCGGCCGCCAAGTGTTTTGCAACAGCCCAAAGCAAGATGAGCGCTATTGTGAGCTCCACGTCAAGCTGAGCGCGGCCTCCTACAGTGACGAGCTGATCAGTAAGACCGTCCAGAGTGCGCTTAAGGCGCACAAGGCGGCTGCATGAGCAAGGGCCTGCCACACATGGACGTGCCGTTTCACCTGCAGGATCCGTACTCCTGCAAGCGATGCAGTAGTTCCTACTACAGCGCCGACGACACGGAGCTCCGCTATCTGCGATGCGGCCGCGCCTCACACGCTCAGCAGTGCCGCTACGAGCGACATGAGACGGGCTCCTGCGGCCCGGCAGCCATTTACTGGACGGAGCGCGCGATATGAGCTCAAGCGGCTTTGTTCTTCTCCACCCACTCGCGCAGCGCCTCGTTCATGCGCGTCTGCCAGCCGGGACCGGTTGCCTTGAAGGCTTCGAGCACGTCGGCGTCGAGTCTCAGCGCAATCGACTGCTTAGGGCGCTCGAGCTTGGGTCTTCCCGCCTTCTTGCGCTGGATGCTGGCATAGAGGTCAGGGAATGCCTCACGAAACGGCCGCGCCTGCGCCAACTCCTCATCCGTGGATTCATGGGGGTCCGAGACCTCATCCCAGTCTGCCTTCGTGTAACCACGCCCAGGCTGAAATTCTTTCTTCTGTTTGTGCTTCATCACGCCACCAACTTCCTTTCGTTTCGATCGGCTGGCCTCATGCTGATGAGTGAGAGCCCTTGCCTGCCGAGCCTGAAGAATACGACTGTCACAATGCCGTTCCCCCACCGGGCAATGGCCTTCATCCGGTTTAGTTTCGCTGGCACGATCACCGCGGCTTCAAAAAACGCCATCGAAACGTCCTCGAAATCGAACCCGTGTTTGGCGATGTTGGCCAGCCGCTTTCGTTCATCCCACACGATGTTCATGGAAAACCGTATATACGATTATACGCCGTTTCGCAATTCAAATGTATATACGGAAATGAGCGGGAGGGAGCGGGAATGAACGCACCATTCTCAGTGCCTGCCGTGGCTCGCGCGCCCTCGCTGAACCGCATCCTACGGGCTGTGGGGAAGCGGACGCGGATCGGGGTGCTGGACTTCAAGTCCCCGGGTCGCTCTTGGCACCTGGTGCGCGCGCGGGCCCTCTACTACGCGCTGGCGCGTTGCCTGACGGCGAAGAGCACGGTGCAGATCGAGCAGGTCTGCGGCAGCCGCGATCACTCCACGGTGCTTGACGCTCTTGACCGCTTCCTCGCAGACGATAGGCGGTTCGAGCCTGAATTCTCCCAGCTGCTGAGCAAGCTGGAGGTAAGTCAGGCTGCATCGTGCGCAAACCGCATCAGCAAGGAACTGAACTCATGACCGCCCCGCTTGTGCCCCCCGACACCGATCTGCGGGACTTCCACTTCATGCCGCTGGATGTCGTTCGACTTGTGGACAGCGACCTCACTGCGATCGCGTCGGGCGATGAGTTTAAGGCTGCCATACTCCTTTGGTGCAAGTCCTGGCACCAGGTGCCGTGTTCATCTCTGCCGAACGACGATCGCATGCTCGCTCATCTGGCCGGATACGGCCGTGATCTCAAGGCGTGGCGAAAGGTGAAGGACGTGGCGATGAGGGGCTTCGTGCTCTGCGATGACGGTAGATTCTATCACCCGGTGATTGCCGAGAAGGCAATAGAAGCCGCTGCGTCCAAAGCAGAGCATGTGTCCGAGAGAAAGGGTGACCAAGAGAGAAAGCGCCGAGAGAGAGAAGAGCGGTCACAGATGTTTGCCGTGTTGAAGGACGCCGGCGTCGTCGCGAAGTGGAACACCAGCACCCGTGACTTGCGCCAGATGGTCACGGACCTGTCACAGTCAGCTACCGTGACAGGTCACGCACCTGTCACACCATCTGTCACGGCTAGGACAGGGACACAGACAGGGACAGGGAAAATAGATGGGATAGGAACGCGGGCGCGCGACCCGGGCGAGGCCCTAGAGTTGGCCTTGCGGAAGGCTGCTGGATGGGAAAATCACCCGGCACCAAGGCTCGCCGTAACCGGCCCCATCACCGCCTTGCTGGAAAACGGCGCCGATCTCGACCTCGACGTTTTGCCGGTTATCCGAGCGCTTGCGCCAAGAGTCAGGTCCCCTGGATGGCCTTATTTCGTCAACGCGATTGCCCAAGCGCGTGATGACCGCATTGCCGCTGGCACCGTCGTCTCGCCACCTACCGCCATGAACGGAGCTTCCCATGCAACCCCTCGCAGCAAACCTTCCCGCGATGAGACCTTTGCAGCAATCGACCGCCGTATCGACGAGCTTGAGCATCGGCGAGCCATCTCCGGAGCAGCTGCGCATGGGCAGGGAGGCCCTGAAGATCCTGCTGAAGGGGCGGCCTGACAGCGCGATTGAGAACCCGAAATACCTGGCCGAAATGGTCGAGGTTCTTGCGTGGCTATCAGCAGACGAACTGACCCAACTCGTTCACCCGCGCACCGGACTGCAGACCGTCTGCAAATTTCTTCCGACGCCTGCCGACGTGCACGGGTTCTTTCGCGAAATCAGGGCGCGGCAGGCCGACGTGCAAGCAAAGCGCGATGCGGTCAAGCCGGCGCATACCAGCTATCGCAAACTGCTTCCGGAAGACGTGCCCTGTCAATCCAAAGGTGGCAGCAGGCGCGGTAAAGCCACGCCCTTCCCGCGCCTGACAGAGGCCTTTAGCGATCAGCCCGAGCTTCTGCAGCGTACCTTCGAGACATTGTGCGACGCGTCCCGCGTTCTCGGCATGAACGGCAGGGAAGCGGCGGAGGCTATCCTCAAGGCGGGACGGTCCATCCGATGATCCAGGACTGCCGCCAACGGCCCCAGCGCCTTCAGGAGCTCGCGTCTAGGGTTGAGCGCAATATCCCCAACCATCGTGACCCTGAGGCCTTCCACGTCGAGAAATCTGAAATCGCGCGTGAGCTTCGCCGCCTCGCTGACGTCGAGATTGGATCAACCATGAATGCAAGTCGGTAGGGGGAGAAGCTACACATGCCCAGAATTGCACGTCGTAAGCTCAAGCCCGCCAAGGCGTCTACTCACCAGCCGGGTTACGACGGCATGCGCGAGCTGCAGGGGCGCACTGTCGAAGATCCCTACGACCCCGAAAATCTTATCGTTGTGCCGGCAAACGTGAAACACGATCCGCTTCACCGCATGTTCGCAAGGGGGGAAATCGACCGCGCGCAGCTCAAAGCTGGAGAGACGTTGCAGGATGCCTTTGAAATGACTGCAAATTTAGGTGTCAGAATAGTCAATACCTTACAGGACAGAGTCGACGGAGGCCCTGCTATCTCGGGGCTTTCGGGGAAAGCAATGGACGCCGCGCGACGGCTTCGCCAAGCCCAAGCTTTGCTCGGATGGCAGGGTTACAGAATCGTCGTTTCGGTTGTCTGCATGGGCCTGAACGGGTCGCTCATCGCCCAGCAATCGAGAACCGTGATCGATCGAAAAGTCGTGCAATTTCAGGTCAGATCAGGGCTCGAGCAGCTTGCAATCCTCTGGGGTTTCGTATCCGATCCGAGGCATGTTCGAACACAGGCCAGCATGGTCGGCATGGTCCGCGAACGTGCAGATTGGGCGCACGATGAAACTGATATCCTGATCCGGTACAAATCCGCGGATTGAGGCCCACTTGTCATGGGCCCGTGACTGAGTTACGGATAGGCATCCTCCGAAAATGCCATCAAAGATAGGTTGGGCCGAAAAGCCTTGCCGTTGTTTCATTTGCAGGGGTGTCCCATGAAGGTCATCGTCAAGGATCTCGACCAGACCCGCATCCGCTACGAGGCGATGGTCCAGCAGGTCGGCGAGGGCAAAGCGGCTCTGGCCTTTTCCAGGGCGCTCAACCACGAAGGCCGCAAGACCTTCACCGCCGTCAAGCGAGCCTTGAGCAAGCAGACCCACATCCCACCCAGCATGATCGCGGCGGCGATGAAATTTAGATCCTCGAGCAAGAATCATCTCCGGACTATCATTGCGGGATCGGGAAAAGAGCTGCCGCTCCGGCTTTTCGGCCCAAGGCAAGTCAAAGCCGGAGTCAGAGCCAAGGTTTGGGGCAGGTTCCAGACCTATCGATCGGCATTTATCGTGACGTCCATAGGCGGCAATGTCTTCCACCGCACAGGAAAATTCGGGAAGGCGAGTAAGGGGCGATACGCAGGACAGCGCCGAGAGGGAATTGAAAAGATGTACGGCCCTTCCATCCCCAAGGAGATGGTCAAAGACGAAACCCTTCAGGTTTTCGAGAGGTCCGGCAACGACATCATGGACCGCGCCATGCACGAGCTGTCCCGCATCCTCAAGGTCTGACCCCAATCTGACGGCGCAGCGCGCAAGCGCGGCAATCGACACGGAGGCCATAAGGCCGGGCTAGGTAGTGCGCCCCCGATCCTAGGTATGTCCGCAAGGACCTGAGCCAGCACATGCCCGGCGCCGTCAGACCCCACGTGCCGACCACGCCCAGCCGACCGGGCGCACCCCGGTCGGCCTCTCCAAGGCGGCCCGGCAACGGGTGGAGGACCCCAGCCAGGAGGCACGATGGCCTCTGCCTCGCCGAGGCACCGGCCCGCCCTGCACCCACCCCCCCACCCGGCAGGGACCGTCCCGGCCGGAGGCGACCAGCGGGGCAACGCAGCCCCAGGTTTTGAGTGTTTTTTTGCGTTTCAAAAAGCCATTTCGCTTCGCCTTTGTCGTCCGTGCCGAAGGCGCTGGCGGGCGTTCGGACCTTCGGAGGTGTCAGGGTGGCTGCAAAAAAAGAGACTGCTGACGGCCACTCTGATGATCTCCAACTCGGTGGCACTGTTACCGTAAAGCGGGCAGCACAGCTATTTGGGCGGACTTCGCGTTGGCTACAAACCTTGGCGGCCGCGGCGTACATCGCCAAGCCAGAGCGTGGTCGCTACTCGCTCGCGGCAGTCTGCAAGGGCGTAGCTGATTACTACGACGCCCAGCTGGACAAGGCCTCGAAATCAGCCGTTGCCACCAAAGCCACAGATGCTAGGACGCGCGAGATTGAACTCCGCATCGCCGAGCGCCGCCGAGAGTTGATCCCGGTGGAAGAAGCCAAGGCGGTGGTCATGGAGTTCGGCGCGCTGGTGCGAGCCGAGTTCGGCGCGCTCCCAGCCCGCTTCACCCGTGACATGGACGAGCGCCGCAGGTTGGAACAGGAAGTTCATGGATCATTCGAGCGCATCGCCGCGGCAGCTGAACGAGCGGCAATCGCTCTGGCGGCTCCTGAGCGAGATCTGCCGGCCGAGCACTCGGCGCAATCCGGCCGAGTGGGCGGCTGAGCACCGGATCTACCCTGAGACCTCCGGCCTTCCAGGACCACGCAACCCCTACCTGACGGCCTACATGGTGCCGTGGTCTGCCGCGGTGCATTCGGGAAAGTATCGCCGGGTGGTGGCCGTGACGTCGGCCCAGAGCGGCAAGACCGAGTCCATGCTCGACGTGATCGGGGCCCGCCTGGACCAACGGCCGGCGCCGATCATCTATGTCGGGCCCACCAAGGAATTTCTGACAGACCAGTTTGAGCCTCGCTTGATGGGCTTGCTGGACGACGCCGCAACGCTTCGGAACAAGGTTGTCCGCGGCCGTCGGATGAAGAAGACCCTGAAGCATGTGGCCGGTGTTCGAGTCCGTCTTGCCCATGCGGGGTCGTCATCGGCTTTGAAGTCTGACCCGGCGGCGCTGGCCCTCATCGACGAGTTTGATGAGATGATCGCCAATGTGAAGGGGCAAGGCGATGTTCTGGGTCTCGTTGAAGCGCGCGGTGAAACCTATGCAGATTTCGTGACCGCCGTGACATCGACACCTTCGCGCGGCCTCATCGAGACTGAACTAGACGAGCACAGCGGACTTGAGTTCTGGGCCGTGTCGTCCCCAGACGACGTCCAAAGCCCTATCTGGAAGCTGTGGCAACAAGGCACTCGGCACCACTGGGCTTGGCCGTGCCGTCACTGCAACGATTACTTCGTGCCGCGCTTTAAGCAGCTGAAGTGGCCGGAACAGGCAACGCCTGCTGAGGCAAAGCGCGAGGCAGTGCTGGTCTGCCCGCATTGCGGCGGTGTGCATATCGAGACCGACAAGGCCTGGATGAATGAGCGAGGCGCAATGGTGGCGCCGGGCCAGCGGGTCGACCTGGTGGATGATCGCCCTTTGGTGACCGGCGACCCGGCCGAGAGCTCAACTCTATCCATGTGGACGAGCGGTCTGTGCTCTCCCTTCGTCTCGTTTGGTCAGCGTGCGGAGACCTACGTGAATGCGCGGGTCTCGGGCGATCACGACCGGATGCAGACCGCGATGAACGCGGCATTCGGCGAGTGCTACTCGATGACGGCCTCGGGCGACGTGCCTGAGTGGCAGGAGATCATGGAGCGGCGCCAGCCATATCGCCGCGGAGAGATACCGGCCGGTGGGCTCCGGCTCGTCATGGGCGTGGACGTCCAGAAGTTCTCACTCGTGTACGTCATCCGGGCGTTTGGATCTCGCGGTACCTCATGGCTGGTTGAGGAGGGTAGCCTCTACGGACCGACCGACGACGACGACGTGTGGTCCGCACTCTCTGACCTCATGATGCAGCCGATCGCCGGTATGCACATCGAGAAGGTGTTCATCGATTCCGGCTTCCGGCCGGACAAGCCGGAGCAGGGAAACGAGCACAAGGTCTACGAGTTCTGTCGCCGATTCTCATGGCTGTGCTCTCCGACCAAGGGGCGGGATGTTCAAACTCCGCCCTATAAGGTTTCGAAGATCGAGGTGAAGCCGGATGGGAAGCGAGCGTCTTACTCGATCGACCTCGTCACGCTCTCGACGGACTTTTTCAAGTCACTGGTGATCTCGCGGATTCGGACTCCGGCTCATATGCCTGGAGCGTTCTATGTTCATGAAGAGGTCGCTGAGGATTTCTGCAAACAGCTTACCTCCGAGGCGCGCGTCGTCATCGAAGGCAAGCCCCATTGGGTGCGCCGGTCGCGCGCGAACCACTTTCTTGACTGCGAAGCTCTGTGCGCAGCCATTGGCTACGCGCTTAATGTTCAACGCATCCCTGAGGGGGTCCAGCGCGATAGCGACGGCAGTCGCCCTCCCGATGAGGCGCGCGAACATGACGGGGATGCGCTTCCGCCGCCGCCTGCCGTACCTCCGTCGGCGGGCGGCGGCGGCTCCTTCAGAAACCGCTTTGCCAACATCGGGCATCGCTTGAACAGGTGACAGATATGGCATTGCTCGACACGCTCCGGCAGCTCGTGGGCCGGGGCACCGCCGCGCCGGGAGCGCGTCCGGGCCCGGCGTCGTCGTTCATGCGCGGCAACCGGGGCGTCACCTTCGGCGGCTGGCGCCCGGTGCTCCGTGACGTGCAGGATGACATTTCCGAGGCCTGGGACCGCGCCGCCGCCCGGACCATTGACGTGGTGCAGAACAGCGGCTGGCTGTCCGGCGCCATCGACCAGGCGGTCGCCAACACGGTCGGCACCGGGCTCCGCCTCAAGGCGATGCCCGAAAACACGATGTTCGGCCTCAGCAACGCCGAGGCGCAGGAGTGGTCGCGCATCGTCGAGGCCCGCTTCGAGCTGTGGGCGCGCAACCCCGACGAATGCGACCTCGAGGCCCGCCGGACCTTCGGGCAGATGCAGGCCTCGGCCTTCCGGTCGTGGCTCGCCACCGGCGAGATCCTTGCCGAGCTGCCATGGCGCAAGCGCCCATGGGGGCGATACGGCACCAAGGTCAGGCTCCTTTCGCCCCACCGCCTGTCCCGCAAGAGCGAGAACAGCGCCCGCCTCATCAACGGGGTCTATCACGACCGCGACGGAATGCCGGTCGCCTACCTGGCGATCCGGAAGGACGTGGTCATGGGTGGCGAGGTCGAATATGTGGTCGCCGCGCGCGATGGGCTTGGCCGGCCGCGCGTGATCTTCGTCTTCGACGGCATGCCCGGCACCTGCCGGGGCATCTCGCCCCTGACCCCCGCGCTGCAGGTCGCCCGGCAGTTCGACCAGCTGGCCGATGCCACGCTCACGGCGGCGATCATGCAGACGGTCTTTGCGGCCACGATCACCAGCGACGAACCCACCGAGGATGTCATCCAGGGGCTTCTGACGCCGCAGGAGCAGGCCCGCATGGCGGCGCAGGGCGTCTCGCCCATGGCGGCCTACATGGACATGGTGGGCGGCTTCTACGACAACGCCACGCTCAACATCGGCATCAACGGCCGCATCGCCCATCTCTTCCCCGGCCAGAAGCTCGACTTCCACCGCCCCGTCAACCCGACCTCGGAATACCGTGATTTCTCGATGCACCTGCTGCGGGAACTCGCGCGGTGCCTGGGGCTGACCTACGAGAGCACGACCGGCGACTACGAGGGGGCCACCTATTCGTCGGTCCGCATGGCCACCGGCGAGATCTTCGCCATCACCCGGATGCGGCGCCAGAACGTGGTCGCCCCGTTCTGCCAGACAGTCTACGAGGCCTGGCTCGAGGAGGAGATCGAGAGCGGCGGCGTGCCGTTCCCCGGCGGCCTCGATGGCTACCTCGCCAACCGCGCGGCGGCATCGCGCGCCGACTGGCGCGGCACGCCGAAGCCGCAGGCCGACGATCTCAAGACCG
>VFQS010000962.1_pt1 | contig 28326 bp, 25 predicted proteins | sample 3512361 | NCBI WGS metagenome assembly VFQS01 (sample SAMN10412375, study PRJNA504923) | tailings metagenome | isolation source: Relicate 1 Philex TSF3 active mining | place: Philippines
CATCGCGGGTCCATGCCATCTCTACTCTCCAATCAATTCGTTGTCAGTCGCAGCCAGGGTGAATCAGGCGCTGCGGGTTGTACGCTGCTCGATGTATTTGGCGGGCGTGGGGTTGTGGACCATGCGTTTTACAAAGATGCCCGGCGTGTGAATCTGATCGGGATGCAGACTGCCGGTCTCGACGATCTCCTCGACCTCGACGATGGTCATGTGACTGGCCATGGCGACATTGGGATTGAAGTTGCGAGAGGTGTAGCGGTAGACCAGATTGCCGGCCTTGTCAGCCTTCCAGGCTTTGACCAGGGCGATGTCGGCAAACAGGCTGCGCTCCATCACGTACTGCTGGCCGTCAAACTCGCGGATCTCTTTGCCATCGGCGACCACCGTGCCCACACCGGTCTTGGTGAAAAAGGCTGGGATGCCGGCCCCACCAGCCCGCAGTTTCTCGGCCAGCGTGCCCTGGGGCGTGAAGTCCAGCTGAAGCTCACCGGCCAGAAACTGGCGCTCGAACTCTTTGTTCTCGCCCACATAGGACGAAATCATTTTCTTGACCTGCCGGCTCTCCAGCAAGAGACCCAGCCCCTTGCCATCCACGCCCGCGTTGTTGCTAATGGCCGTCAGGTTCTGGGCGCCCAACTCCCGAACCGCCAGGATCAGGGCCTCTGGAATGCCGCACAGGCCAAAGCCACCAACGGCCAGGGTCATGTTGTCTTTTAAAACGTCTTCGAGTGCCGCATGGGCGCTGGGATAAAGCTTGTTCATATGGACTCCACAGGGTTTACAACCGGTCAGACCAGTAAAATGAGGGTCTAACGACTTTTACCTGTCGCCTAGTTTATCTGCCCCAGCCAAAAAGGATGCGCATGGAACGCGAGTCAATGGAGTTTGATGTCCTGGTTGTTGGCGCCGGCCCTGCAGGGCTGTCAGCTGCCATCCGCCTGAAGCAATTGGCCAACCAGGCCGGCCGTGAACTCTCCGTCTGCGTGCTCGAAAAAGGTGCAGAGGTTGGCGGCCATATCCTGTCGGGCGCGGTCATGGACCCCACTGCCCTGTCCGAGCTCTTCCCAGACTGGCAGACCATGGGCGCCCCCCTTCACACGCCGGTGACCGAAGACCGCTTCCTGTTTCTAACACCGACCGGCGCCTACAAGACACCCCAATTCCTGCTGCCGGGTTGCTTCAAGAACCATGGCAACTACGTGGTGAGCCTGTCGGACGTGGTCAAGTGGCTGGGCCAGCAGGCCGAGGGCCTGGGCATCGACGTCTACCCTGGTTTTGCCGCAGCCGAGGTCCTCTACAACGACGACCAGCAGGTCATTGGTGTGGCCACCGGCGACATGGGCATTGGCAAAGACGGTCAGCCCACCGACCAATACACCCGGGGCATGGCCTTGTATGCCCAGTACACCCTGTTTGCTGAGGGCTCGCGTGGTCATCTGGGCAAACAGCTCATCAGTCGCTTCCAGCTAGATGCCAAGGCCGATCCTCAGAGTTACGGCATTGGCCTCAAAGAACTCTGGGAAGTCCCGGCCGCGCAGTCTCAGCCAGGCCTGGTCATTCACACTGCTGGCTGGCCCTTAGACCGCAACACCTATGGCGGCTCGTTTCTCTACCACCTGAAGGACAACCAGGTGGCGGTGGGCTTTGTGGTGGGCCTGAACTACAAAAACCCCTGGCTCTCGCCCTTTGAGGAATTCCAGCGCTACAAGACCCACCCGGCCATTGCCGAACAGCTCTCCGGCGGCAAGCGCCTGGGCTACGGTGCTCGGGCCATCACGGCTGGTGGCTTGAACAGCCTGCCCAAGCTGGTCTTCCCAGGTGGCGCCCTCATCGGCTGCGACGCGGGCTTTCTGAATGCCTCGCGCATCAAGGGCAGCCATGCCGCCATCAAGACAGGCCTGCTGGCGGCCGAGGCCTGTTTCCAGGCCCTGGCCCAGGACAAGCGACCGGCCCTCTTGGATCAATACCCCAAGGCCTTTGAATCCTCCTGGCTTTACCAAGAGCTCTACAAGGCCCGTAACTTCAAACCAGCCATGGGCAAGGGATTGTTCTGGGGCAGCCTGCTGGTGGGCATCGACCAGACCCTGTTTGGAGGCAAGGCGCCCTTTACCCTGCGCAACACCAAACCCGACCACGCCTATCTCGAGCCCGCCAGCCAGCACCAGCCCATCGACTATCCCAAGCCCGATGGCGTGCTGAGTTTTGATCGACTCTCGTCCGTGTTTTTGTCGGCGACCAACCACGAGGAAAACCAGCCGGCCCACCTCACCCTCAAAGACGACAAGGTCCCGGTCTCGCTCAACCTGGCCCAGTACGCGGGACCCGAGGCCCGCTACTGCCCGGCCGGTGTCTATGAATACCTAGATGCCGCTGGCAATGCCATCACCTCACCAGCAGAAGGGGCCAGCCTGCGCATCAATGCCCAGAACTGCGTGCACTGCAAGACCTGTGACATCAAAGACCCCAGCCAGAACATTGTCTGGGTGACCCCAGAGGGGTCTGGTGGCCCCAACTACGCTGGGATGTAAATCTGCTGCAGCACGGCCCGCAAGGGCTCGGGCAGGCTGACGGGTCGCTGGGTCTGGCGGTCCACGTAGACATGAATGAAGTGACCAGCAGCAGAGACCTGCTGGTCTTCATTTTTAAAAAGACCCACCTCGTAGCGCACGCTGGAGTTGCCCAGCTTGGTCACGCGTAGGCCCGCATGAATCAGGTCTGGGAAGGCGATCGAGGAAAAGTAACTGCAGCCGGTCTGCACCACCAGACCCACCACGGGACTCTTCTGAATGTCGAGCACGCCCTGCTCAATCAGATACTGGTTCACCACCGTATCGAAGTAGCTGTAGTAGTTGACGTTGTTCACATGGCCATAGACATCGTTGTCCATCCAACGGGTTGGAATGGCCATGAAGTGCACAAAGTCTTGGCGTGTGAGGGTCTTGAGGTCTTGGCTCATGGCTAATCAATCAATTGGGGTTCAGCGCGGACAATGGCCAGCACAGTGCGAACCAGCAGCCAGAAAATCAGAACGGTTGAAAAGGCGACCAGGCCAACCGCCAGGGCCTTCATCCAGATGCTGGGGACAAAGCTCTGGTAGACCAATGTGGCCGTGGTGAAGGCAGCCACCGGAAACGAAAAGGCCCACCACGACAGGTAAAACGGCAACCGGGCAAACCGACGAAACTGGCTCAGCAGAAAGAGTGCGAAGAAGATGGCCGAGCCGTAAAGCAGATGGCCCACGACATCCAGGCTGCGGCCATCGGCGTACTGGCCCGAGAGCAAGACCCAAGACAGAAAGCCCACGGCTGGTGGCGCCAGGAAAATACACAGGGTGGGAATCAAGCGCTCAGGCAGGGGGGGCTGAACAAACAACAGCCGAGCCATGACCAGGGTCAGCAACAGCCCCCAGAACAAAATGCCCACCGCAAAGAACCACCAAGACAGCTCTACGAATCCCAGCCGAACACCAGCCAAGGGAATCACCACATTGGCCACTGCGGGAATAAACCAGACTGGACTGGCATGCACCGGGGCCAGGGTCTCGCGATGAACCCAGGCATTGAGCACCATGATCATGGCCAGGACCTGAAGGACCGCCCCCACCACCCACAGGGGCAGTGCCAGTGGGCTAAACAGGTGAAAGCTGACCGTGGCCAACAGGGCAAACGAGACCGAGACTGCCGCAAAAAAAGATGACTTCACCGGGTGCTGCCATTCCTCATGAACCGCCTTGGGGTTGCGACTCCACTTGCCGGCATACAAGACCGCCAGGCCGACAAACACTGCAAAGGCCAGCAGGCCGGTCAGGCCAGAGATCAATGGCGCCCAGTCGGGCAGCCAGCCCAAAGAGGCCGTACGAGCCCAGACCAGAGACAGGCCTGACAGGCCCATGACGATGGCAAAGGACGAGACTGGCAGGCTTACAAAGAAATGCGAGGCCGTGATCGGCACATGGCCGGCGGATGGGCTAGCAGCTTGGTGATGGGGGGATTGAACAGACATGGCTTGAACTTTCTGGAACACAAGAGTACTGTATAAATATTCAGTAATAAATCGGTGCCAACATGAAACTGCTGACCCCAAGACAACAAGAGATTCTCAATCTTATCCGCAGTCACATCCAGGATACGGGCTTCCCCCCCACCCGCCTTGAGATTTGTCAGGCCCTGGGCTTCAAGTCCCCCAACGCAGCCGAAGAACACCTCAAGGCCCTGGTCAAAAAAGGCGCCATTCGCATGACCGCTGGCGCCTCACGGGGCATTCAACTCATCGAACCCGATGCCGGCACACCCAAGTCTGCCAAGTCCGCAGCCGGCCAAAGACTGCTCAACACCATGGCCAGGCTCGGCGAAAGTCTGCAGACCATCAGCCTGCCCTTGGTGGGTCGGGTGGCGGCAGGCTCGCCCATCCTGGCCCAGCAGCACATCGAAGAGCACTTCCAGGTCGACCCGGCCCTCTTCAAAACCCAGCCCGATTACCTGCTCAAAGTCCGTGGCCTCAGCATGCGCGATGCCGGACTGCTCGATGGCGACCTGTTGGCCGTCAAAAAACTCGCCAACCCATCCGAGGTCCGCAATGGTCAGGTGGTGGTCGCACGTCTCGAAGACGAGGTCACCGTCAAGCGCTTCGAGCGTCAAGGCCACACCGTCTTGCTCCACCCCGAAAACCCAGACTACCCAGTCATTCGGATCGACACGCGGCAAGAACCCTTGACCATCGAGGGCCTGGCCGTCGGCATGATCCGCCAGTCCTAATGCAAACCAGGCAAACCACGCCATCCAGTCCCATGCAGCACATGCACATTCATCCCGATCTGCGTCAGGCCACAGACCTGCAGGCCAAAGCCCAGCAGTCATCGGTCTGCAGTGGACATCCTGCCCTCAACGCCCAGTTGCCGGGTGGCGGTTGGCCCACCGGCTGTCTCACCGAGCTACTGGTTCGCGGGCTGGGTGCTGGCGAGCTGCGTCTGCTGGCACCAGCTCTGCGTCGCCTGGCACAGGCTGGCAAAAAAATCCTCATGCTCGCCCCACCCCAAATGCCCTATGCCCCAGCCTTGGCGGCCTTGGGCCTGCCCACAGAGCAGTTCATTGTGATTCGTGCCGCCCAGTCGGCAGACCGGCTCTGGGCCATCGAACAAAGCCTCAAGGCCCAAGGCTTTGGTGCCCTGCTGGCCTGGGCCCCACAGCAGACCACCGCCCAACAGATTCGTCGCTTTCAACTGGCGGCTCGGCTGGCCACCGGACCTGTCTTTTTGTTTCGTCCCTTGTCCGAGCAGCACCAGGCCTCAGCGGCCCCTCTTCGGCTCGCGCTACTGCCACGAGCCTATCCGGGTCTCGGGGTTCACATCATCAAGCGTCGTGGTCCGGTTCAGCTCGACCCCATCCTCATCAACCTGCCGGTACCCGGTCGGGTCATGCAGCAAGTCAACGCCAACCCCCCAGCCAATCCACAGGTCCCACACAACTCAACCGCTGTCGTACCGTCGTTGTCGACCAGCCAGATCAAAGGCCTTCCCCATGCTCTGGATCGCCTGTCGATTTCAAACCCCAGTCCACTCCACAGCTGAGCAGTGGGCCCTGCAGTTCACCCCAATGGTCTGCCAGGGCGACTGGCCAGACCACATCCTGCTCGAGGTGCAGGCCAGCCTAAGACTCTGGGGCGGTCTAGACCAGCTCTGCCAGACCATTGAATGCAGCTACCAATCCTGGGGCCACCAGATCGACCTGGCCCTGGGCCACACGCCCAGGGCTGCCGACTGGACTGCCCGCTGGCGCAGTCAACAGACCAGCCCCGATCCATCTTTCAAACCACTGCCCAGCCTGGCAGCCCTGCCGCTGCAGTGCATCCCACAGGCTCAGTCTCACCTGGCGGTGCTCTCTCGCATGGGGGTCTATCAACTGGGTGGTCTGCTCAGACTACCGCGCGCAGGCGTGAACAAACGCTTTGGTCCAGAACTGCTCAAGGCCATCGATGCAGCACTCGGCCAGCGGCCAGATCCTCGTGAACCCATCGTGCCGTCGACTCGTTTTTCTCAGAGCCTAGAGCTGCCCATAACCAGTGCCCATCAGATCAGCCAGGGTCTGCTCTTACAGGCCAGCGAAAAGTTATTGATGCATGCCACCGCCTGGCTCAGGGCCAGGCAATCTGGCAGCCGATGCTTCGTCTTTTTGTTTCAGTCCAGCAGCCGTCAGGCCCAGCCATCCGGCCTGCGGCTGGCCGTTGAACTGGCCCAGCCCACCGCAGACCTGCTGCAAGTCTTGCGTTGTCTGCAGATTCAGCTTGAACAGCATCGTTTCGACACCAGCATCGAATCCATCTGCCTCCAGATCGACCAGCTCGAGTCACACCAAGCCTGCTCCCTAGATTTTTTCTCTGGCCCCAGCCAGAGGGCTGAACAACTTCAAGACCTGCTCAGCAGGCTTTCACAGCGACTCGGACCAGACCAGATTCTGATCCCCCAACTACAAGACAGCCATGCACCCGAACAGGCCTGTCATTGGCTGCCCTGGCAAGCCGTCGCCAGTCGAAAAACCCATGCAGACAGACACAGCAGATCCGGTGAGTCGAACAGGCCCAACAAGCCTGAGCAGTCTGACTGGCGCAGCCCTGGTCAGCCCGCACGCCCACTCTGGCTGCTCGACCCACCACAGGCCCTCAGACGACAAGGACACCGGCCCTGCCTGAATCAGCCCCTGCAGCTCAAGGCCGGCCCCGAACGCATCGAGACCCACTGGTGGGAGCAGCCCATCCAACGCGACTATTTCATTGCCCAGACCCATGACCAGCAGCTGGTCTGGATCTTTCGCAACCCAGACCACCAGTGGTTCTTGCATGGCTATTTTGGCTAGAGGCCGGTCGTGTCCAACGAACTCGCCTATGCCGAACTGGTCTGCGCCAGCCACTTCAGTTTTCTAAAGGCCAGCGGCTACCCAGAAGATCTGGTGGCCAGGGCCCATGCCCTGGGCTATCGGGCTCTGGCTCTGACGGATGAGGCCAGTGTCAGTGGCTCGGTGCGGGCCCACCTGGCGGCACAGTCTCTGGGCTTTCATCTGATTCATGGGGCACGCTTTACCGTCAACGCCCACCTGGGACAGCCTCTGGACTTGGTCTTTCTGGTCAAAGACCGTACGGGCTGGCAGCAGCTCTGCGGCCTGATCACCCAGACCAGAACCCGAGCCCCCAAGGGCAGCTACTGGCTCGACGCCCAGATGCTGCAGGCCACCAGCCTGGACCACTGTCTGTGCATTTGGCTACCAAGCCTGGCACTGTCTGATCAGCCCTTGCACAGCCAAGGCCGTTGGCTCAAGGCCCTGTTCTCAGACCAACTCTTCATTGGCTGCAGCCAACACCTGCACATCGACGATCGAATCTGGCAACAGCAGCTCATGGGCCTGTCTGCCCTGCTGCGCACTCCCCTTGCCGCCGTGGGAGATGTCCGCATGCACCGTCGGCGAGACAAGCCCCTACTAGACCTGCTCACCGCAATTCGCCATGGGAAGACGATTGCCCAATGCGGACGACTGCTCACCGCCAATGCTGAGCAATACCTGCGACCTCGCCTGCGCATCGCAAGGCATGTCCCAGAGGCCTTTCTGCAGCAGACGCTTCAGATCGCTTCTCAATGCCAGTTCTCGCTGGACGAGTTGCGCTATGAGTACCCCGATGAAATCGTGCCGCCTGGCCTCACCCCTGGCCAATGGCTGCGACACCTGACCGAGCAAGGGGCCTCACAGCGCTATCCCGCTCATCAATACCCACAGGGCATGCCATCACAGGTTCGTCAGCAGATCGAGCACGAATTGGCGCTCATTGCCGAACTGCGTTATGAGCCCTACTTCCTCACGGTCTATGACATCGTGGCCTTTGCCCGATCCAAAGGCATTCTCTGTCAGGGTCGAGGCTCAGCGGCCAACTCAGCGGTCTGCTACTGCCTGGGCATCACCGAGGTCGACCCTTCTCGCATGAGCATGCTCTTTGAGCGCTTCATCTCCAAGGAACGACAAGAGCCACCTGACATCGATGTCGACTTTGAGCACCACCGACGTGAAGAGGTCATTCAGTACCTCTACGAGAAATACGGCCGGCATCGAGCCGCCCTGGCCGCAGCCATCATTCGCTACCGACCCCGATCCGCCCTGCGCGATGTCGGCAAGGCCCTGGGTCTGGAGCTTGAGCTGGTGGATCAGGCCGCCAAAGGCCGCAGCTGGTGGGACGGCCAGCAGATTCAGGCCGAGGGACTTCCCGTCACACCCTTGTCCGAGCGATGGGCCGATCTCACCAATCGCATCATGGGTTTTCCAAGACACCTGTCTCAGCATGTAGGCGGCTTTGTCATTGCCCGTCGTCAATTGAGTGACCTGGTGCCCATTGAGAACGCGGCCATGGAGGCTCGCAGCATCATTCAGTGGGACAAGGATGACATCGATGCCTTGGGTCTGCTCAAGGTCGATGTCCTGGCCCTGGGCATGCTCTCAGCCATTCAGAAGGCTTTGCAACTGGTTGGCCAGAAAGCCGGGCAAGGCCCGATGCTCATGCAGGACATCCCGCCAGAAGACGCTCAGACCTACGACATGATCTGTGCGGCTGACACCATCGGGGTCTTTCAGATTGAGTCGCGGGCCCAGATGAGCATGCTGCCCAGGCTCAAACCCCGCTGCTTTTATGACCTGGTTATTGAGGTCGCGATTATTCGGCCCGGTCCCATTCAAGGGGGCATGGTGCATCCCTACCTGCAAAGACGACAGGGACTCGAGCCCATCGACTATCCCAGCCCCGAGGTCGAGCAAGCCCTCTCCCGAACACTGGGCGTGCCCATCTTTCAGGAACAGGTCATGCAACTGGCCATTCTGGCAGCGGGCTTTAGCCCCGGCGAGGCAGACCAATTGCGCCGGGCCATGGCCGCCTGGCGCAAGCGTGGCAGCCTGGGGCCGTTTCAAGACAAGCTCGTCAAAGGCATGCTGGCCCGCGGCTATGACGAGTCGTTTACCCAGCGCGTCTTTGCCCAGATCCAGGGCTTTGGTGAATACGGTTTTCCAGAGTCCCATGCGGCCAGCTTTGCCCTGCTGGTCTATGTCAGCTGCTGGCTCAAGTCTCATCACCCAGACGCCTTCTGTGCAGCACTGCTCAACAGCCAGCCCATGGGCTTTTATGCACCCTCGCAGCTCATTCAGGATGCCCAGCGTCATGGGGTTGGTGTTCATCCGGTTGATGTCCTGACCAGCGAGGCACAAACCAGCCTGATCGCCCCCATGCAGATTCGACTGGGGCTGCAGCAAGTAGCCGGACTGTCGCAGCCTGGACTGGAGCGGCTGCTGGCCGCCCGTCAGCAAAGACGATTTAGCAGCGTGAACGACCTGGCCAAACGTGCTGAGTTACAGACCACCGACCTACGAGCCCTGGCCCATGCCGATGCATTGCGCAGCCTGTCTGGTCATCGACACCAGGCCATGTGGCAGGCCAGTGGAGCCACTGCGTTTAAGTCTCTTCTCCAGACCACCGAGGCCATTGAATCGCCGCTGAGTCCCCAGCAACTGACCACCCCTTCGGTCGTGCAGGATGTGCTGCAGGACTACGCCAGCCTGGGCTTGAGCCTACGAGGTCATCCCTTGGGTTTTCTGAGAGAGACCTTAAGACAGCGCTTTCGCAGCCAGACCATTCAGACCCTCAAGACCATGCCCAGTGGGCGCCTGGCCAGAACCAGTGGCCTGGTGACCCATCGACAACGGCCAGGCACGGCCAAGGGCACGGTGTTTCTGTCCATCGAAGACGAGACCGGTGGCTTGAACGTGATCGTCTGGCCCAAGGTGCTCCATCAATACAAGCAGGCGGTCTTACAAGGACAGCTGCTCACGGTCTACGGCACCTGGCAGCGTGACGACCGCATCGACCCTCAGGCGGCCGGTCAGGTTCATCACCTGCTGGCGGTTCGGATTGAAGACCACACCGACCTGCTGACCCAGGTCTTGGGACAGGCTATCGCTCAGTCTTCGCGTGACTTTCACTAGCCACCCGGCGAAAGGCGGTGATGCGTGGCCCCCAGTAGCTACTCACCAGGCTCTCGAGTCGGACCGTACCGCCAGCCCTGGGGGCATGCACAAACCGGTTCTGACCAATGTAGATGCCCACGTGCGAGAACTCACCACCCGTGGTGTTGAAAAACACCAGGTCACCGGGCAGTCGATCCTCCCAGGCGATCTCGTAGCCAGCCGTTCCCATCTGTTCAACGGTTCTGGGCAGCGTAGTCCCCAGGGACCGTCGCATGACATAGACCACCAGGCCACTGCAGTCAAAGCCACCTTTGGGCGTATTCCCTCCCCATCGGTAAGGCGTGCCCACCAGCGAGAAGGCATGCAGGGCGGGCTCGGCCAAGCCCGGCTGACCCGCGGCCTCCAGCCGGGCCAAGGGCAGATCAGAGGGGCGACGTGCAGCTGGACTCGACAAAGACCCAAGGCCCGCACAGCCAGTGACCAGGCAGGAAAGTCCCGCCAGGCCCAGCAGACCTAGCAGTCGTTTAGAAGAATCGATGACCGAGTCTGGCGCCGCAGAGGCCGACTCGCTGTAGACCTGTGGTTGATTAACGCAGGCCTTGCTCAAGGTCTTTTTGCAGATCGACCAAGTCTTCCAGGCCAACCGCCAGACGAACCAGGCCTGCGCCAATGCCGGCCCGCGCCCTGGCCTCTTCGGAGATACGACCATGGGTCGTGGAAGCAGGATGGGTGATGATGCTTCGGGTATCGCCCAGGTTTCCGGTTCGACTGAAGAGTTGGACACGATCAAACAGGGCGAAGGCCTTTTTGGTCAGTTCGACCGAATCGGATCCCTTGAGTTCAAAGGCCACCACCGCCCCACCGCCACACTGCTGCCGCTGGGCCAGGGCGTGCTGGGGATGACTGGCCAGACCAGGGTAATGAACCCGCGCCACAGCCGGATGGGCCTGTAGCCATTCGGCCAGGGCCTGGGCATTGGCATTGTGGGCCCGCATGCGAACCGAGAGCGTCTCGAGTGACTTGTGCAGCACCCAGGCATTAAACGGTGACATGGATGGGCCGCAGGTGCGGACCACCTGACGGACCTGATCCACCAACGATCTGGGACCAGCCACCGCACCGCCCAACACCCTGCCCTGACCATCGATGTACTTGGTGGCTGAGTGCAACACCAGGTCGATGGGAAAGGCCAGGGGCTGCTGCAACGCCGGCGTTAGAAAGCAGTTGTCCACCACGGTGATCACCCCCGCCTGGCGGGCGATATGGCCAATGGCCTGCAGGTCAGCCAACTCGGTCAATGGGTTAGAGGGGGTCTCCAGATAAAAGAGCTTGGTCTGCGGCGTGATGGCAGCCTGCCAGGCGGCGGGATCGGTCAACGAGACATAGCGCACGCCGACCCCAAACTTCTGCATAAAGTTGTCAAAGAGCTGAATGGTGGCGCCAAACAAGGATCCACTGGTAACAATCTGATCACCGGACTTCAGCAGCCCAAGGCAGACCGCCAGAATGGCCGACATGCCAGAGGCCGTGGCCACACAGTCTTCGGCCCCTTCCAGGCAGGCCAGCCGCTCCTCGAACATCTGAACCGACGGATTGGTGAATCGTGAATAGACCACGCCGGACTCTTTGTTCTGGAAACGATCAGCAGCCTGCTGGGCATCCTCGAAGACAAACGATGAGGTCAGAAACAAGGCCTCGGAGTGCTCTCCGTAATCGGATCGATGCGTACCCGATCGAATGGCGCGCGTCGAAAAGCCAGCATCGGCGGGCAGGCTGGGCTCCAGCTTTTGGTGATGCTTAGCCATTGCCGCGCGACGCCTCTAGACGATCCAAGAGGGCAGGACTGACGTCTCCCGTGACATAGACCCCATCAAAGCAGGAGGCCTCCAGGCCAGTGACCTGTGGGTTGAAGCCGCGGACATCGCGCTTCATGTCATCAATGGCTTGGTACATGAGGTCATCAGCCCCAATGGCCTGGCAGATCTGCGCATCGTCCCGGTTATGGGCGATCAGCTCTCGGCGCGTGGGCATGTCAATGCCATAGACGTTGGGATATCGGACCGGTGGCGCCGCTGAGGCAAAGACCACGCCCTTGGCACCAGACTCACGGGCCATGCTGACAATCTCACGGCTGGTCGTGCCCCGGACAATCGAGTCGTCCACAATGAGCACCCGCTTGCCCTTGAACTCACTGGCCATGGCATTGAGCTTCTGACGAACCGACTTCTTGCGAACCTCCTGGCCCGGCATGATGAAGGTACGGCCTACGTACCGGTTCTTGATAAAGCCTTCCCGGTAAGGCACGTTGAGATGCTTGGCCAGTTGAAGTGCAGCCGGTCGGCTGGAATCCGGAATGGGCATGACCACATCAATGTCGCCCGCCGGGAATCGACGAGCCACCTCGGCCGCCAGGGTCTCTCCCATGCGAAGGCGGGCGTCGTAGACCGAGATGCCGTCCATCACCGAATCCGGCCGGGCAAAGTAGACATACTCAAAAACGCACGGGTTCAAGACCGAACGCTCGGCACACTGCTTGAAGAAAATCTGACGGTCCTCGGTAATCACCACACACTCGCCTGGCACGATGTCCCGAACCCGATGAAAGCCAAGGCCTTCTAATGCCACGGACTCAGAGGCCAGCATGTACTCCTTGCCCCGAGGGGTGTCCTGTTCACCAAGCACCAAAGGCCGAATGCCGAAGGGGTCTCTGAACCCAATGACGCCAAACCCGGGGATCATCGCAACACAGGCGTAAGCACCGCGGGCCCGTTTATGCAGAACCGATACCGCACTGAAGACCGTATCAGGGTCAAGGGTCAGACCGCTGACCGCATGCTGCAGCTCATGGGCAAAGACGTTGAGCAGCACTTCGCTGTCACTCTCGGTGTTGATGTGGCGGCGGTCCCGGCGATACATGTCTTCCTGAAGCTCGGATGCGTTGGTCAGGTTGCCGTTGTGTCCCAGAACAATGCCAAAGGGCGCGTTCACATAAAACGGCTGAGACTCCTCGGAGTTCACCGCGCTGCCGGCAGTGGGATAGCGAACGTGGCCAATGCCCATATCACCCAGCAGGTTGCGCATGTCACGGGTGCGAAAGACATCCCGCACCAAGCCATTGCCACGGGCTAGGTTGATGCGCTTACCCTGCGCGGTGGCAATACCGGCTGCGTCCTGTCCTCGATGCTGAAGCAACAGCAAGGCGTCATAGAGCAGCTGGTTGACCGGCGCGGTCGAGACAATCGCAACAACACCACACATAACCTAAATCCCTTAGAGAAAAACGACCGGTTGACCTACGGTTTGGGAATACTGACACGACTGGCAATGAAGTTGGGCAGCCAAGGCGCAGCCACCCGAATCGACATCTCCAACAAAGGCCGACTGACCGCCTGCTGCCAGGCCTTTTGCTTGGGCAAGGGTGTCATGGCAGCCAGAACCGCCAATACTGTCGCGATGATCAGACCACGGGCGAAACCAAACAGGCTGCCCAGCAGACGATCCAGGACCGATCCACCGGTGGCACTGACCAGTTCTTTGAGGGCCATGGTGACCAGCTTGCCCAGCAGCAGCACAATCAAAAAGACCAGGACAAAGCCCAGGGTCATGCGGATGGGCTCAGACAAAACCCCCGCGAAGGGCTCGGCCGCCAGGCCAGCCAGTTTGCTGGCTCCGATGAGGGCCAAGACCCAAACGGCCAGAGAGGCCACCTCTTGTAACAATCCACGCAAGAAGGACAACAGGGTAGAGGCCAGCATGACCACCACCAAGACAATGTCGATCCAGGTGGTATCGGTCATCGGCTAGCCCCCTTGGGCGGAGGAATCACGGCCACCTGATACTTCTGTTGCCTGGCTCGATCGGCAAAGTCTTTGGCGCCAGTCGCATCAAATGGGCCCACTCGTACCCGGTACCAGGTACCAGACGATGTGGTGGCCACCGTCACAGACACTTGATGGCCAGCAGCCTGCAGACGCTTTTGAATGGCCTCGGCGGCGGCTCGAGTCTTGTGGGCACCCACCTGAACAAAATAGCCAGAAGACTCCGGCGTGGCCTCGGTCTTTGGCTTTGCCTCGGGCTTTGCCTCGGGCTTGGCCTCCACTTTTACCTCGGGCTTGGGCTCGGGCTTGGCCACTGGCTTGAGTTCGGGCTTCGGTTCGGGTTTGGCCTCGGCCTTGGGCTCTGACTTGGGCTTTGACTCGGCCTTGGGCTCAGGCTTTGGTTCTGCCTTGGCCTCCACCTTGGGCTCCGGTGCCACATCAGCCTTGGGCTCGACCTCTGCCTTGATCACCGGCTTGGTCGGCTGCTGTGTTGGTGTCTGAGCCAAGGGAGCCGGCTTGGCCGGCATCTGAAGGATGAAATCCTGCGACAAGGGACGGGGCGTCTCTCGCAAGACCACGATGGCCAGCGCCGCGGAACTCAGGCTAAAGGCCAGGGCTCCGATCAGGCGCCACCGGGCGCGTTGTTTGTGCTCGGCCATCGGGTCGCTGACCGAGCGGGTCGAACTGGTCTGCGAGTCGTCGAAATCGGTGGGCATCAGTGGGCAGAGGACGCGTGAGGGGCTTGACCTAATCGATGGGCCGCCTGCCAGCCACTGGCAACTGTGTGAAACGACCCAAACACCACGATTCTATCACCGGGGTCTGCCAGCGAACCCGCATGAACAATGGCCTGTTCAGGTGTTTGGTGAAGGCTGATGGTCGCCGGACCACTGCCCGCTCGACCCCCATCCGGCAGCTCAGTCTGCAGGGCCCGCAGAACCTCGGCAATCGACTCGGCACTGCGGGCCCGACCACCGGTCTCGTGGGCATCCAGGTCGGTCAGGCACCAATGGTCCACGCGTCCGACTAGCTTGGCCAGGAGGCCCTTGGCGTCTTTGTCAGACAACAGGCCCAGTACAGCAATGGTCTGCGGAAAAAAGCCCATCTGGTCCAAATTGGTGGCCAACACCGCTGCGGCGTGGGGATTGTGGGCGACATCCAAGACCACTGCTGGCTGGCCAGGCAAAACCTGAAACCGACCCGGCAGACTCACCATCGCCAGGCCCTGTCGAACGGCCTGCTGCGAGACGGGCAGCTGTTGCCTGATCGACGATAAAACGGCCAGCGCGGCAGAGGCATTGAGCAATTGATTGGCGCCACGCAAGGCGGGATAGGCCATGGCATTTCGGCGTTGGCCACGGCCAACCCAACTCCACTGCTGACGATCACCCTGGTAGTTGAAGTCCTGACCAAACAACCAGACATCTGCCCCTATCCTCTCGGCCACCTGCATAACCGTGGCTGGGGGCACCGGATCGGCCACCACAAAAGGTCGGTCGGGCCTGGCCACGTGGGCTTTTTCAAATCCAATGGCCTCACGGGTCTTGCCAAGGTATGCCTGATGATCAAGGTCTACAGACGTCAGGACCGATGCATCGTTGGCCAAGACATTGACCGCGTCAAGCCGCCCGCCAAGACCAATTTCAAAGATGGCCAGCTCGGGGGTTGTCCGATGCACCAGGTCGAATGCAGCCAGCGTGACGATCTCAAAAAACGTGAGGCCTTCTTGTAAAGCAACCGTCTGCTGCGCATCTCGAACCCGATCCAAGGCTTGAAGCCATTGCTGGGCGTCTGCTGGCACTCCATCAAAGGCCAATCGCTCTTCAAAGGCCAGCAAGTGCGGTGAGGTGTAGACCGATACCCGGTAGCCAGCCTGCTGCGCCATGCTGGCAAGCATCGCGCAGGTGGAACCCTTGCCGTTGGTGCCGGCCACCACCACCGTGGGACAGGCCAGTCTGACCTCATCGTTGGCGTCCATGGGCAGACCCATGGCCTGCGCGACCCTCCGAACGCCCTCTAAGCCAAGGCGAATGGCAGCAGTTGGCCCCACCGCCAGTTCGGCCAGTCGTGCCGCTAGTGCTGACTTGGCATCCAGGCTCACGCGAGACAAGGGATCATGATGGGACTCAGGCAGCCTGGTAGCCCGTCAACAGGCTCAACATGCCAAAGAGCTCCTCACGCATCTTGCGACGGTCCACGATCCGGTCGATCGCACCCTTCTGAAGCAGAAACTCGGCGCGCTGAAATCCCTCGGGGAGCTTCTCGCGAACCGTCTGTTCGATGACGCGCGGACCTGCAAAGCCAATTAGCGCCTTGGGCTCTGCAATCACCACGTCCGCTACAAAGGCGAAGCTCGCCGACACACCACCCATGGTGGGATCGGTCAAGATCGAGACATAGGGCAGGCCCTTTTCGGCCAACTGGGCGATCGCACCGGTGGTCTTGGCCATCTGCATCAGAGAGAGCAGCCCCTCCTGCATACGGGCCCCACCACTGGCCGCAATTGAAATAAAGGGCACACCCAACTCCATGGCCCGTTCAACACCCCGCACAAAACGCTCACCCACCACCGAGCCCATGGATCCACCCATAAACTCGAACTCAAAGCAGGCGACGACGACTGGCATCCCCTGGATGGTCCCTGACATGACCACCATGGCATCGGTCTCGTTGGTCTCGTTCTGCGCCTCAGACAGGCGCTCGGGGTACTTGCGGCTGTCTTTGAATTTGAGGCTGTCGATGGGCTCAACGGTCTGGCCAATTTCGATGCGACCCTCGGCATCAAGCAACTGATCGAGTCGCACGCGGGCGCGGATGCGCAGATGATGGCTACAGGCCGGGCAGACCTGGAGGTTTTTCTCCAGATCGTTGCGATAGAGGACGGCGTCACAGGAGGGACACTTCAGCCAGACACCCTCTGGAACGCTCCGCCGGCGGGCTTCTCCGGTCTGAATCCTTGGCGGCAATAACTTGTCAATCCAACTCATCTCTCTCCCCTTCGCTTTGCTCTTGCAGACCCGCCTGGTCCTTGCCTGTGAATCTTGGTGGTCTTGGTCTGTCTTCTTTAATTATTCTGATCGATCGCCGCCCGAATGCCGGACAAGAAACTGGATACGGCAGGGACCACTGGCTTTCGCTCGGTCACCTGCTGCTCCATGAGCTTGATGATGGCACTGCCAATCACCACGGCATCGGCATGAACCGAGACGGCCTTGGCCGACTGTGCATCCGAAATGCCAAAGCCCACGCCAATCGGCAGACTGGTGTGCTGTCGAACCACAGCGACCTTGCGTGCCACATCGTCGGTATCCAGGTGACCCGCACCGGTGACCCCTTTGAGCGAGACGTAATACAGATAGCCGGCACCCAGCCGACCCACCTGGTCCATGCGCGTCTCAGTGGACGTTGGCGCCAACAAAAAGATGGGGGCCAGGCCCTTGGCCTTGAGCATCTGAGCGAAGTCTTCAGACTCCTCAGGTGGATAGTCCACCACCAGCACACCGTCCACACCCGCCTTGGCCGCAGCCTCAGCAAAGGCCTGCTGACCAAAACGCTCAATGGGATTGGCATAGCCCATCAACACAACGGGCGTGGTCTGGTTGGTCTGCCGGAACTGGCTCACCCACTCTAGGCAATCGTTCAGGCTGACACCCAAGGCCAAGGCCCGCTCACTGGCTCGCTGAATCACCGGACCATCGGCCATGGGATCCGAGAAGGGAACACCCAACTCAATGACATCAACCCCAGCGTCGACCATGGCCAGCATGAGTTCTACGGTGAGATCAGGCGATGGATCACCAGCGGTGAAGTAAGGCACCAAGGCCTTGCGTCCCTGGGCTTTGAGTTGGTCGAAGGTCTGTTGAAGTCGCTGCATGCGAGAAAAACTTTCTATGGGTTACAGGCTCAGACCGCCGGCCTGAGCCACCGTGTGCATGTCTTTGTCACCACGGCCGGACAGGTTCACCAAGATGACCTTATCCTTGGGCAGGCTGGGTGCCACCTTGGCGGCATAGGCCAGGGCATGACTGGTCTCAAGCGCCGGAATGATGCCCTCGATTCGGCAGCAGGTGTGAAATGCCTCGAGGGCCTCGTTGTCGTTGATCGGCTCATAGCGGGCCCGCCCGCTGTCTTTGAGCCAGGCATGCTCTGGGCCCACACCGGGGTAGTCCAGACCCGCGGACACCGAATGCGTCTCGATGATCTGACCATTCGCGTCTTGCAGCAGATAGGTGCGGTTGCCGTGCAAGACACCAGGGGTTCCAGCGGACAGCGAGGCTGCGTGATGGCCGGTGTCCAGTCCTTCGCCACCAGCCTCAACGCCGACCAGCTCCACACCGGGCACGTTGATGTAGTCATAGAAGATGCCCATGGCGTTGCTGCCACCACCGACACAGGCGACGACCATGTCGGGCTGTCGACCGACCATCTCTGGCATCTGCCACAGACACTCCTTGCCCACCACCGAATTGAAGTCACGCACCATCATGGGATAGGGGTGCGGTCCGGCCACGGTGCCGATGATGTAGAAGGTGTCTTCGACGTTGGTGACCCAGTCACGCATGGCCTCATTCAGGGCGTCCTTCAGGGTCTTGGAGCCACTCTCAACCGGCACCACCTCGGCCCCCAAGAGTTTCATGCGATAGACGTTGGCCGCCTGACGAGCGACGTCGGTGGAGCCCATGTAGACCACGCATTTCATGCCAAAGCGCGCTGCCACGGTGGCACTGGCCACCCCGTGCTGACCGGCTCCGGTCTCAGCAATGACGCGGGGCTTGCCCATGCGTTTGGCCAGCAAGGCCTGGCCAATGGTGTTGTTCACCTTGTGGGCGCCCGTGTGGTTCAGGTCCTCGCGCTTGAAATAAATCTGGGCACCACCCAACTGCTCCGACCAGCGCTTGGCGTGATAGATCGGGCTCGGGCGGCCGACAAAATGCTTGAGTTCGCGATGGAACTCCTCTAGAAACTCGGGATCGTTTTGGTAATGGGCATAAGCCTTGCGCAGCTCATCCAGGGCATGGCTGAGGGTCTCAGAGACAAAACTGCCGCCATAGGGCCCAAAGTGGCCTTTCTGATCGGGAAAGTTGTAAGGCAGATCGTTGGCTTTCATTTACCTGTTCTCCATGTCTTGGTCTGCAGCACGCACCGCGCTGACAAAGGCCGAAATGCGCCCCAAATCCTTGATCCCTTTTTGAGGCTTGCCCTCGATGACTGCCTCTACGCCACTGGAGACATCCACCGCCGGGGGGCGAAGCCGCCTCACCGCCTCACCAACGTTGTCCACGGACAGGCCACCACTGAGCACCCAGGCCTGGCCCAGATCCTCTCTGGCCTGGTCCAGACAAGCCCAGTCAAAGGACTGGCCGCTGCCCCCAAAACCAGCAGAATCGGCATCAAACAGCACGGCTGCGCACTCCCGATATGGCTCAACCAATTTTACCAGTGCGGCCGCTGAGAGCCCGCCCTGTCCGGCTGGCAGGCGAATGGCCTTGACCACCGGTCGCCCAAAGCCCTGGCAGTCAGCCGGCGTCTCGTCCCCATGCAGCTGAAGATGGCTCAGACCAACGGCGTCAGCCGTGCGCAGAATCTGCTCACGACTGGCATTCACAAAAAGACCGACCGAGGCCATCCAAGCCGGCAGGCGCCTGACCAGTTGACGAGCAGTCTCGGTGTCCACGAAGCGGGGGCTGGCGGCATAAAACACCAGGCCAATCGCGTCCACGCCGGCCTCGACGGCTGCGTCGACATCGTCAGGCCTGGTTAGGCCACAGATCTTGATTCGGGTACGCATATCAAGGCCTCATCGTACTCGACCTCTTCCAGACAAAGCCCTTGGGCTGGGAAGGTTCTGGCAGCCTGCGTGCGGTCTTGGCCTGCCAGGAGACTGGCCATCCAGTCCACCGGTTTGGCCCCACGACCGATCTCTACTAGGCTGCCCACCAGGTTTCGGACCATATGGTGCAAAAACGCATTGCCCCGAATGTGAAAAACCAGCCGACGATGATCGGCCTGAGGCTGCTCCCACTCGCACCGGCTGATGACCCGAATTGGGGAGGCCGCCTGGCACTCAGCTGCCCGAAAGGCCGTGAAGTCATGCTCACCCAACACATCGGCACAGGCGGCATTCATACGCTCCAGATCGAGCGGCTGAAAGACCCAGGTGGCAAATCGACTGACCAAGGGCAGGTCCACCGGCTCGTTCAGGATGCTGTAGCTGTAGCGACGCGAGATGGCTGAAAAGCGAGCATGAAAGTCATCAGGCGCATGGGCGGCCCAGCGAACCCGAATGCTTTCCGGCAGAAAGGTGTTGACCCCCCTGACCCAATTCCACAAGGGCCGCTCAGCGGCGGTCTCCAGGTGGACCACCTGTCCCCTGGCATGCACGCCGGCATCGGTTCGACCAGCAGCGACCGTCTGGACAGGCTCACTGGACTCCAGGAACTTGGCCAGGGCACCTTCTAGCTGGTCTTGGATGGTGTTGCCGCTAGGCTGGGTCTGGTAGCCGTTGTACGTTGTTCCGTCGTAGGCCAGACCCAGGGCGATTCTCATAGCAGGATGCGAAGCATGCGACGCAAGGGCTCGGCCGCACCCCAGAGTAGCTGGTCTCCACAGGTGAAGCCCGTCAGGAAGTCGTTGCCCATGGCCATCTTGCGCAGACGTCCCACCGGAACGGTCATGGTGCCGCTAATGGCCGCCGGGGTGAGCTCACGTTCGGTGGTCTCACGGTCATTGGGAATCAGCTTGACCCAGTCGTTGGCCGAGGAAATCAACTGCTCGATCTCCGCCATGGGGACGTCTTTCTTCAGCTTAACGGTCATGGCCTGAGAGTGACAGCGCATGGCACCAACGCGCACACACAGGCCATCAATGGGCACGCTACCGGGTGAACGGAAGGCGGGGTTGCCCAAAATCTTGTTGGCCTCGGCGCCAGCCTTCCACTCTTCACGAGTCTGGCCATGGTCGACCAGGGTATCGATCCAGGGAATCAGGCTGCCGGCCAGAGGCACACCACGGAAGTTCTCCACCGGCATGTCTTTGGAGCGCAGCTGCTCGGTGACCTTGCGGTCGATGTCCAGAATGGCAGACGACGGGTCGGCCAACTCGGCAGCAACGCTGTCGCGAAGGGCGCCCATCTGCAGCAGCAGCTCACGCATGTTCTGCGCACCAGCGCCCGAGGCCGCCTGGTAGCTCATGACACTCATGTACTCGACCAGACCAGCTCGGAACAGGCCACCCATGGCCATGAGCATCAGGCTGACGGTGCAGTTGCCACCGACCCAGGTCTTCATGCCGGCATTGAGGGCCTGGTCGATCACCGGACGGTTCACAGGATCCAGAATGATGATGGCCGAAGGGTCCATTCGCAGGCTAGACGCCGCATCGATCCAGTGCCCATGCCAGCCACGCTCACGCAGCTTGCCGTAGACCGCCTTGGTGTAGTCCCCACCCTGACAGGTGATGATGATGTCCTGGGCCGCCAGCGCTTCCAGGTCGTCGGCTGCCTGCAGTGTGCCAGCTGACTTGGCAAAACCAGGGGCAGCACCGCCAGCGTTGGAAGTCGAAAAAAAGGTGGGGACAATCAGATCGAAATCTTTTTCCTGCTGCATGCGTTGCATGAGCACCGAACCCACCATTCCACGCCAGCCAACCAGACCAACCCGCTTCATCTTCTTCTCTCCCATGCGCCGATGTCGCACCGGCTGAGTTTGTAAATGTCTTGAATAGACCCGCTACAGGGCAGCTACCACCGCATCGCCCATGCCCACCGTGCCGACTCGCTTGGCACCTGGACGATCAATGTCGCCAGTGGCAAAGCCCTGGGCCAATACTCTCTGCACGGCTGCATCAATGGCCTTGGCTGCATCAGCCAGGCCAAAGGTATAGCGCAGCATCATGCCGGCCGACAGAATCGTGGCCAGAGGATTGGCCAGGTCTTTACCTGCAATATCAGGCGCTGAACCATGAATCGGCTCGTACAAGCCTTTGTTGTTGGCATCCAGCGAGGCCGAGGGCAGCATGCCGATCGAACCCGTCAGCATAGAGGCCTCATCGGACAGAATGTCGCCAAACATATTGCCCGTGACCATCACATCGAATTGCTTGGGGTTCTTGAGCAGCTGCATGGCCGCGTTGTCCACGTACATGTGCGAGAGCTCTACATCTGGATAGTCCTTGCCCAAGGCCGTCATCACCTCACGCCAGAGCTGAGTGGTCTCCAGCACATTGGCCTTGTCGACCGAGCACAGACGCTTGCCGCGCTTTTGGGCCGCCTGGAAGGCCACATGGCCGATGCGCACGATCTCGCTCTCGCGATAGACCATGGTGTCAAAGCCCTCGCGCTCACCGTTTTCAAGGGTGCGAATGCCGCGTGGCTTGCCGAAGTAAATGTCACCGGTCAGCTCACGGATGATCATCAGGTCCATACCAGAGACCACCTCGGCCTTGAGCGTCGAGGCGCCGGCCAACTCCGGGTAGATGGTCGCAGGCCGCAGATTGGCAAATAGCCCCAACTCTTTGCGCAGGCCCAAAATGGCCTGCTCCGGACGCAGTTCGCGCGGCAGCGTATCCAACGAGAAGTCGCCCACCGAGCCAAACAAAATGGCATCCGCTGACTTCGCCAAATCCAGAGTGGGCTTGGGCAGCGGGTGGCCGCTGTCACGATAGCCAGCCCCACCGACGGGTGCCTCTTGCAGCGTCAGGCTGAAGTGGCCCTTCTCCGACAGGCGTTGAAGAACCCTTACCGCCTGCTCGGTGATCTCTGGGCCGATGCCATCACCGGGCAGAACCGCAATGTTCAGATTCTTCATGCGTTGGCCAATCGTTGATGGGGATCGGTCGCCACCCAGGGACGGTCTTGCAGGCGCTTGGCCTCGTATGCCTTGATCTTGTCGGCCTTTTGCAGGGTTAGGCCAATGTCGTCCAGACCATTGAGCAGGCAGTGCTTGCGGAAGGGCTCAACTTCAAAGCGTCGCTCAAAACGGCCATCGGCCGAACGAACCGTCTGCGTATCGAGATCCACCACCAACTCAAAGCCAGGAGTCGACTCGGTCAGTTTGAAAAGCGCATCCACATCGTCTTCTGACAGCACGATAGGTAGCACACCATTTTTAAAGCAGTTGTTAAAAAAGATGTCGGCATAGGACGGCGCAATCAGCACCCGAAAACCCTGGTCTTCCAGAGCCCAGGGGGCATGCTCACGCGAGGAGCCGCAACCAAAATTACGACGGGCCAACAGAATGCTGGCGCCCTTGTATCGAGGCTGATTCATGACGAAATCAGGATTGAGCGGGCGCTTGGCACTGTCCATACCAGGCTGACCCTCATCCAGGTAGCGCCAGGCATCGAACAGGTTGGGGCCAAAGCCCGATCGCTTGATCGACTTTAAGAACTGCTTGGGAATGATGGCATCGGTGTCGACGTTGGCCCGGTCCATGGGCATGACCACACCGGTGTGAACGGTTAACGGCTTCATTTAGAAACTCCTCACGTCAACAAAGTGACCGGCCAGGGCAGCTGCTGCCGCCATGGCGGGCGAGACCAGGTGGGTGCGACCGCCGGCACCCTGACGGCCTTCAAAGTTTCGGTTGCTGGTCGAGGCACAGCGCTCACCAGGCTCCAGACGGTCCGCGTTCATGGCCAGACACATGGAGCAGCCAGGCTCACGCCACTCGAAACCAGCCGCGGTGAAGACCTTGTCCAGTCCCTCGGCCTCCGCCTGGGCTTTGACCAGGCCGGATCCAGGCACGACCAGGGCGAGCTTGATGTTAGAGGCCACCTTGCGGCCCTTGATCACCGCAGCTGCAGCGCGCATGTCTTCTATGCGCGAGTTGGTGCAAGAGCCAATGAAGACCTTGTCGACCTTGATTTCGGTCAGCGGCGTGTTGGGCTTGAGATCCATGTAGGCCAGGGCGCGGCTCATGCCTTCGCGCACGGCGGGATCAGCCTGCTCCTCGGGGTTGGGCACCTTGGCCATCACTGGCAGCACCATCTCGGGTGAGGTACCCCAGGTGACCTGAGGCGCGATGTCCTCGGCCTTGAGCTCCACCACGCGGTCAAACTTTGCATCCGCATCGGAGTGCAGCGTCTTCCAGTAAGCCACCGCCTGGTCCCAGGCCTCGCCAGTGGGTGACAGGGGGCGACCCTTGACGTATTGGATGGTGGTGTCGTCGACCGCCACCATGCCAGCACGCGCACCGGCCTCGATGGCCATGTTGCAAATGGTCATGCGGCCTTCGATGGACAGGCCACGAACGGCGCTGCCGCCAAACTCAATGGCATAGCCCGTGCCACCGGCGGTGCCGATCTTGCCGATCACGGCCAGCACGATGTCCTTGGCCGTCACGCCAACCGGCAGTTGGCCCTCGACACGCACGAGCATGTTCTTGGCCTTTTTCATGAGCAGGCACTGGGTGGCCAAAACGTGCTCGACCTCAGAGGTGCCAATACCAAACGCCAGGCAGCCCAAGGCGCCGTGGGTGCTGGTGTGCGAGTCACCACAGACCACCGTCATGCCCGGCAGGGTTGCGCCCTGCTCAGGCCCGATCACGTGAACAATGCCTTGGCGATGGTCACGGATGTCGAAGTATTTGATCTTGAATTTCTCGGCGTTGGCATCCAGGGTCTCCACCTGCAGACGCGAGACCGGATCTGCGATGCCTTTGGTGCGGTCCGTGGTCGGCACGTTGTGATCCACCACCGCCAGGTTGGCGGAGTTGCGCCAGAGCGGACGGCCCGCCATTTCCAGACCTTCGAAGGCCTGGGGGCTGGTCACTTCGTGAACCAAATGCCGATCGATATAAAGCAGGCAGGTCCCGTCTTCTTGACGGTCGACCACGTGCTCATCAAAGAGTTTGTCGTATAAGGTGGGCATGTTTGATCTCTGAATAAAGACAGTTCAAATATAGCCCTCCATTATGCCCGCGCTGCCCGCCTGGCGACTAGCCAGCCAAGGCCTGCAAAGGCTGCCGCCAGCGCAAAACTGGCCTGTGGCGAGACCGATTCCCAGACCCATCCGGCCAGAATGCCGCCCAGCGAGCCGCCCAGACCATAAGAGGCCATGGTGTAGAGGGCTTGTCCCCTGGCCTGGGCAGCCTGGGGAAACCACTCACGCACCAAGGCCATCGAGGCGCTGTGATGCACCCCAAACGTCACGGCGTGCAGCAATTGGGCTAACAGCAAGACCCAGATGTTTCCAGCCGAAACAGCGATCAGTCCGAACCGGATGGCCGCGATGGCATAGCTGCTCGACCAGGCCCGCGCCAGGCCAAAACGTTCAAAAAGCGGCCTCTGAATGCGAAACATCAGGATCTCAGCCAAAACCCCCAGGGTCCAAAAGAGCGCGATCTGTGTGCGGCTGTAGCCGTTTTGCTCCAGCCACAGCGAAAACAAGGTGTAGAGCGGGGCATGGGCCAGCAGCATCAGAAAAGACGCCCATAGAAAACCGCGGACTTTGGGCTGTCGCAGCATGTCTCGGACACCAGAGCCTGAGAGGTCTGGCGCATGCACCTCTCGTGCGGGCAGGCCCAAGGCCGTCAAGGCCACCAGCCCCAGCACCAGCATCATGGTGGCAGGCAACGCTTCTACCCCCACCCAGTCAAACCACAGGCCGCCCGCCATCACCGCGACGATGAAACCAACGGAACCCCAGACCCGCATGCGGCCATAGACCCCCATGTCCCCTCGGCTGGTCTGCATGGCCAGCGACTCGGCAATGGGCACCTGACCGCTTAAGAAAAAACTCATCAGACAGAGGACGGCAAACAAACCCCAGAACGACCAGTCCAGCAGCAAAAGACCGGCTGACAGCAAAGCTGCCAAGGCAGCCCATTGAATGATCCGGGGTACCCGACTGGCCGGCGAGTGATCGGCCAGGTAACCCCAGGCGGGGGGGCCCACCACCCTAGCCCACTGCATGGGCGATACCAAGACGCCGATCTCAGCGGGCGAGAATCCGCGGCCGTTGAGCCATAGCGACAGGAAGGGAGAGAAGAGCCCCACATAGGCGAAGTAGCTGCCAAAGAACGCAGCAACCCGCCGAGCGGCGTGGTTCATACCTGACCGGGGATACGCGGGGTGCTGACGACCACGTCAGCGTTCTGGGCCCGATGGCGAAGGGCGTGGTCCATGAGCACCAAGGCCAGCATGGCTTCTGCAATGGGCGTGGCCCGAATGCCGACACAGGGGTCGTGCCGACCGTGGGTCTCAACAGTCACCGGGTTGCCCTGCAGATCGATCGACTGCCGGGGCGTGCGAATGCTGGAGGTGGGCTTGATGGCAATGGAGACCGTAACCGGCTGACCCGTTGAGATGCCACCCAGAACCCCACCAGCGTTATTGGTGAGAAAACCCGCAGGCGTGAGTTCGTCGCCATGCTCGGTGCCACGCTGGGACACACTGGCAAAGCCCGCGCCAACCTCGACACCCTTGACGGCATTGATGCCCATCATGGCGTGGGCAATGTCAGCATCGAGTCGATCAAAGACGGGTTCACCCCAGCCCACCGGCACACCAGTGGCCTGGACATCAATACGCGCACCGCAGGAGTCGCCCGCCTTGCGCAGATCATCCATGTAGGACTCCAAAGCCTCAATTTGAGAGACGTTGGCTGCAAAAAATGGATTGTTGGCCACATGCTCCCAGCCCTCAAAGGCAATGGGAATAGCCCCCAGCTGGGTCATGTGGCCGCGAATCTGGATCTGAAACTTTTCGGCCAGCCACTTCTTGGCGATGGCCGCTGCAGCCACACGCACGGCGGTCTCGCGAGCCGACGAACGCCCACCACCGCGATAGTCCCGAATGCCATATTTGTGCAGGTAGGCGTAATCCGCATGGCCCGGCCGAAAGGTGTCTTTGATGTTGCCGTAATCCTTGGAGCGCTGGTCCTGGTTGCGAATCAGCAGGGCAATCGGTGCGCCCGTGGTCTTGCCCTCGAACACCCCAGAGAGAATCTCCACGGTATCGGGTTCTTGACGCTGGGTGACGTGACGCGAGGTGCCGGGACGTCTGCGGTCTAGTTCGGGCTGAATATCCGCCTCACTCAGGACCAGTCCCGGAGGGCAGCCATCGACCACGCAGCCAATGGCTGGGCCATGAGACTCCCCAAAGGAGGTTACACAAAACAGATGGCCAAAGGTGTTTCCTGACATGGTGGCTATTCTACCCGGCTCGCCTTGCGCACTAGACCAGCATGCGCTCGATCTGTTGGACCACACGACGCTTGCCCAAGACCACCAGCACCTGGTCAATCGAAGGCGTCTCGGTACGACCCAACAAGATTAGCCTCAGGGCCATGGCGAGTTGGGGCATTTTCAGGCCATGCGCCAGCAACACCTCTTTGGTGATCACCGAGGCCTGCTTGGCATCGAAGACCTCAGGCAGCCTGGAGGCCAGATCCCTTAAGGCATCGGGCACGGTGCCATGGAGCTTCTCCGCCAAGGCAGCAGGATCTGGGGTCGCCTCGACATAGAACATCGAAGCGGCTTCGGCCAACTCCTCCAGGGTGTTGGCCCGGTCTTTGAGTAACTCACAGACTGCCGCCAAGTCTGGGCCGCAGCCTTCGATGAACCCTTCTTCTCTCATGCGAAGCGTGACCCGTCTGGCGAGTTGCTCACCGGAGAGCTGTCGCAGGTAGTGGTTGTTCAGCCACTTGAGTTTTTCAAAATCGAACTGGGCCGCGGACTTGCTGCAATGGTCCAGGCCAAACCAGTCGATGAACTGGTCCATGGAAAAGATCTCGTCATCGCCGTGGCTCCAGCCAAGGCGAGCCAGGTAGTTCAGCAAGGCCTCTGGCAGGTAGCCATGGTCGTCGTATTGCATGACCGAGACAGCACCGTGACGCTTGGAGAGCTTCTCGCCGTCCGGACCATGGATCATGGGCAGGTGGGCGTATTCGGGTACCTGGGCCCCCAGGGCCCGAATGATGTTGATCTGGCGAGGGGTGTTGTTGATGTGATCATCGCCGCGAATGACATGGCTGATCTGCATCTCAACGTCGTCGACCACCACACAGAAGTTATAGGTGGGGGTGCCGTCTCCACGGGCGATGATCAAGTCGTCGAGCTCTTCATTGGAGATGGTGATGCGACCTTTAACGCCGTCTTCCCAGCTCACAGCGCCATCGGTTGGGTTCTTAAACCGAATAACAGGTTTGACGCCGTCTGGTGGAACAAGACCCTTCTTCTCGACGTTTTCTGGTCGCCAGCGCCCGTCATACCGAGGCTTGAGGCCAGCCGCCCGCTGCTGCTCGCGCATGACGTCAAGCTCGGCCGGACTGCAATAGCAACGGTAGGCTAAGCCTTTGGCCAGCATGTCATCGATGACAGCGCGATACCGGTCCATGCGCTGCATCTGATAGAAAGGGCCCTCGTCTGGGTGCAGACCCAGCCAGGCCATGCCATCCAGAATGGCCTTCACCGCCTCGGGCGTGGAACGCTCTAGGTCGGTGTCCTCGACGCGCAGAATGAACTGACCATTGTGATGCCGGGCAAACGCCCAGCAGTAGAGTGCGGTTCGGGCCCCACCCACGT